>ENA-OPZM01000210-OPZM01000210.1-human-gut-metagenome-genome-assembly--contig:-NODE-210-length-25090-cov-3.207107_pt1 | contig 25090 bp, 32 predicted proteins | sample MGYA00242478_ERZ504493 | MGnify/ENA primary metagenome ERZ504493 (study PRJEB26092, sample SAMD00036227) | human gut metagenome | host: Homo sapiens | study: EMG produced TPA metagenomics assembly of... | reverse complement strand
TCGTGTAAAAGTTGGTGGCAGTTGGTTTTATAGTTTTGCGAAAATCACCCAGATATGATGCCAAATGTATTTGAAGCGGAACAGCTAATGTTCATGGTATTGCAGGACTGAATGCTTCTGTAGATTGGATTTTAAAAAATGGTTTAGATACAGATGCACTTTTGTTGGCAAAAGATTTTTATGAAGGTCTAAAAAATATTGAAGATGTAAAAATCTATGGCTGTTTTAAAAGAAATCGCGTACCAGTGATAAGTTTTAATATTAAAGATATAGATTCTTCGATAGTTGCAGATAGATTATGGATGGAATACAGCATTGCTGTCCGCAGTGGTATACACTGTGCACCACTTATTCATCAGGCTTTAGGAACTGATAAACAAGGTACAGTGCGTTTTAGTTTTTCAAGATTTAATACACAAGAAGAAGTAAAACAAGCATTAATAGCAATAAAAGAAATCAGGGACGATTTATGTCAAGATTAGGAAAATCTTTAAAATTAGTGATAACATTTGATAATCCAACACATGCTTTTGCTTTTGAATCTGCTTGTAAAAAAGGAAATATAGCTGGCAGATTATTGCCTGTACCTGTGGAGCTTACAGGTGGTTGTGGCATTGGTTGGACTAGTAAAATAGAAGATAAATCTATAGTAGAAGATTTTATAAAACAAAATAATTTAGCAGTTGGCCATATTTTAGAGCTTGAGTTTTAGTCTTGAAGTTCATTTAATATAGATAAAGTATCAATATCTATTAATTCTTTAGCAGAATTCACTTCGACTAAAGTTAATTCATCAAGATGTTTTTGAATGACAATGCGACCGCCTTTATCTCCGTGGATAGCGAGTAATTCTGGCACGTACTTTTGAGCGAAAATCACAGGATTACCTTTTTTTCCTTTATATGATAGAGCGCAGATATTATCTTTTTTTTGCCATGTTTTGATAAAGTTTTATTTAGGCTTGCAAATGTCAAAAATGGTTGGTCGCAAACGATGAATAAATAGCCGTCAATAATATTATTATTTATATTATCAGCAGAAGATAATTGTTGGCTGGCTTTTATGGCTAATTGCATAGAATGAGATTGACCCAAATGAGTATCATAGTTAGGAACGACTATTATATTTGGGTCAATTTTTTTTGGTGATTTCAGGATATTTAGTAACTAAAATTTGTTTGTTTTGGATTTAGTTTTTTGATTAAATTTAAGGTATATTGATACATAGGAATATTATTTATAGGATAAAGTAATTTATTGGCACCGAAACGAGAGCTATTGCCAGCAGCTAAAATAACAACGCATAGAGATTTTTTATACATAGAAAACACCTCATAGGAGAATAAATTTATGTTTTTAGAATATACAAAGAAAAAAGTTGATTAATAAAAGTATAGTAGAGTATTTGCAAGTGAAAAATCAAGATATAATTTCTGTATCTGGAGCAGGTGGTAAAAACTTCTACGATAAAATTATTAGCTAAAAATTTAGTGCGTGAACATAAGAAAAGTTTTGATTACAACAACGACAAAGATGTTTAAAAACAGCAGATGCTATAACGATAAGAGATAAAAATTTATTAAAGCAAAAATTAAAACAGCAAAATTGGGTATTTACTGGTCAAGATTATGGCAAAAAGATAAGTTCATGGGACGAAGAATTTTTACAAGAAATCGTATCTTTGGCAGATATAACTTTGATTGAAGCTGATGGAGCAAAAAGATTGCCATTTAAATTCCCTAAACAAAAAGAACCCGTTTATATATCTTCATCAAATAAAGTGGTGTATATCGTAGGCATGAGTGCATTAAATCAGCCGTTAAAATCTTTATGTAGAGCCGAACTTTTAGCAAAGTTTTTACAAAAGCAAGTAAACGAAAATCTGACAAAAAATGATATAATAAAAGTGATATCAAGTGAACAAGGAGCAAGAAAAGATATAGGTAAGCGAGAGTTTTTCGTTATTCTAAATCAAGTTGATACTTTGTTTACATTAAAAGAGGCTATATTTATAGCTGAGAAATTGACAGAATGTAAAATAAAAGTGGCGATAAGTAGTTATCGTGATGAGTTTTAGAAAGTAAAAATAGAGAAGGTAAAGGTAATTTTAATGGAAAAAATATTGATAAAAGGCGCTGGCGATTTAGCATCAGGTATTGCTTGGCGATTACAACGAGCAGGATTTCCGATTATTATGACGGAGATAGAAAAGCCTTTGACTGTGAGATTGACAGTGTCTTATTCTAATGCTGTTTATGAAAATGAAGTGAATATAGAAGGCATAAAAGGGCAGTTAGTGAATAATTATCAAGAGGCACAAGAAGTTATATTACAAGATAAAATTGCTGTAATTGTTGATGAAAATGCTGATATTGCGAAAGAGTATAAACCAGATATTATCATTGATGCTATAATGGCTAAGAAAAATATAAATACAAAAATTGATGATGCACCGATTGTCATTGCTGTAGGGCCTGGATTTACAGCTAAAAAAGATTGCGATTATGTTATCGAAACGAAAAGAGGTCATTTCTTAGGTAAGGTAATCGAAGAAGGCAGTGCTATAAAAAATACAGGTGTTCCAGGTAATATTGGTGGTTATACTGTAGAGCGAATTATCAGGGCTAATGGCGAGGGCGTATTTAAATCCGTAGCCAAAATTGGTGATTTTGTAAAAAAAGGCGATATTGTAGCTTATGTTGATGACAGAGAAGTAACAGCCTTAATAGATGGTATTGTTCGCGGTATGTTGCATGATGGCATTGTAGTTACAGATAAGATGAAATGTGGAGACATTGATCCACGAGCAGAGCAAAGTCATTGTTTCAGCATATCTGATAAATCTAGAGCTATAGGTGGCGGTGCTTTAGAAGCTGTATTATATGGCTTGAAAAATTTGAGAAAGCAGGGCAAAGAATGATTACAATAAAAGCTTTTTGGCAAAAAGTGCAGACGCAATTAAAAGCAAATAATCCTGTAATTTTGGCAATGGTCGTGGAGAAAAAAGGTTCTGCTCCGCGTGGAGTGGGTGCACATATGCTTATTTTATCTGATGGTTCAACAGTGGATACAATTGGCGGTGGCCCTTTAGAATATTTGGCGATACAGGAAGCTAAACAAAATATAAAAAAGGTAAATCCATAGTGCAGACTTTTTCTTTAAATAATGCTACTGCTGGTGAATACGGTATGGTTTGTGGCGGTCAGTTGACAGTTGCTCTATATTGTTTACAGCAAAAAGATTTAGTTCAAGTGGAAAAAGCATTGACTTTAATCAATACAAAAAATAAAATCGTTTTGAATTTAAGTTGGCAAAATGAAAACTTTGATTTTAAAGTTTATGACTTAGCGGAAAGCTTTGCTTTGAAAGAAAAGTTGACTAAAAAATCTTTATTGCAGATGGATACAACAAATCAATCTGGGCAGTATTTAGAAATCATGAAACAAAGCCCTAGAGTTTATTTGTTCGGTGGTGGATATGTAGCTCAAGAGGTCGCAAAATTATTGCCAAATTTAGAATTTGAATATATCGTGCTTGAAGAACGCAGTGAATTTGCAAAAAAAGAATTATTTCCAGACGCTAAACGCATTGTAGTTGTAGATTATGCAGATTTTAGTAATCAAGTGGAAATCAAAAATAGCGATTATGTAATAGTTGTAACTAATGGTCATACAAAAGACACTTTGGTTTTAGAAAGTTTATTGAAAAATCCTCCAGCATATATTGGTGTGATTGGCAGTAGACATAAAAAAATTCATGTAGAAAATTATTTAGTTGAAAAAGGATTTAGCGAAGTATTAATAAAACAAATTATCATGCCTATAGGGCTAGATATTAAAGCGGAAACACCTTCCGAAATTGCAATTAGTATTGTAGCTCAGTTAATTCAAAAAAGAGCACAGTAAAATAATTTTAGATGGGAGAAAAATAGATGTTTGGATTAGGTATACCAGAATTAATTTTAATTTTAGTGATTGCTTTAGTGGTATTTGGCCCTAAGAAATTGCCAGAAATAAGTAAGGCTCTAGGTAAAAGTATAAAGGAATTTAGAAATTCAACATCAGATATCACAGATACAGTGAATACTGTTAAAGATGTAACTGATGTGGCTAAAAAATTAAAATAATAAATTATAAATGGGGAAAATATGGCGAATTTTACGCATTTTAATCAAGATGGTGAAGCTATCATGGTTGATGTCAGTCAAAAAGATATTACCATGCGCATAGCTATTGCCGAAGGTAGTATAAAAGTAAATCAAGATGTTTTTCGTTCAATCAAAGAACAGACTAATAAAAAAGGTGATGTATTAGCTGTTGCTAGAATAGCTGGTATTATGGCAGCGAAAAAAACAAGTGATATGATACCGCTTTGTCATCCATTATTTATTACAAAAGTTACGATTGATTTTGAATTAGACGAAGACAATTATATGATAAAAGCTATTGCGACAACAAAAGTCAATGGTAAGACTGGCGTTGAAATGGAAGCACTCCATGCTGTATCAGTTACTTTATTGACGATTTATGATATGTGCAAGGCTATAGATAAAAGTATGGAAATATCAGATATACGTCTCTTGCATAAAGAAGGCGGAAAATCTGGTGTTTATGATTATGAAAAATAATAAGGAGTATAGAATTTAATTGATGGGAAAAATTTTAGCTGTATGTATCAGTGAACAAAAAGGTACTTTAAAAACTGCTGTAGATAAGGGCTTGATGATAAAGGATTTTGGTTTAGAACATGATGCCCATGCTGGAAAATGGCATCGTCAGATAAGTTTATTAGCAGTGGAAGCGGTGAGGGCTTTTGAAGAAAAATATAATTTCAAAGTTCCTGCTGGTGCATTTGGCGAAAATCTTTTAGTTGAAGGTATTGATTTAAAAAATTTGCCGATTGGTACAAGATTAAAAGTAAATGATATTTTATTGGAAATCACTCAGATAGGTAAAAAATGCCATTTAGGTTGCAATATTCAAAAGCAAACAGGTGAATGTATCATGCCTAATGAAGGTGTATTTGCGATTGTATTAAATGGCGGAGAAATTAAAGCACAAGATACGATTTTTGTAAAAGCTTGAGAAGGTGAAAGAAATGTTTGAAGTGGCGATAATCACTGCAAGTGATAAAGGTGCAAAAGGTCTTCGTGAAGATTTAAGTGGTCCATGTATAAAGCAGATTGTAGAAGAGTCTGATTATAAAGTAGTATCCATGGAAATTTTGCCAGATGATAGAGCTTTATTGGCAGACAAAATGATAGAGCTTGCGGATAAAGAAATTCCTTTGATTTTGACAACAGGTGGTACAGGTTTTTCGCCAAGAGATAATACACCTGAAGCGACAAAAGATGTAATTGAAAGAGAAACACCAGGAATTTCTGAAGCTATGCGTATGTATAGTTTAAAAATTACACCGAGAGCTATGTTAAGTCGAGCAACTTCAGGCATTAGAAAAAAATCTTTGATTATTAATTTGCCGGGAAGTCCTAAAGCTGTAAGAGAATGCTTAGAATATTTATTGCCGACATTAGACCATGGTCTTAAAATTATGCTTAATTTAGATAATGAATGTGCTAGAAAATAATAAAAAACTAGATGTAGTTTTAAACTGCATCTAGTTTTTATTTTAATTATTAAATTGTATGAGCGATAGGTTTCATTTTGTCAAATGTATAGATATATTTAAATCCTAAAGCCTTTAATATTTGTTTAGTCTCTTGGATGTTAAAGCCATATTGGTCGACATCATGACCGTCAGAACCAATGGTTATAATATCGCCACCTAATTTTTTATAGAGTTTTAAAATTTCAACGGAAGGCGTTAAATCTTTTAGACCATAACGATAACAAGAAGTATTAATTTCAATGCCTTTATGGTCATTTATGACTTGTTTTAAAATCTCATTTACAAGGTCAAAGACTCTATTGAAAGGATAAATCCCTTTTTTGTCGTAACGATTAATCATATCTAAATGACCGAGAACACAATAATCTTTATATTGTTGGATTACTTTTAAAATTTCTTGATAATAAAGTTCATTATATTCTTGTTGTGTCTTTCCTTGTTGAAAAGCTTGGTTCCAAAATTCAAGATTATCGACTTGATGACAAGAAAGTATTATAAAATCAAAGGGATAACTGGCAAATGTTTTGGCAAATTGATTGATAGTATGTGTTTGCATACCAAATTCCATGCCGAATTTTAGTTTTATTTGGGGAGAAAATAATTTTTGATAATATGTAAATTTTTCAAGGTATTTTTGACAATCACAATTTAAATCTGTTTTTACACCATAATCAATATGTTCAGTAAAACAGATTTCATCGAAATTTTTAGCTATTGCTGTTTGTATAGCTTTTTCCATAGGGCAAGTAGAGTCATCACTAAATTCAGTGTGCATATGATAATCAGCTAACATGATAAAACCTCCTAAAATAATTAATTATAGAGTCATAATAATATATAATAGGGGATAATACTATCAATATTGACCGAGTTTTTTATAACAATAATCTGCTGAGGATGAGCTTTATGCATATAATAGAAAATAATTTAGAAGTAGTAGAATATGAAAATTTATTATTGCCAATATCTATAAAGATAAGAGAATTAATACAATATGAAAATAAAAGAGCTTTATGTCATTGGCATGATGATATAGAAATTATAAAAATTTTATCAGGTTCAATGAATTTTTATATAAATGGAGAAATTTTTCATTTAATAAAAGATGATATTTTAATTGTAAATTCAAAGCAGATACATTATGGTTATGAATATAATCATGATGATTGTAAATTTATTTGTTTAATGGTAAATCCTTCAGTATTAAAAATTAATAAAGCTATGTATCAAGAATATGTAATTCCTATTATTGAGAATAATGGACTATTGGCATGGTGTTTGAAAAATAATGAAGGAAAACAATTAGATAGAATATTATTTGCATTAATAGATTGGCAGGAAAAATCTTGTATAGCAAAAGAATGGAAATTGTTGTCTTTAGTATATGATTTATGGTATCAAATATATAATTTAATAGATAATGACAAAAATTTAAATTTAATAAAAGATGATACTTCTGATGATGTGAATATATTTAAACAGATGGTAATATTTATTTATCAAAATTATAAAAAAGCAATAATTTTGCAAGATATTGCAAAATCTGGAAATGTAGGTAAAAGTAAGTGTTATGAACTTTTTAAGCGATATGTAAATAAAACACCAAATGATTTTGTTAATTTATATAGGTTAGAAAAAAGTAAGATTTTATTGAAGAATGAAGATTTATCAATTACAGAAGTTGCATTAGAATGTGGATTTAATAGTGGAAGTTATTATGCAGAACTTTTTAAAAAATATAATGGATGTACTCCAAGAAATTTTCGTAAATATAAAAAATAATCTGTTCATCTAAAAAGAAAATGAACAGATTATTAAAAGTTAGAAGCTATTAATAGTTTTTATAAAGAATGCGAATGGAGTTTAAAATACAAATCATAGCTACGCCAGTATCGGCAAAAACTGCTGCCCACATGGAAGCAAAGCCCATAAGACCGAGTATCATGATGAGTATTTTTACACCTAAGGCAAAGACTACATTTTGCCATGCTATGCGAATGGTATCACGAGAAATATTTATTGCTTGGAAAATAGAATGAACTTTAGAATTCATAAATACCACATCAGCAGCTTCAATGGCAGCATCAGCACCACTGCCCATAGCAGCGCCAACATCAGCACCAGCGAGAATAGGAGCGTCGTTTATACCATCGCCGACAAAAAATACATTACCATGTTCTTGTCTAAGTGAGGATAATTTTTTTAATTTGTCTTCAGGTAAAAGTTTAGCATGAACTTTATCAATGCCTACTTCATTAGCTACAGCATAAGCACTATGTTCATTATCACCTGTGAGCATAGCTGTAGTTAAACCTAAGTTTTTTAATTTAGCGATAGTGGATTTTGCATCATCTTTGATAGTGTCATCAATAACAATAGAGCCAGCATATTTATCATCTATACCAATGAATATTTCTGTACCAGCATTAATAGGTAAATCATCAGGTAAAGCAATATTAAATCGTTGCATTAAGCGTTTATTACCACAATAAATTTTTTGCTTGTCAATAGTGCAGATTATACCTTCACCAGCAATTTCTTGATTATCAGTAGTAGTTTTTAAATTGAGTTTTTGTTTAGTGGCTTCATTGATAATGCTGATAGCAATAGGGTGAGAAGAAATTTTTTCACAACTAGCACAAAGAGAGAGCAATTCTTCTTTTGTGTAATTGTTTGTAGGATTTATAGTTTTAACTGTGAAATTACCATGAGTCAGTGTGCCTGTTTTATCCATGACGATAGTTTTTATATTTTTTAGAGCTTCTAAAGCTAAACCGCCTTTAAACAAAATTCCTTGTTTGGAACCGCTACCAATACCAGAAAAGAAAGCAAGTGGCACACTTAATACTAAAGCACAAGGGCAACTAATTACTAAAAAAGTCAAAGCTGTATAAATCCAATGTTCCCAATCACCTGTAATCAATGAAGGAATGATAGCTGTAAGCGTAGCTACTAAAACGACAATAGGAGTATAAATTCTAGCAAAACGAGTGATGAATTTATCTATTTTAGGTTTGTTGGCAGCTGCATTTTCTACAGCTTGTAAAATGCGTGAAACCATAGATTCAGATAAAGGTTTTTCCACTTTCATTTTGATAGCGCCGGAAATATTTAAACAACCAGAAGTGATAGAGCTATTAGGGGCAATTTTTATTGGAACAGGTTCGCCAGTAACAGGTGATGTATCCAAACGGCTTTCTCCTTCAATGACAATGCCATCAACAGGAATTCTATCGCCAGCACGAACTAATAAAATATCGCCAACCTTGGCTTCATGAGCAGAAATAACAGAAATTTTATCACCATGGAGAAGATTTACTGTTTCAGGTCGTAAATCAACAGCATCCATGATTTGACTGCGACTTTTTTCTGTAGCACGTTCTTCAAAATATTCGCCAATGCGATAAAAGAGCATAACACCGACAGCTTCAGGATATTCTTTGATAGCAAATGCTCCCAAAGTTGCGATACTCATGAGGAAGTTTTCATCAAAGACATTGCCATGAAATAAATTAGTGATGGCAGTTTTTAGTACATGGAAACCTAAAATTAAATAAGCTACGATATACAGATAAAGTGTATATTGGTCAGGTACAAGAGAGGTAAATTCGCCAATGATAAATAAAATGGCACCAAATATAATTTCAACGATATCAATGGTTTTTTCATCAAAAAATTTTTTGTATTTTGATGAGATTTTGAAGAAGCCTCATCAGCATTTATGATTTTTACCCCATTTTCAATGGAATTAGCTATTTTATTTATTTGCGGTAAAAGTACATCAGGATTTTGAGCTACTATTTTTAATTTTTAGTAGCAAATGTCAATTGAGCTGATTTGATTTCAGGTAATTCATTTAATTTTTTTTCGATTTTAGCACCACAGTTGGCACAATCTAGATTTTCGATTAGATAGATTTTTTCTTTATAATTGGAAGCATTTTCTTCAAGTTGAGAGATTATAGTGCCAGGTTCAATTTTGTCTGCTATTTTTTGAATAGTAGGTAATAATTCATCAGGATTTTTAGCTGTTAAAGTTAATTGTTTAGTCAAAATAGAAATAGTAGCGTTATCTACATCAGATAATTCGTTGATTTTTCGTTCGATTTTGGCAGCACAATTAGCACAATGGATATTGATTGAATATGCTTTTTGTTTGTGATTATTATTATCAATAGATAAATTAGAAGTAGTAGCCATATGTACGCCTCTTTTCTAAAATAATTATATACCCCTATGGGTATTATCTTTACGTCTTTAGTATACCTATGGGGTATACTATGTCAAGAATGAATATCAATAATGATTAAATTTTTATTTGACTCAATATAAATTTTGACTAGAATTATTTAGTATAAATATTTGTATAGATTTTAAGTAAAAATTTAGTCATTGAGGAGAGATTTTAATGAAGAACAATGAAAAAATAATTTTTCGTTTAGCCAAAACAGATGATGCAGAAAAATTAGTAGAAATTTATGCTCCCTATGTAAAAAATACAAATATCACTTTTGAATATGAAGTGCCAACAATTGATGAATTTAAACAGCGTATAACAAAAATAATGTCAAAATTTCCTTATATTGTAGCTTGTATTGGTGATGAAATAGTAGGTTATACATATGCTTCTACTTTTAGAGAACGACAAGCTTATAATTGGTGTGTAGAAACTTCTATTTATATTAATGAAAAATATCAAGGTAGAAAAATAGGAGAAATTTTATATACGAAATTAGAAGCGATTTTAAAATTGCAAAATATAACTAATTTAGTAGCAAGCATAACATATCCCAATCCGCAAAGTATAGCTTTCCATGAAAAATTTAATTATAAGAAAATAGCTCATTTTACAAAATGTGGTTATAAGCAAAATTGTTGGTATGATATGATTTTCATGGAAAAATGATAAATAAACATGAAACATTGGCAAAAGAAATTATTTATTTGCCTGATTTAAATAAAAATTTAGTGGAAAAGATATTGCAGAAATAATAATTTGATTTGCAGTATTAATGGATAATGCCTATAATATAATATATTAAATTAAATAGAGATAGGTGCGTATGCTTAATAAGGAAACTGGAAGAGCCAGTACGGTCCCGCCACTGTAAGGGGAGCTATTTTCAATTATGTCACTGAAATAATTTATTTTGGGAAGGCGAAAATCAGCGAGGAACCTAAGTCAGGAGACTTGCCTATTGGAAAAACACCGTGAAATTTATAGATGATATATTTTTCAGACTCACGAGAGATGGCAGGTGGAGAATTTTTCGTAGAAATACGGGATAAGTCTATCTCCCTGCCCAAAGGGAGATTTTTTTATGCGTAAAGAAATGAAAAGTGGCTATACAACAGGTTCTTGTGCAGCTGCTGGTACAAAAGCTGCTATACTTGCTTTGCAGGGAAATGTGGTTCAAGAAATTGAATTATACGCTCTAAGTGGAGAATTATTGCATATTCCCATTAAAAATGTAGAGCTTACATCAACTGGAGCAAAGGCAGAAGTCATAAAAGATGCTGGTGATGATCCAGATATCACACATGGAGCTTCTGTATTTACAGAAGTAAAAATAAATAAAGATGATGATAAAATTAATTTTTATGCTGGCTTAGGTATTGGAAAAGTTACAGAGGCAGGTTTATCTATTCCGCCAGGAGAGCCGGCAATAAATCCAGGGCCAAGAAAAATGATGACGAAAGTCGTTCGCGAATTGTTGCCAGAAGGTTATGGCTGTGATATTACAATTTCTATTCCTAAAGGAGTGGAACTAGCGAAAAAAACACTTAATCCTATATTAGGTATAGAAGGCGGTATTTCTGTAATTGGCACTACTGGCGTAGTGCGTCCAATGTCTGAAGAAGGCTTTAAAAATTCGCTTACACCGCAGATTTCTGTAGCTAAAGCAAATGGCTTTGATGATATTATTTTTGTTCCTGGGAAAATTGGTGAAAATATCGCTAGTAAATTAAATCTTCCAGCAAAAGCTATGGTACAAACAAGTAATTTTATCGGTCATATGTTGGAATTCGCTGCTGATGAAGGAATTAAATCAGTGCTTTTATTGGTCATTTAGGTAAATTAGTAAAAGTAGCTGGAGGAATTTTCTATACACATAGTAAAATAGCTGATGCTCGCTTGGAAATATTAGCTTCTTATGCTGCTCTTTTAGGCATGGATAAAAAAGGCGTAGAAGAAATTTTTAAAGTGAAGACAACAGAAGCAGCTATGCCAATCATTGAAAGATATGGATTGGTAGAAAAAGGTTTTTATGATTTATTAGCTAAAAGAGCTAGTCTTCGCAGTGAACAACATGTATTTAATGCTTTTAAAGTAGGAACTGTGATGGTTACTTTGAAAGGTGAAATTTTGGGCATGGACGATAATGCAAGAGAAATAGGTGGTAGATTAGGTTGGAACATAAAATAATTGTAGCTGGAATTGGTCCAGGGGCGAAAGAATATGTCATTCCCATGGCTATGCAAGCTATAAATGAAGCAAAAGTTTTAGTTGGAGGAACAAGAGCATTAAATGAATTTTCTCATCAAGGTCAAAAAACTTTTGCCATAAAAGCAGATATCAGTGCTGTAATGGATTTTATAAAAGTCGAATTAAATGATAATGATGTAGTAGTGATGGTATCTGGCGATCCAGGATATTATTCTTTATTAAGTGCTTTGCGCAAGAATTTTCCTTTAGAAAATATAAAAGTAATTCCAGGATTAAGTTCTATGCAAACAGCTTTTGCTAAGATAGCACTTCCATGGCAAGAAGCTAGTCTACTTAGTTTTCATGGACGTGTGCCAAGTGATGAAGACTTAAAATATTATCCAGGTCGCATAATCGGTATGCTTACAGATAATAAATTTAATTCTAATGCTATAGCCACATATTTGATAGCAAGAGGTTGGGATAAAAATGCGAGAGCATATATTTGTTCTAGACTTTCTTATCCTGATGAAAAGATAGTCAGCTTATCTTTAGATGAAGCACAGATAAAAGCATGTGCGAGTCATTGTGTGATGATAGTTGAAGGTTAATATAAAATAAATTATGAATAGAAAGTTGGTGCATATTTGAATTTACCAGGAATAGCAGATGAAGAATTTATTCGCGATAAAGTGCCAATGACAAAAGAAGAAATTCGCATTTTGACAATGTGCAAGGCAAAAATTCGTCCTGATAATATTATTTGGGATATTGGTGCTGGTACAGGCTCTTTATCTATTGAAGCGGCTTTACTTGCTCCTCAAGGAGAAGTTTATGCTATAGAGAAAAAAGATTTAGCTGTTGATTTATTACATCAAAATATTGCTAAATTTAAATTAGAAGATAAAGTTAAAGTCATTGCCACAGAAGCACCAAAAGGATTAGATGAATTGCCAAATTGTGATGTAGTATTTATCGGTGGCAGTGGCAAACATATGTTTGAGATTTTAGATATAATTGATAGCAAATTAAATGAAGGTGGACGTATTATCGTAAATGCGGTAACAATCCAGACAATATCTGAAATCACAACATATATGAAGCAAAAAGAAAATTACATTTATGAAGCAATTCAAGTACAAGTAAATCGTTTAAGACAAATCGGTTCATACGATATGTTCAATGCACAAAATCCAGTTTATATTGTTACTTGTAAAAAACTAAAATAAGATGAATTAGGGAGGATATTTTTTATGGTTTATATTATTGGTGCAGGTCCTGGGGATCCTGAACTTATTACAGTTAAAGGTCAAAGATTATTAAAAGAGGCAGATGTAATTATTTATGCTGGTTCTCTTGTAAATCCTGCATTATTAGATTATGCAAAAGCAGATTGTGAAATTTATAATAGTGCTTCTATGACTTTAGGTGAAGTTATTGAAACAATTACAGCAGCAGAACAAGAAGGCAAAATGACAGTTCGACTTCATACTGGTGATCCTGCAATTTATGGTGCTATTCAAGAACAGATGGACGAATTATCTCGTCGCAATATTGAATATACTGTAATTCCTGGTGTAAGTTCTTTCTTAGCTACAGCAGCAGCTTTAAAACAGGAATATACACTTCCTGAAATTTCTCAGACTGTAATCATCACACGCAATGAAGGTAGAACACCTGTTCCTGAAAAAGAAAAATTAAAATCTTTAGCAGCTCATCAAGCTACTATGTGCATTTTCTTGAGTGTGCATATGATTTCTGAAGTAGTAGAACAGTTGATTGAAGGTGGCTATGAACCATCTACACCTATTGCTATCGTGCAGAAAGCTTCTTGGCCTGAACAAAAAATTGTACGTGGTACACTTGAAACTATTGCCGATATCGTTAAAGAAAATAATATTTCTCGTACAGCTATGATTGTTGTAAGTAAGTGTTTAGATACAGAATATGCAAAATCTCGTCTTTATGCACCAGAATTTAGTCATATGTATCGTCAAGGCACAGATAAAGCTTAATGAAATATGCAATTATTACTGTAACTAAAAATGGTGCTGATTTAGCTTGTAAATTGCAAAATACCTTGAAAACATGTGATATCTATGTAAAAAAAGATAGATATGATATTAGTTTAGCTGAGTATATATATGAATATGAAAAAATGAGTGAAGTGATAAAAAATATTTTTGCTGAGTATGAAGCGATTATATTTTTCACTTCGACAGGTATTGCTGTGCGAATGATAGCACCATTTATCGTGCATAAAGTCAAAGACCCAGCTGTAATAGTTTTAGATGAAAAGGCTAATTTTGCGATAAGTTTGTTATCTGGTCATTTAGGTGGAGCAAATGAACTCACGTTGAAGATTGCTGATATATTAAATGCTATGCCAGTTATTACTACAGCGACAGATACGAATAAAATAATTGCTCCTGATGTGGTGGCAAGAAAATATAATTTAGTGCCATATCCTTTAGAACATATAAAAATAATTAATTCAGCATTAATTCAACAGCAAAAAGTTATTTATTATGTAGATAAAGATTTAAAGCAAAGTGAACAAATAATAATTGATTTGGCTAGAGATTTTAAGATTGAAGTTAAATTGATTGATGTAGAAGAACTTGATAGGCAAAATGACTTTTGTGTATTTATCACAGATAAACGACAAGTACGAGAAAATATATTATTTTTAACGCGAAAACAATTGATAATTGGCGTTGGTTGTCGCAAAGATGTTGAATTAAATCTTGTGGAACAGGCAATAAATGAAGCTAAAAAAATGGCAGATTGTGAAGATTTAAAAATCAAAGCATTAGTTTCTACAATCGTCAAGCAAAATGAGAAAGCTTTACATCAATGGGCAGAAAAATATAAAGTAGAAACTCATTTTTATGATAATACAATCATGCAAAATGTGATTGATAAATATAAATTACCTGAATCTAATTTTGTGAAAAAACAAATTGGTATAGGAAATGTATGTCAAGCTGCTATATTGGCATATAATGAGAGGGCAAAAATAATTTTGCCAAAAACAAAATTTGAGAAAGTGACGGTGTCCTTAGCATGGGAATGATTAAAGTAATTGGAATTGGTCCAGGTGGTAAAGAGGATATGACTCCTCGTGCTTTAAATGCTATTTTAGAAGCTGATACAGTAGCAGGATATAACACATATATTAAATTGATTAAACATCTTTTAGATGGAAAAAATGTAATTGGCACAGGAATGATGCAAGAAGTTGACCGCTGTAAAATGGCTATTGAAGAAGCTGTAAAAGGTCATAATGTTGCAGTAGTTTCAAGTGGTGACTCTGGTGTATATGGTATGGCAGGTCTTGTCTTAGAATTATTATTGAAATTGCCAAAAGAAGAAAGACCACAAGTTCAGATTGTAGCAGGACTTTCTGCTGTAAATGCAGCCGCTGCTGTATTAGGTGCTCCACTTATGCATGATTTTGCAATCATCAGTTTGAGTGATTTATTGACTCCATGGGAATTGATTAAAAAACGTGCAGATCTTGCAGCTCAAGGTGATTTTGTAATTGGTTTATACAATCCAAAAAGCCATAAACGTGTACAGCATATCGAAGAAATTCGTGAAATCATGTTAAAACATAAAGACCCTAAAACTCCAGTTGGCATTGTAAATAGTGCAAGCCGTGAAAATGAAACAATGGTTATTTCTGATTTAGAAAACTTCACCAAAGAAGATATTAATATGTTTTCTATGGTAATCATTGGCAATAGCAAAACTTTTGCTAAAGAAGGCTTTATGATAACACCTAGAGGCTATGAAGTATGATTTTTGTAGCTTCAGGAACGCAAGATGGTAGAGGGATTGTAGAATATTTATTAAAGCAAAATTATAAAGTTATGGCTTCCGTAGTTACTAATTATGGTAAAGAGTTGTTACCGAAAGATGAAAATTTAATCATCAATGACCATAAATTAGATGAAGAAGCTATGAAGAATTGCTTAAAAGAAAATCAGATAAAAGTTTTTGTAGATGCTACGCACCCATATGCGGTGAATGTATCTAAAACAGCTATGCAAGTTTGTGATGAATTAAATATACCTTATATTCGCTATGAAAGAGAAGTAACACCAATACCTGCTTATAATAAACTTCATTTAGTGAAAACTTATGAAGAAGCATCTGACCTTGCTATGCAATTAGGTGAAAATATCTTTTTGACAACAGGTAGCAATCGTTTAGATTTATTTGCTAATGATAGTAAAAAATACAATAAGCATATTATAGCGAGAGTACTTCCTGCTATTGCTTCTCTGCAAATCTGTGAAAACTGTGGAATATCTCCCAAAGATATAGTAGCTGTGCAAGGGCCTTTTTCGGAAAGCTTGAATATAGCTTTATATGAAAAATACAATGCAGATGTTGTTGTGATGAAAAATAGTGGTACTTTAGGTGGCACAGAAACAAAATTGACAGCTGCAATTAAATTAGGTCTAGAAATTGTCATTATTGATAGACCAAGAATAGATTATAAAAATTTAACTCATGATTATGATTGTGTAGGCACATTTGTTGCCAAATATGAAAAATAGGAGGGATTTTGATGGAATTTATCAAAGACCCAATGGCTATAGAAGTTCGTAGTTTTGAAATTATTAAACCATATATTGAAAAATTAAAATTTAAGCGAAGAAGAAACAAAAATTTATTCTCGTATTATTCACGCTTCTGGCGATGTGGATTATGCACCAATCATTCGTATTCATAAAGATGTAGTAGCTTCTATGAAAAAAGCTTTGCTTTCTGGTTGCAAAATCTATACTGATGTAGAAATGGTTCGCACTGGTATCAATAAACGCAAATTAGCCTCTTGGGGTGGCTCTGTAGAATGTAAAATTGCAGATCCAGAAATTGCAAAATATGCTAAAGAACATGGTATCACTCGTTCTATTGCTGCTATGCGTCATTTTGGCAAAGAATTGGATGGAGCAATCGTTGCTATTGGTAATGCACCAACAGCTTTATTTGAAGTTATCCGTTTAATGAATGAAGAAAATATTCGTCCAGCTGCTATCATTGGTACACCAGTTGGTTTTGTAGGAGCTGCTGAATCAAAAGATTTATTAATTGCTGAATCAAAAGTTCCATATATTACAGTAACAGGAACAAAAGGCGGTAGCCCAATTGCTGCTTCTTGCATTAATGCAGTAATGTATATCATTGATAATACACGCATTTAATAAGGTGATTTAATGATGAAAAAAGTAAATATTCCTCGTGTAGTTATTGCAGCCACTCAAAGTAGTTCAGGTAAGACTACAGTCGTTACAGGAATACTTCGTGCATTAAAAAATAAAGGCTTAAATGTACAACCGTATAAAGTTGGCCCTGATTATATTGACCCTAGTTATCATGGCATGGCGGCAGGAAGAAAAGGTCATAATCTCGATACATGGCTTGTTGATGAAAGCATGATAAATGATTTATTTGTGCAAGAATCAAAAGATGCTGATATAGCGATTATCGAAGGTGTTATGGGGCTTTATGATGGCGGAAAAAATGGTGTTAGTTCTACAGCACAATTAGCGAAAAAATTAAATGCACCTGTGATTTTAGTCATCAATGTACAATCAATGGGAGATTCAGCCGCAGCTATAGCACTTGGTTTTAAATTATATGATAGTGATGTGAATTTAGCCGGTGTAATTTTAAATAAATTAGGTTCACCAACACATAAAGCTTTGATTGAAGAAGCTATGAAGAAAATAAATGTGCCTGTTTATGGTGCAATTTTCCGTGATGATAGTGTGCATATGCCAGAGCGTCATTTAGGTTTGACACCAGCTGGAGAAAATAATGCACGTGAAGTCATCGAAAAGATTTCTGAAAAATTTGCTCAAGAGGTATATTTAAATGAAATCATTGAACTTGCTAAAACAGCACCAGCTATTGAAGTTGAAGAAATTGAAGCTGAAAATATCAAAAAAGATATAACTATAGGTATTGCACAAGATAAAGCTTTTTCTTTTTATTATCCAGCAAGTTTAGCTCAATTAGAAAATTTAGGGGCGAAGTTGAAATTTTTTAGTCCATTAGAAGATGAAGCTATTCCTGATGATGTTGATGCTTTGATTTTTGGCGGAGGGTTTCCAGAAGTTTTTGCCCAAGAACTTATGCAAAATACTTCGATGATAAAATCCATATGCAAAGCTAATGAACGCAAAATGCCGATATATGCTGAATGCGGTGGCTTTATGTATTTAATGCAGGGAATTTATGATTTTGAGCAAAGATTTTATGAAATGGTGGGGATTATTCCTGCAAAAGCTCAAATGAATAAAAATTGCAGACTGTGGGTTATGTGAAAGCAAAAATTCTGCAAGATAATATTTTAGGAAAACAAAATGATGAGATAAAAGGTCATGAATTTCATTTTTCAACACAAATTGATACACAAGATGAAAGTTTTCCATGGGCATTTGAATTTACGAAAATGCGTAATAATATGAAATACAAAGCAGGATATGCTAAAGATAATATTGTAGGTTCATATTTGCATTTACATTTTTTAGGCTCAAAGCAAAATGCTAAATATTTTGTGGAAAAAATAAGAGCTTATAAAAAAATCACTAGAGATGGAGGAAAACTGATGACTAAACATATTATGTTACAAGGTACTTCTTCTCATGTAGGAAAAAGTATTTTAACTACAGCTTTATGCAGAATTTTTTATCAAGAAGGTATGTCTGTAGTGCCATTTAAAGCACAGAATATGGCACTAAATTCTTATGTAACTAAAGATGGCGATGAAATGGGCAGAGCTCAAGTCGCTCAAGCAGAAGCAGCAGGTCTTGAGCCATTTGTAGAGATGAACCCTGTATTGTTGAAGCCAACAGGAAATGCTTGTTCACAAGTTATTTTAATGGGAAAAGCTGTAGGCAATATGTCTGCACGTGAATATCATAAGGGATATTCATTAAAAGCTTTTGATACTGTAAAAGAAGCTATTCGCCGTTTAGAAGAACGCTTTGATATGATGGTAATTGAAGGTGCAGGCAGTCCAGCAGAAGTGAATTTAAAAGCAAATGATATCGTAAATATGCGTATTGCTAAATATTTAAATGCACCAGTATTGTTGATTGCTGATATTGACCGTGGCGGAGCATTGGCTTCACTTGTAGGAACTTTAGAGCTTTTAGAACCAGATGAAAGAGCTTTAGTAAAAGGACTTATCATCAATAAATTCCGTGGAGATGTAACTATTTTACAGCCTGCACTTGATTTCCTTGAAGAAAAAACAGGAAAACCAGTTTTAGGTGTAATTCCTTATTTACCTGATTTAGGTATTGAAGATGAAGACTCTGTATCTTTAGATGATAAAAAGACTCAAGCGAAAGATAAAGCAAATGCACCAATAAAAATTGCAGTAATTCAAACTCCTAAAATTTCTAATTTCACTGATTTTGATGCTTTGAGTAAAGAAGATGATGTAAATCTTTATTATGTAAAAGAAGGTCAAGAAATTGGTGATGCAGATTTAATTTTACTTCCAGGTAGCAAAAATACTACAGAAGATATGCTTTATTTGCATGATAGTGGTATGGAAAAAGCTTTAAATGAAGCTCATGAAAAAAAACATTCCTATCATTGGCATCTGTGGTGGTTATCAAATGCTTGGTGAAAAAATCAGCGATCCATTGCATACTGAATCAGATAATGACAGTGTAAAAGGACTTAGCTTCTTGCCAATGGAAACTACTTTTGTAGAGAAAAAACTCACTTCACAAGTTGAAGCAAAATGTCTTTCCTGGGAATTTTTAGGTGAAAAATTATCTATAGATGATTTGTTTGGCTATGAAATTCATATGGGAACTACTAAATTTACAAAAGAAGCAAATCATCCATTTATGATCACAAAACGTGCTGGTAAAGATGTGCAGGTGGCAGAAGGTATGATAAATCAAGAACAAAATGTCATGGGTGCATATATTCATGGTATTTTTGATAATGATAAGTATCGTCGTAGTCTGATCAATATATTGCGTAAACGCAAAGGTTTAGAAGCGTTACCTGTAAGTACAAATTATGCAGCAGCGAAACAAGCAGCATTTAATCGTTTAGCAGATACTGTTCGTCAAAATATGAATATGGAAAAATTAAGAGAAATCTTACAAGACGCATAAAAAATGCACCTTAAGACTTAATATAGTTTTAAGGTGCATTTTTATTTGATAATTAGTTACTTTAAAGTAACTATGTTACTAAAAGGTGCTTACTTTACAATTTTTTTGAGTAGTTATATTATAAAAGTAATGAGAAAATAATACTTAGAAAGGCGATGGATTTATCATGGATCAAAAAGTATTAGATTATGTTGTAGAAAAAACACATGAATTAATGAATGCTCCTTCTTGTAGCAAAGAAGCAAAACAAGCAGCACAAGATTGGATTGATGCTATTGGTACAGATAATCAATTAGCAGAAACTAAAAAATATATAGCAGAGCTTGAAGCTGATATTATGCCGATTGATGGATTAATTGCTTTTGCTAGCTCTGAAATGGGCGTTAAAGTTTTTGGTGAAGAAATGGCAAAAAATGTATTAGCTCATGCTCAAGATATTAAGGCAAAAGGTGCGAAATATTGCGATTGTCCAGCATGCAAGGCTGTAGCAGATATTTAGCTAAAAAAGAACAAATGCTCTAATAATAAAAATGGCGATTGATGAAAATCAATCGCTTTTTTTATGAAAGTCTAGAAAAATGGTCAATGGCTTTAGCAAATTCTTCAACTGTTTTTTCTGCATCACCATGCTGAATACCATCAATTACACAGTGTTTTAAATGCCCTTCTAAAATTACTTTGCCGACACTATGTAGAGCGGATTTTGCAGCATTTACTTGCATTAAAACATTTTCACAAGGAATAGTTTCGTCATCAATCATTCTATCTATGGCATTTAATTGCCCAATAATTTTTTTTATACGGCGATGGAGTTTTTCTGTTTCCATACATTGTTTCATAAGATAATCTCCTTTTTATAATGATATAATCATTATATCATGAAGCTAAATATTATTAATAATGCTTATTATAATTAAAGGAAAATAATATATAATTTATTTCGTTAATGAATGATTTATGAAAAAGAAATATTTGTTTGATTATATATTTATATTTGTTATAATTTAAATTAAATATTAATTGAGAAATATTTTCAAATAAAAGTAAAGGAATAAATTTATGTTAAAAGATTATAGTAAAAAAACATTCAGCAAGCGAAAGAGCTAGAGAAATTCTTCGCTATATTGGTCCAGGTCTTTTAATTACAGTTGGTTTTATTGACCTGGTAATTGGGCATCAAATTTGGCAGCTGGTGCAGATTTTGGTTATTTATTGTTGTGGATGGTAACACTTTCAACGATAATGCTTATTTTGCTTCAACATAATGCAGCTCATTTGGGAATAGTAACAGGGCTTTGTTTATCTGAAGCATCTACTAAATATCTACCGAAGTGGCTTTCACGACCAATATTAGCAACGGCAATGATGGCGTCTATTGCAACAGCTTTAGCAGAAATTTTAGGTGGAGCTATAGCACTCAATTTATTATTCAATATACCACTTGTTATAGGCTCTATAATCACAGCAGTTTTTTGTGCTATTTTATTAAAAACAAATTCTTATCCTAAAATGGAGAAAATAATCATAGCTTTTGTATCTATTATTGGTTTTTCATTTTTACTTGAATTGAATATGGTTTCAGTTGAATGGACTGAGGCTATAAGTGGTTGGGTAACACCTTCTTTTCCAGAAGGCTCAATTGTTATTATCATGAGTGTATTAGGGGCAGTAGTCATGCCACATAATTTATTTTTACATTCAGAAGTAATACAATCGCGTCAATGGAATTTGCAAGATGAAAAAATTATAAAACGACAATTGAAATATGAGTTTTTAGATACTTTATTTTCTATGGGACTTGGTTGGGCAATAAATAGTGCGATGATTATTATTGCAGCCAGTGTATTTTTCACAAATAATTTACAAGTAGATGATTTAGCACAAGCAACAGAATTATTAAGACCTATTTTAGGTGATAGTGCAGCCTTAATTTTTGCCATAGCTTTATTATTTGCAGGAATATCTTCAACAGCGACATGCGGAATAGCAGGAGGAAGTATTTTCTCTGGCATTTTTGGTGAAGATTATAATATTAAAGATTATCATTCATGGCATGGTGTATTGATAACTTATGGTTTAGCTATATTAGTTATATTATTTTATTCAAGACCCATTTGAAGGTTTGATTTATTTCACAGATGTTTTTAAGTATACAATTACCAATTACTATTTTTTTTTATTGATATATTTAACCTCTAGTAAAAAAATAATGGGTAAAATTTGCAAATCATTTATATCAGAAAATAATTTTAATCATTGTCGGTATAATTGTAACTTGCTTAAATTTAACTTTATTATGGGAATTTTTTATAAATAAGTGATAAAATGGATGTATAATTTTAATGCATCCATTTTTTTGTAAATAATAAAAGGATATATTGATGGATTTTTAGAATATTATCTAGTAGAATATATATATTATTCAGGTAGAATATTGGAGTGGTTTTTATGACAGGAAATAGAGAAGTAATAACAGGTAACGATTTTAAAAGAATGATAGCAGGTGCCTACAGTGCCTTTTTATTAGAATATGAAAATATCAATGCTTTAAATGCTGATTCTTTAATGGATGAAAAAGCAGGTACACATATTTTACGTACAATTGGTGCAGCTGCGATGTCTCTTCGTGATTTACAGGCAGATAGCATTGGTGGAGTATCTAAACGCGTAGGTAGTGCGGCAGTTTTAGGTGCTCATGGCAATGCAGGTGTATTGATTTCACAAATTTTACGTGGTATTGCTAAAGGTTTAGCAGGAAAATATGATGCATCATCTTCTGTTTTTGGAAAATCTTTCCAATATGGTATTTTATATGCTCAACGAGCAGTAAATGATGAAGTAGAACGTCCTTTGATTATTACAGCAAAAGCAGTGGCAAAAGGTGCTTATAATGCTGTTCGTGCAAATTTACCAATTGCTGAAATTTTAACAGAAGCTATCAAAGCAGGTGGCATTGCATTAAGTCAAGCTGAAAAGAAAAATGGCTTTGTAGATGCAGGGGCAAAAGCTCTAATGGTATTTTTACAAGGTTGTAGAGCTGGTTTAGATGGAAATTATGTATCACCAGTATTATTATTTTCTTCTGGCTTTAAAAAATCTCATGATGTGCCAAATCCTAAATTCGATATTGTTTATACATATGCAGTATCATTTAGTTTAGTAAAATGTCGTGCTAGTATCAGTGATTTAGAAAAAATGTTAAATCCATTAGGTAAAGTAATAGTAGTAAAATCATTAGATGATAGAATAACTGTGTATTTACACACAGATTGCCCAGGTTTAGTAGTTGGTCAGGCTGTAGATTGGGGTCAAATCGAAGACATTAAAATTCAAAATTTGGCTATGCCACATGATTTGAAAAATGTAGATAAAACTATTATGGATATCGCTATTTTAGCAGTAGCTGATGATGAAAAAACAGCTCAAAGTTTAGAACAATTAGGTGCAATTGCAGTAATCACTCAAGATAAAGTAAGTGGCCCTGCTGTTGGCGATTTAATTAATTTAATTCATGGCGATATTGCTAAAAACTATATTATTTTATCTAATAATAAATCAAGCTCTTTAGTTATGGCACAAGTAAAACGCTTATTAAAAAATAATATAGAAATTCTTTATACTAATAATGTAGAAGAACAAATAAAAGCTTTAAAAGCTTTTGATGTGAACGAAACTTTAAAAGTTAACTTACAGAATATGCATGAAGCTATTTAATATCAATTATTGTATAAATAAAAGTGAAGGGACGGTGGGAATAGGTGGAGATGGCAAAACGATATTGTATATTAAGTTATAAAGTATTGATTTTGGCAATTATTTGTTGTTTTATAAATGCTAATGCACAGGCAGCACCAATACTAAAATTAAATTCTCATGGACATGATGTAATAGTTTTACAGCAAAACCTCATTCGTATGAATTATGATTTAAGTAAAGTTAGCGGTAATTATGATAAAGAGACGCAAGAAGCAGTAAAAGCGTTTCAAAAAGATCATAAAATAAAAGTTACAGGCATTGTAAATCGTGAGACATGGTGGGCTATTAAAGGCGGAAAACAAAATATTATAGTCAATTCGCAGTCATCTATTAACGAAAAAATTATTTTAGATAATTTATCTTCAGTGCCATATGGCAGACAATTTTTATCTAAAAAAGAAGTCCCAGGTATTATAGCTACAGCGAAGGATTATATTGGCGTGCCGTATGTGTTTGGCGGAGATACACCAGCAGGTTTTGATTGCTCTGGTTATTTGGAATATGTTTTTGCTAAACATGGAATTCGCATACCTCGCACGGCAGATGAACAATATAAATTAGGAAAACTTGTCGAACCAGATGATTTAGAAGCTGGAGATTTAGTATTTTTTACTACGTATGAACCAGGAGCCTCTCATTGTGGTATTTACTTAGGTAACGGGAATTTTATACATGCATCAACAAGTAGAGGTATTCGTGTAGATAATTTAGATAATACGTATTGGGCATCTCGATATTATGGTGGTAAACATATAGTAAAATAAAGAAAACAGCAGGTTTTTTTCCTGCTGTTTTTTCTAAAAATAAATGGTAAAAAGAGATGATTTCATTGTTGAAGAAATCTAGGTGTGGAAATGAGTTTTTGAAATAGAAAGGTAATTGACAATGAAACGTATTGAAAGGGTTTTTGAATATTTACAAGAGGTAGCAAAGAGTCAAGATGGTGAGAAGGCTCTTACAGCTACTGCCATTGCAGATAATTTAGGAATTTTACGCAGTAATGTCAGTAGAGAGTTAAATAAATTATATAGAATGGGTAAAATAATGAAGATTTCAGGTAGACCTGTTTTATATAAAATAAATGATGAAAATATCAATGATAAGATAGAAATAAAAACTGTT
>ENA-OPZM01000209-OPZM01000209.1-human-gut-metagenome-genome-assembly--contig:-NODE-209-length-25164-cov-8.597715_pt1 | contig 25164 bp, 34 predicted proteins | sample MGYA00242478_ERZ504493 | MGnify/ENA primary metagenome ERZ504493 (study PRJEB26092, sample SAMD00036227) | human gut metagenome | host: Homo sapiens | study: EMG produced TPA metagenomics assembly of... | reverse complement strand
TGCATCAGAACGGCTGGGCAGTACGAAATAGTGTCGTTCTAAAGGCCTCTTTTCCGCTGACCTATACGGAATGTGTGAAATCGGAGGTGTGATATGTCCTTTTTTTGAAAACACCCGAAAGCCCGTAGGCTTTGGCGGGAAGATCATGGTTGCTATGATGAACTTTGGACACAGCGCAATGGCAGAATGGGGGCTGCGCTTTTTAAAGCCTGCCCCGGATGCCATGGTGCTGGACTGCGGCTGCGGCGGTGGAGCGAACATTAAGACACTGCTGAAACTGTGCCCCAACGGCAAGGTGCAGGGCATCGACTACTCAGCTGTCAGCGTGGAAAAAACGCGAAAGGTCAATGCCAGAGCCATTGCGGCAGGACGGTGTACCGTGCAACAGGCAAGTGTGGCAGAACTGCCGTTTGAAGCGGAGCAGTTTGATGTGGTGACCGCCTTTGAAACGGTCTATTTCTGGCCGGAACTTGCGCAGAATTTCAGAGAGGTTTATCGAGAGCTGAAGCCCGGCGGGGTCTTTTTCATCTGCAATGAAGCAAACGGCGAAACAACAAAAGACGACAAATGGACGCAGATCATCGATGGCATGACCATCTATACGGACACTGCACTGAAAGAGTATCTGGAACAAGCAGAATTTTGTCAGATTCAAAGCCACAAAAATAAAAAGGGCTGGCTGTGCATCACAGCACAGAAATGAGGTGTAATCATGTCGAAAAAAGCAACGGAGTTCAAAGAAAAGCAATGAGCTGGATGTATCGGGGCAAGGAAATCTTCAAGCCTTTGAACACCGGCTGGATCGACGAGAATGTTGCCTGCGTGCGCGAATGGGTGGCGAACATCTTCTTCTACCGCAAAGGCGATACGACCATTATGGTCGATGCGGGATATAACTACGACCGCCTTGCCGAAAAAATGAGCTGGCTTGGGATTGATCCGAAGTCGATACACCATATCCTTATCACCCATCAGGACACCGACCATGTGGGTGCGGTGGAAGCAGACAGTCCGGGGCTGTTCCGGAATGCGAAGCTGTACATCGGCGAGATCGAGAACCGGTATCTCACCGGCGAGGTGCGGCGAAAAGTCATCTATCATCTCTATAAATTGCCGCAGGTCACGATCAACAACGAAAAGGTACTGCTGCACGATGGGCAGGTACTTGACATTGACGGCATCAGGATCGAGTGCTTTCTGGTTCCCGGTCATACATGGGGACATATGGTCTACCTCATTGACGATAAGTACCTTTTTACCGGCGACACGCTGTGGTTTGGCGCGGACGGCGGATACAGCTTTATTTCTGCGCTGGCAGAGGACAACAAGCTGGCGGTGAAGTCTTTGGCTTTGCTGGAGAAAAAGCTGAAAAAACGCGGGCTGCAGCCGCTGTTCATTACCGGTCACACCGGCTGGACGGACAATATGGATTTTGCCTTTGCGCACAAAAATGAACTGTGCTCGCCTTTCAGAAAAAGAGTCCACGACCCCAATGCACTGTATGATGCCTACGACGAATCGGACGACACCGAAGAAAATGCAAAGAGCGGTTTTCTGAAAGGCGTGGGAAGATGAAGGACAGCGAATTACAAATTGACCGTAGCTGCCATGTGCTATATTCCAAACCCTGCAAAAAGGAAATTCTGGCGAAAATCACTCTACACTATCCGGAGGTGGAGCGTGAGGCGGTCTGGGAGCAGGTGCAGCTGAGATACGCAGAGCTTCTTTCCAAGTGGCGCACCGACCTCGGCGGTAAAAAGAATTTTCACAACGGCGTAGGCGGCACCTACGACTGCATCGCCATCATGTGCTTTTACGATGTGTGCCGGGATGTGGTCACATTCCGCGAAATGGAAGAGATAGAAGAAAATCTGATCCTGCCGTCCTTCCGGAAGCTGCGCTTCGTTGACATCAACAAGCCATTCTGGAAAAAGCTGATGTATCGGGCATTCAGCACTGCCCAAAAGCACTGTGACACATGGCATGATTACGAGATGGATGTTACGCCTTACGAAAACAGCAAGCCCATCTATTATGAATTTACGGCGTGTCCGGCGGCGGAATTTGCCAAGCGGTTCGGATTTGCGGACATTATGCCTGCCCTGTGCAATGTGGACTATGCGTCCATGGAACTGCTCCATGCCAAGCTCGTGCGGACGACCACCTGCGTGGACGGCTGCCGATGCGACTATACCATCTGCGGCGATAAGGATCCATACGTAAAGGAACATCCCGAATACCGGGATGAAAACGGATACAGGAGGAATAAGTAATGCTTTTACAGGTGATTCTGGAAGGTCTTGGGCTGGGGGCTTTGCTGGTTCTTGTCTGTGCTGTGGGCATCTGCAAAGGGGCTGTTGGGATGGTGCATCTTTACAGCCCGGCGGTGCAGCAGCGGTGCGTGAAGCTGGGACTTACAACACGCGAAAAAATAAAGCGAAATGCTTTGATTTTCAAAGCGGTATGCATTCCCGGCTACATCGCCTATGTGCTGGTCTGTGTCTATGGGATAAACGGTGCAAAGGGCTTTGTTCAGGGTTTCTGGCAGTTACTCGTTATCTTGTCCGTTATGAATCTCATGGACCACCTGTTGGTTGATGGCTATTGGGTGGGGCACACGAACGCATGGACGATTCCCGGAACAGAGGATCTGAAGCCCTACATCACCGCAAAAGACAAACAGAAAAAGTGGCTGTTCGGCACGGTGGGCATGGCAGTCATAGCGGCGGTACTGGCGGAAATGATGACAGTACAGTGATCGGAAAGACCTTCTGTCAGCGGCTTTTTCCGGTTTCTCGCCAAGGTCGGGGACAACGGGATGAAAATGCAGATCGTGAAGATCAGATTTGGAGGCAAGAAATGAAAATTCTGGTATATGGTGCAGGCGTTCTGGGGTGCAATCTAGCAAGAAATCTGCTGCGCGCCGGAAAGGATGCCACTCTGCTTGCGCGGGGAAACTGGGCTGCGGAGATCAAGCAGAACGGCCTGCGGATCAAGGACAAATTTTCGCTCCGCACCTCGGTCAGCCGCATTCCGGTGGTGACTGAACTTGCACCGGATGCAATGTACGATGTGATCTTTGTGGTCCTGCGCTATACACAGCTGGATTCCGTTCTGGACACGCTGCGGGCGAACCGGACGAAGAACATCGTTTTTGTGGGGAACAATGTGCAGGCGAGGGCGCTGGCAGCGGCGCTGCCGGGGAAGAACGTCCTGTTTGCCTTTGCGCTTTCAGCCGGACATCGGGAGGTTGACCGGGTGGTCTCCATCGACCTGAAAAAGATCACCATCGGACAGCTGCCGGGTGCAATCTCCAATAAACAGCTGATCGGGCGCATCTTCCACGGCACAAAATATAAGGTCGTTTACGAGCCGAACATGGAGGACTATCTGCTCTGCCATGCCGCGTTTGTGATGCCTGCGGCCTTCGCCTGCTATAAGACAGACGGCGACCTGAAAAAGCTCAGGGGAGATACCGCGTACCTGAACCGTGTGCTGGATGCCAACATCGAGGGATACCGCGCCATCCGAAATGCCGGGCACACCATTCTGCCCAAGGAGGATGCAGACTTTGAAGGGGAGAAATACCGCAAGACCTGCCTGCGCTTTTTCAAGCTGATGTGCGCCACTTCGCTGGGCAAGCTCTGCGCCTCCGACCATGCCATGAACGCCATCGACGAAATGAGTGCGCTGAACCGGGATCTTAAGAAATTTTTCGATGAACATGGCGCAGTCTACCCGGTATGGCAGGCACTGGAAGCGGAAGCCGGGAGGTATCTGCAATGAAGTATGCCGGGATGCCCTTTGGGATGTGGGTGCTGTTTGCCGGTTCCTTTCAAAAGCAGCTGACCACTGTGCTGGGCTATGATGTAGCTACCGCAAAAGCCATCACGAAAAAGGCAAAGCCGCAATACCAGCAGATCATCCGCAGGCTGCCGGAGTTTGAAAAAGCGGACCGCTTCAAGATGAACATCGTCAACTGCGCAATGCTCGGCGCGTTCATTCTCTCCATGCCGCAACGCCCAGAGGTGGACAGGCTGACGGATTACTACGCAAGATCCATGATGACAAAGCTCATGCAGTGGTTCTGCCGCAAGAGCGGAAAAAGCAAGTTTACCGCAAAGGATATAGCCGCCATGAAAGCCACTGCCGCCCTGAAAGCCGCCGACCGCAACCCCTATTCGTGGAACATGGAGTTTTACGAATACCCGGATGGCAGCGGCTACGAGGGACGCTTTACAAAATGCGGCATCTGTGTGCTGATGAAAAAGCTGGGGCTATATGACCTGACCCCTGCTTTGTGCCGTCTGGACTACACCATGAGCGAAGCGGGCGGTGTGACAAATTTTGCGCGGCAGTACACCCTTGCCTCCGGCGGACCCTACTGCGACTGCGGGTACAAAAAGAAAGGGTAACGGACGATGAAGAGGAAGGAAACCTATCTCTCCCGTGATTTCCGGGAGACTGTGGCACTGCGCTTTCCCGCGCGGGCAAAGGAACTGAACACCGCTTTCGATATACGCCTGAGTGCGTTGCTGGCTGAAAATGCGGGTGCAAGCAAGGAAAAGCAATATCACCTCAAGCGGCAGATATTGCCGGGCATTTCGGCCTACGAGACCTTGCAGCGGGTCATGCCGAAAGAGGAGGCACTGCAAACCGTTCACGGCTATGTGGAGCACTTGGCGAGAACGAGCCACAAACAGCTTGCCGCCCTGCTGCACATACCGGGGCTTTACCGCCTTGTTCCCGGCGTTTTCGTCAAATCCACCCGGAGCGTTTTCGGCCCGGCGGCGGGCTTTGCCCCAAAAGAACTGCAGACCGGTAACGGCGTCTGGCGTGTGGATATGATGAAGTGTCCCTATCACGACACCTGCGCAGAATACGGCTGCCCGGAGCTGTGCCGCTGCTTTTGTGACAGTGATGACATCAGCTATACCGGGCTGCATCCGAAGCTGATCTGGGAGAGAAGCATGACGCTAGGGCGCGGAAATGACCACTGCGATTTTTGCATGAAAACCATAAAATAGATGCACAGGAAGCGAAGAAAATGAAGAAAGAAGAAACAAAGCGTTTTATCTGCTGGTGCATCGCGGCTGCGGTGTATGAGAAAAAGCACTCTGCGCACCTCGCAGGCTGACAGCGATTGCTGAATTGTCTGTGTTTTTTGCAGAAAGTGCATCCATAGCTTCCGGTGTGTATATATGCTGAAGGATTACCCGCCTTTCCAAGCAAATGATTTTGAATATCTGCGGGGGAGGATACTGATCCTCCTCCCGGAAAATGACATTTTCAAAAAGGAAGATCAGAAACGGTTCGCAGATCTGTTCCGGAAACTGGATGCGGAGATCCGCACAGTTCCGGGCGGTCATGTGGGCTTTATCGTTCAGGCGGAACGGTATCTTGATTTGATGGAAACATTTTTGCAGAGAAATGGAATTTGACAGTTCACGTCTGCGAATCAGTAAGAAAAAGCGAATCTTCAGGAAAAGAGAATGGCTATGCATAAATCACTTTTTGATCTTTCCATAGAAGAAACGACCTCGACTGAAATGCCTCACACCGTGAAATTTTCCAATGAGACAGGAACTGGGAGTATGATTATCTGTCCACTGTTTTTGGGTGCAGAGCTGTATTATAACGATATGCACCTTGCATTCTTTGAGGAAGCCACGGCACCAATGCGGAATGTCATTGAGATCAACCACTGCCGCGTGGGGCGTTACGAGTGCAGTTTTGGGGCAAATAGCTGCTGCTATCTGGCAGCAGGGGATTTTGCGGTGTGTGCAGCGGCGCGCAAAAAGTCGTCCTCCTGCTTTCCGCTGCGGCACTACCACGGCATCACCATCCTACTGGATCTGGATGCGATTTCGCCGGAAATGCGGAAACAAATGGAATGGTACGGCGTAGACCTTGATGTCATACGGCGGTACATCTGCACGGAAAACCGCTGCTGTATCCTGCGGTCAGAACCGACCATTGCCCATATTTTTTCAGAGCTTTACACAGCGCATTCTGTGCCGGACACTGGCTATCTTCGGCTGAAAGTGCTGGAGTTGCTGCATATTCTGACCCGGCTGAAAAACAGGGAAGATGTGCAGCAGACAGAGTATTTCAATCAGCATCAGGTGGAGTGTGTGAAGCAGGCTGCGGCTCTTCTCACGCAGGAACTGACAGTTCGCCGTACAATCGAACAGCTTGCACAGGAGGTCGGCCTTTCGCCTACGGCATTAAAAAGCTGTTTCAAAGGCATTTACGGAAGCTCGGTCTATGCGTATCAGAAAGAGTACCGGCTGCAGCTGGCACAGAAGCTACTACTCGAAACCGATTGCACGGTTGCTGAAATCGCCCATCGGGTCGGGTACGAAAATCCGAATAAGTTTTCTTCTGCATTTCGGGAAGCAGCCGGCATGACGCCTACGGAGTATCGGAAGATGCGTCCGATTGGATAGATTCTGTCGATTTGGTTCTTGCGCAGAAAGTCCGGTTCCAGTAAAATCAGTATCGCGATTAGTTGAAACTAACGCCGATATTCTGATTTTGTGGAGGAAATTGATAATGCGTTTGATGAAAAGAATTCTGAGTGCAGCTGCTGTGCTAGCTCTGTCTGCTTCTCTTCTGGTTGGCTGCAGCAGCGGCACGGCGAGCTCTGTTCCCGTTTCTGCAAGTTCTGCCGCAGAAAGCACTGTTTCTTCCGTAGAAGAGACCGCCTCTTCTGCTGTGGATGAAAACGAAGCTGCCGCTGCACAGTTGCTGAACGACCTAACGGGCAGCTATCAGGAACTGTGGCCGGTGATTCTGGCGGACGAATATAAGCAGACATGGCTGGATGATTGTACCGCTCTCGTGGGCGAGGACAATGCCGAAGCTGCTTTTGAGAAGCTGTCCTCTATGGTGACAGGTGATGTTTACGGCGAAGATGCAGTCAAAGCGTATGCCAACGGCGGCGGAGCTATTTCTGCGGCTTTACCAATAGCCTTGCGATCTTGACCTTCGATGGTGAAACTTCTACCATTTCCGGCACCGATAAGGACGGCAATGTGCTGTTCTCCCATGCCTATCACTATATTGGCATGGAGCCTGTGCGTGGGCTGTATGAGTTTGAAAGCGATGATGCCGATTCCGGCGAGTTCACCTACTTCTTCCTTGCGCCGGACACCAGTGCGGAAACTTACCATATTGAGTTCCGCTATGGTTCGGATGCAGAAGCTCTGAGCCAGTACGATACAGGCGAATATGCTTACTGGCTGCCTCCGGCATTTCCACCGACTGTGACCAGACGATGATCGACAACTGCATTGAGCTGTTCTGCACCGAAAATCTGGCGGGTTAAAACGCAGAATGTGCTGTGGAGTTGAAATACCACAGCACATTTTTGCCGCAATCTGATTTGAAGGAGGTCTTTCCGTGAAAAAACAGTCCGATCTTTCCCGGCTGATGGCTACGCCGGGAACTACCGATATTTCACCTACGCTTCGTGGGTGCTGTCTGCGGTCAGTGCGCTGGTGGCGCTGGTGCCTTTTGTGTACATCTGGAAGATCCTGCGGGATGTGTTGAACGCCGCGCCGGACTATGCGCAGGCGGTGAACATCCCCCATTACGGCTGGATGGCAGTGCTGTTTGCGGTGCTGGCTTACCTCATTTACATTGCGGCACTGATGTGCTCCCATCTGTCGGCGTTCCGGGTGGCGACCAATCTGCGGCTGGAGGTTTCCGAACACCTTGCCACACTGCCGCTGGGCTTTACGGAGACGTTTGGCAGCGGTAAGCTGCGCAAGATCATCCACGAGAGTACTGGCGCAGCGGAGACATTTCTCGCCCATCAGCTGCCGGACAAATATAATGCAATGGCAACACCCATAGGTCTGTTGGTTCTTTTGCTTGTGTTCGACTGGCGGCTGGGTCTGCTGAGTCTCGTTCCGGTGGCACTGGGCTTCGTCATCATGTCCGCCATGACAGGAAGGCGGATGGCAGACAAAATGCGGCAATACGGTAATGCGTTGGAATCAATGTCTAACGAGGCCGTGGAGTATGTCCGCGGCATCCCGGTAGTCAAGACCTTCGGGCAATCCGTCTTTTCGTTCAAAAAATTCAAAGCGACCATTGATGAGTACGAAAAGTGGGTCATTGCCTACACCAAAGAGCTGCGGATGCCGATGATGCTCTATACTGCCGCAATCAACGGTGTGTTTGCTTTCTTGATTGTAGGTGGGCTTCTGTTCACCCGGAACGGTGTGACTTCGGAATTTCTGCTGAACCTGCTGTTCTACATCATCATTACCCCGGTAATCTCCCTGACCCTGACCCGCATCATGTACATGAGCGAAAATGAACTCGTTGTGGCAGATGCGTTGGCTCGTGTGGATTCGGTTCTGGATGCGGAACCTGTGCCAGAAAACGATCATCCGCGGCATCCGAAAGATGCCTCTGTGTCCCTGAAGGATGTGCATTTCAGCTATGATGGCAAAACGGATGTTATCAAGGGCGTTTCGCTGAAAATTCAGCCGGGTCAGATGGTGGCTTTCGTTGGCCCCTCCGGCGGCGGCAAATCCACACTGGCAAACCTGATTTGCCGGTTCTTTGATGTGCAGAGCGGCAGCGTCCGGGTGGGCGGAGCGGATGTGCGGGACATCCCCAAGGAAGAGTTGATGGACACCATCTCCTTTGTGTTCCAGAACAGCCGCCTGCTCAAGGGCAGCATTCTGGACAACGTCCGGCTGGGCAGAGCGCAGGCCACCGAAGCCGAGGTGCTGGCGGCGCTGAAAGCTGCACAGTGCATGGATATCGTGGAAAAGTTCCCGGAGGGCATCCATACCGTCATTGGCACAAAAGGCGTGTATCTGTCCGGCGGCGAGCAGCAGCGCATTGCCATTGCCCGCGCCATGCTGAAAAATGCGCCCATCCTGCTGCTTGACGAGGCCACCGCTTTTGCGACCCGGACAATGAAGCAAAGGTGCAGGCAGCCTTTGCTCAGCTTGCCAAGGGCAAAACCGTGCTGATGATCGCACACCGTCTGTCCACCGTAGCCAACGCCGACTGCATCTATGTGGTGCAGGATGGGCAGATTGTGGAATCCGGCACAAAGGACGAACTGTGCGCGCAGAACGGCCTGTTTGCCCGGATGTGGCAGGACTATCAGCCTCGGTGCAGTGGAAGGTCGCAAAGGAGGGGTAAGGAATGATCGAAAAAATTCAACACGCCACAGCCAGCTCCCCGGAGGGCGCAAAGGGGCTTGTAAAGGGCGTTCTGGCCTGTGCGTTCCAGAACATGGCGTTCATGCTGCCCACCGGGCTGCTGTATCTTCTGGTAAAAGACCTGCTGGCAGGCTCTACGAGTGAGAGAAGTACCTTTTATCTGCTGGGATGCGTTGCCTGCTTTGCACTGATTTTACTGACCACATGGTTCCAGTACAACGGCACCTATTTTACCACCTATAAAGAGAGCGGCACCCGCCGCCTGACCCTTGCAGAGCGGCTGCGGAAGCTGCCTCTGTCCTTTTTCGGCAAGCGAGACCTTGCGACCTGACAAGCACCATCATGGCGGACTGCGAGGTACTGGAAAAGGACTGCTCCCACTTCATCCCCGGTCTGTTCGGCTCCCTCATTTCCACGGTGCTCATTGCCCTGAGCCTGTTCGCCTTTGAGTGGCGGATGGCACTGGCGGCTCTGTGGGTCATTCCGGTATCCGCTGCCATCGTGGTGGGCAGCTATCGGGTACAGGATAAGGTGCAGGCCAGGACCATGGCGGCGAAAATGGCCTGTGCGGACGGTATTCAGGAGTACATCGAGACTCTCCGGGACCTGAAAGCCAGCAATGCGGAGCAGCAGTATCTGTCCGGCCTTTCCGGCAAAATTCGGGCAGTGGAAAAGCAGTCTATTGTGGCAGAGCTGGAAACAGCGCTGTTTGTGTCCTCCGCCGGCATGGTGCTCAAGCTGGGCATTGCATCGGTGGCGCTCACCGGTTCGGTGCTGCTGGTGCAGGGCAGCATCGACGTACTGACTGTTTCTGTTCCTGATGGCGGCATCCCGGATGTACGACCCCATGCAGGGGGCTTTGCAGAATCTGGCGGCGGTCATCGCCATGCGTACCAATGTGGGGCGGATGAATGAGATTCTGGACGCTCCCCTGCAGACCGGCAGCGAGCAGCTGACCAATCAGGGCTGCGATATCGTGTTCGACCATGTGGGCTTTGCCTATGACTCCGGTGAAGCGGTGCTGCGGGATGTCTCCTTTACCGCAAAGCAGGGGGAGGTTACGGCGCTGGTGGGCCCCTCCGGCAGCGGCAAGACCACTGTTTCCCGGCTGGCAGCACGGTTCTGGGATTACCAGAAGGGCAGTATCACCGTGGGCGGCATGGATGTCTCCCGAATCGACCCGGAAAAACTCATGAGCCTGTATTCCATCGTCTTTCAGGATGTGACCCTGTTTGACAACACAATCCTCGAAAACATCCGTCTGGGGCGCAAAGGTGCCACCGACGAGGAGGTCCTTACGGCGCAAAGCTGGCAAACTGCGAGGAATTTGCCGAGAAGCTGCCGGACAAGTGGAACACCAACATCGGCGAGAATGGCTGCGCTCTTTCCGGCGGCGAGCGTCAGCGCATTTCCATCGCCCGTGCTTTTCTGAAGGATGCGCCTATCATCCTGCTGGACGAGGCCACCGCCAGCTTGGATGTGGAAAACGAAACTGCCATTCAGGAGGCTCTATCCCGGCTGATAAAAAATAAAACCGTCCTCATCATCGCCCACCGGATGCGCACCGTAGCCGGTGCGGATCAGGTGGTGGTGCTGTCGGGAGGCATCGTGGCCGAGCAGGGCAGCCCGGCAGAGCTGTACGCCCGGAAGGGACTGTACACCCACATGGTGGATCTGCAGTCGGCAAGCCAGAATTGGACGATTTGAGAATGAGGGCGGCTTTTATTTTGGAAAAAGTCTTGCATTCAGTTAAAAACTGTGGTATATACATTATACGAAACACTGTTTTGAAAGAACGCTCCACCGTTCAATGATGTATAAATGGGAGGTGCCTGCCATGACCGCCGTGATCTATGCCCGCTATTCTACTGATAGTCAGCGCGAAGAATCCATTGAAGGTCAGATCCGGGAATGCACCGCCTATGCGGAAAAGAACGGCTTCACGGTGGTGAAGCATTACATTGACCGTGCCATCTCCGCCAAGACCGATAACCGCCCGCAGTTCCAACAGATGATCAAAGACAGTGAGCGTGGCATCTTTGACATCATCATTGTCTGGAAGCTCGACCGCTTTGCCCGAAACCGCTACGACAGTGCCCGGTACAAGACTCAGCTGAAGCGGAACGGCGTGAAACTGGTATCGGCAACGGAAGTTATTTCGGCTGGCCCGGAGGGCATTATTCTGGAATCGGTGCTGGAAGGCTACGCCGAATATTACTCTGCTGACCTGTCTGAAAAGGTCGTGCGCGGCATGACCGAAAACGCTCTCAAGGGCATTTATAATGGTGGCACGATTCCGTTCGGCTACATGATCGATGAGACCCGGCATTACCAGCCCGACCCGTTGTTGGCTCCGTATGTGGAGCAGACGTTCCAGAAGTATGTGGACGGTGCGACCATGACTGACCTGCGGGATTGGTTAAAGGCACACAACATCAAAAATTCAATGGGCGGGGAGATGTCCTACAATACGATTCAGCGGATGCTGAGTAATCGACGGTACATCGGCGAATTGCGTTTGCGGGATGTGGTACAGCCCAATGCGATTCCGGCTCTCGTGTCAGAGGACTTGTTCAACAAGGTGCAGGAAAAGCTGGCGAAAAATAAAAAGGCCCCTGCCCGTCATAAGGCAGAGGAAAGCTATCTGCTCACCACCAAGCTGTACTGCGGCAAGTGCGGTGCACTGATGTTCGGAGAAAGCGGTGTCAGCCACACCGGGAAAATGTATACCTATTACAAGTGTGCCGCCGCCAAGAAGAAAAAGACCTGCGATAAAAAGGCCGTGCGGAAACAGTGGCTGGAAGATCTGGTGGTCAACGAGACCATGAAGCTGGTGGAAGATGACGCTTCCATGAATGCCATCATTGCCAAAGTCATGGAATTGCAAAATCAGGAAAGCACAGACCTGCCCATCTACGAAAAGCAGTTGAAGGAAACGGAAGTCGGCATCACCAATATGCTGAACGCTATCCAGATGGGCATTCTAACCAGTTCCACCAAGGAGCGGTTGGAAGCTCTGGAAGATCAGCGAAAAGAGCTGCAAGCCCGCATTGCCGAGGAACGCTTGCCAAGCCGAAGATGAAAGAAGAGTTCGTCCGGTTCTGGCTGCTCCGCTTCCGCAAGCTGGATATGACCCAGCCGGAGCAGCGGCAGGCACTGGTGGATACCTTCATCAATGCCATCTATCTCTATGATGATAAGGTGCTTATTACCTTTAACTATAAGGAAGGTACAGAAACGGTCGCTTTCGGGGAAGCTGTGAAAGCGGAGAAAAGTTCGGATATGAGTGCGCGAGGTGCACCAGATATTGAACGTCAAATCGTAAGATTTGGCGTTCTTTTTTGCTATGTAACCCCGAAAAATCGGGGCTTGTACGGTCAATGCACGGTTGGTGTTTTCATAGGAATCCTCTGTATGGGCTGGAATTACTTTGAAATGCGTGGTAAATTTTGCATCAGGTCAGCAGAGCCAGACGGAGCTGCGCCTTTACTTCGGGGTCTGCATTCTTCAGCAGTTCCAGCAGAGCGGTCATAGAAATGGTCGGTTCGCCTGCGGCGGGCATAGCCTGCGGGCTGGGGCTTTCCTGTTTGGCATAGAACCCTTCCTCAAACTTCTTGCCCAGTTCTACACGAGAGGACTGCTGGATATGCGCATAGGTGTTCACCAGCATATCCGCCGTAGCGTGTCCTGTGGTGCCCTGAACGGCCTTCACATCGCCGCCGGAGATCATCGGTTGATAGGTGGCACTGGAATGGCGCAGACCGTGAAACACAATGCGGGTGAACTCCGGGTGGCGTCCTGCCATTCGGGATCTGATGCCGGGCACAAAGCGGTTTGGGGAGCTGAAAAAGTCCATCGGTCATGTAACTCAGAAGGTTCTGACCGCTCAGCTGCGGCAGATGGAGGAAAGCAGAATAAGTAAAAGACGGGGTGCTGTGCATTTGTGCAGCACCCCGTCTTTTATTTGTGTTCATCTGCGCCCGGCTCATAGAGCAGCTCCAAATAGGGGTGCTTCCGGATGGCGGCAACCACCTCATCCAGAAAGAGAGTGCACGGGTCGTTGATCCACGGTTTCAGGTACTTATAAAGCAAAAGATAGGCGGTACGCTCTGGCGGTGGCTCTTCCGTGATGGGACAGCAGCGTAGATTCGCATTCTGTAGCAACATCATTTCGGCGATTTCCTGCGTGGTGATGGTCTATGTCTGCGGGTCGCGCAGAAATTCTGGCAGCATAGAGTTTGTGCCGATAGAAATTTTGCGTACAGTAGATTTTGGAAATCTTCTTTGATGCCGCAAATCGTAGGCGGTGCCCATGGTTAGATAGATCTCGTCCTGCGGCAGAAGATCAATAAAATTGCGATAATAAACTATTTGCCCAGATGCCAGATGTCGCGGTCGTACTCGGCAATGGTGCGGTCGGAGGAGAACATGCCCGCTTTGGCAATGTTCACCAGACACTTGCGCCGCCAGCCCTTCGGGTCGCAGGCGTAATCACTGAGGGCCTGCCCCTTGCGCACAACGTAGGCGTTGAAGTCCGGCAGGGTCTGAAACCAGTCTTTATGGATCAGCTCGTTGTGCAGGCGGGTCAGGTTTTCGGCGTGACCGGCGGCCAGCATCTCCGGGCCGGTGAGGAAGTTGATGGCGCGGCGGATGTTGGCATCGCCCTCCACCCACTGGGCGGGGTCGTAGTCGCCCACGCGTAGCGGTGGATGACCTGATCGGAGGTCTGGCCGAAGATATAGATGTTCTCCTCGCCCACCTGCTGGCTGATCTCCACATTGGCACCGTCCATGGTGCCCAGCGTCAGCGCGCCGTTCAGCATGAACTTCATGTTCCGGTGCGGCGAAGCTTCCTTGGAGGCAAGGCTGATCTGCTCGGACAGGTCGCAGGCGGGGATCAGCTTTTCGGCGGCGGTAACGTTGTAGTTCTCCACGAACACCACCTGCAGCCACTTGGACACTTCCGGGTCTGCGGCAATGACCTTGGACAGGGTCAGCAGCGCATGGATGATGTCCTTTGCAATGGTGTAGGCAGGTGCCGCCTTGGCACCGAAGATGCTCACCAGCGGAGCAGCGGGCAGGTGCCCGGCCTTGATCTCGTAGTACTGATGGATGAGGTACAGCAGGTTCAGCTGCTGGCGCTTGTACTCGTGCAGGCGCTTGGACTGGATGTCGAACACAGCATCGGTGTTCACGCTCACCTTCTGGGTGCGCAGCAGCCAGTCTGCCAGTGCTTCCTTGTTGGCCTTTTTCACAGCGGTCAGCTGCTCCAGCACAGCTTCGTCGTCAGCAAAAGCCAGCAGCTTTTCCAGCTCGGTGGCATCCTTACGGAAGCCGGAGCCGATGTGCTGTTCCAGCGCGGCGGTCAGGCGGGGGTCGCATTCCAGCAGCCAGCGGCGGAAGGTGATGCCGTTGGTCTTATTGTTGAACTTTTCCGGGTACAGCTCGTAAAAGCCGTGCAGCTCGGATTTTTCAAAATCTCGGTGTGCAGCGCCGCCACGCCGTTGGTGGAGTGGGTGAAGTGGATATCCATGTGGGCCATGTGCACCCGGTCGTCCTTGTCGATGATGGCAAGGCTCTCGTCCTTGGTGCGGGTGCGGGCCAGCGCGTCCAGCTTTTCGATAATGGGCATCAGCTGGGGCACCACGGCATCCAGATAGGCGCGGGGCCACTTTTCCAGCGCTTCGGCCAGAATGGTGTGGTTGGTGTAGGCGCAGGTCTTTGTGACGATCTTTACGGCTTCCTCAAATTCGATGCCCTTTTCGCCAGCAGCCGGATCAGCTCCGGGATGACCATGCTGGGGTGGGTGTCGTTGATCTGGATGGCGGCGTAGTCGGCCAGATCATGGTAATCGCAGCCCCGGGCGGCACACTCGGCCAGAATGAGCTGGGCACCGGCAGAGACCATCAGGTACTGCTGATACACCCGCAGGCGGCGGCCTGCCTCATCGGAATCGTCCGGGTAGAGGAAGAGGGTCAGGTTCTTGTCGATGGCAGTTTTATCGAAGGCAATGCCGTCATGGACGATGCTCTCATCGATGGTGTCAAGGTCAAACAGGTTCAGGGTGTTGGTGCGGCCCTCGTAGCCGGTAACGGCCAGCTTGTACAGCCGGGCAGTGTACTCCTTGCCAGCCAGCTCCACCGGGTAGGTGATGTCGGTCTTTTCGGCCCAGCTGTGGGCGGTGAGCCACGGGTCGGGCTTTTCGTTCTGCACGCCGTCCTCAAAGGACTGGTGGAACAGGCCGAAGTGATACCGCAGGCCCACGCCGTCGCCGGGCAGGTTCAGCGTTGCCAGAGAGTCGAGGAAGCAGGCAGCCAGACGGCCCAGACCGCCGTTGCCCAGAGAAGGTTCCGGCTCCACCTCTTCGATATCGGAAAGGCTCTTGCCGACGGCAGCCAGTGCATCGCGGGCTTCATCGTACAGTCCCAGATTGATGAGGTTGTTGGACAGCAGCTTGCCGATGAGAAATTCGGCGCTGATATAGTACAGCTTGCGGCCGGTGACCGGCTGCACACGGTCGGCGCTCTTCTGCCGGACGAGTTCCAGCAGCGCGAGATACAGCTCCTGATTCGTGCAGTCTGCCAGCGGCTTGCCCGTGAGACCCTGTAACGTTTCGGTAAAGCTCATAAATGCATCCTCCTTTGTTAGGGTGTATCTGAAAAGTTGAAAATTTAGTCTATTTCTACAAGCACAGCCGGATCTTGCGTGAAACAGCCTTGGATCCCGCTTGTGCTTGCGAAATATTCGTCATTTTCTTTGTTTTCAAATACACCTTGCGGAAAACAGGTTTGACATCTGTACCTCCAGATATACCACATAAAACAATCAAAATCTTGCCTAAAAAGCGCAGACTGTGGTACAATCCTATCATCGGGAGGTGAAACAATGCAAAATCAGGCATCTTTGCAGGAGACCAAGCAGCATGGTGCCGTGCGGTTTCCCTTCAATCTGTATCCCTGCACCATTCCGGGGGACTTTCCGCAGGTGGCGCTCCACTGGCAGGAGAGCATGGAGCTGGTCTTTGTCAAGCGGGGCACAGGACTGGTGCAGGTGGGCGCTGAGAGCTGCCCGGCCCGCATGGGGGACATCTTTATTTTTACGCCCGGCACCCTCCATGCCCTGCGGCAGGCCGAAGGGCAGTGCATGGAATACGAAAATATCATTTTTGAGCTGGAGCTTCTGGGCGGCGCAGAGGACCTTTGTGCCGAGAAATATCTGCTTCCGCTGCAAAGCGGGCGCTTGTCGCTGCCTGCGCGGCTGACCCCGAACGATTTGTGCTATCTGCAGGCCGCCGCCTGCCTGCGGGAGGTGGAGGATGCCAACCGCGCCAAGCTCCCCGGCTACGAGCTGCAGGTCAAGGGGGCATTGCTGCGGTTTCTTGCCCTGCTCCTTGCACAGGGCCGGCAGCGGCTTGCCGCCGAGACAGCCGACACCCAGCGGCTGAAAACGCTCCTGCAATGGCTCTCGGCCCATTATACCGAGGAACTCCGGGTCGCCGATGCCGCCGGGGTCTGCTCCTTCAGTGCCAGCCACTTCATGCGGTGGTTCCGGCAGATGACCGGGCAGAGCTTTGTGGCCTTTCTGAACGAGTACCGGCTCAACGCCGCCGCCGAAGCGCTGCAGGCCACGGATGAGACGGTTCTGACCATCGCTTCCCGGTGCGGGTTTGAGAACCTCTCCTATTTTAACCGGGCGTTCAAGGCGCACTTCGGCATGACACCCCGGGAGTACCGGAAAAAATAAGAAAAACAAGGCCGTTCTGCCTCTCTGGAAAAGAAAGGGAACGGCCTCGTTTTTTGCACATCAGATCTCCGGCGGCGGGCAGCAGCTCTCCCGTTGGATGAGCTTATGCGGCACAATGATCTTGGTTGCCAGAAGATTCGGGTTCTCGATATAAAAAAGAAAAGGCAGTGCAGCCCGCCGGGGCCACACTGCATTTGTCAGACTTTATTGTAATCGATTCCGCTGCGATGCACAAGAGCAAGATTGTACAAAAATAGAAAACAGAGAAACTGGTCTTGTGTGAAAATACATTGCATTGGATCGCTGCAGCTTATTGCAATGATCGTTCAAAAGCGTTAGAATAAAAACAATGATTTGTCTGTAACAGACAGGAAAAATTTTACTTTCAAGGAGGACTTTGCAAATGAGAAAACGTTTGATCAGCATGGTTCTGGCGGTCAGTATGGCAGTCAGCATCATGCCTGCCCCTGCTTTTGCGTCCGGGGGGGGGCAGCAACCTGAAACTGTGATCGGGCAGGAGATCGACCGGCAAAACAGCAGTGAGGACTATTTAGAGGTCTCTTCGTTGAATCAGCTGATCTATACAAACAACGAGTGCAAGGTCCGGCTGACGGAAAACATTGTGATGACCGGGGCAGTTACAGTTAACAATGGAAACCGTTTGACCATTGATCTGAACGACCATACGCTTACGGCACCGGAAAACAGCAGAGCGTTCTTTATCCAGAACGGTGCGCTGACGATCGAGGACAACATCGGAGGGGGTGTCATTCAGGGCAGCGGGACCGTGGACGGCTACGGCGGTGCCATCTTGATGAACGGCAGTGACAGCAACAATGCACTGACGTTGACCGGCGGCACGATCTGCGGCTTTACTGCAACCAACGGCGCAGGTGTGTCTATGGGCAATGGCACATTCCGTATGACCGGTGGCGCGATCCAGGACTGCCGTGCAACCGACGGCGGCGGCGTATATGTGTTCGGCGGCTCCTTTGAGATGTCCGGCGGAACAATTTCCGCTTGCAATGCGACCAACGCGGGCGGCGGCGTACATGTGTCCAGCGGCTCCTTTGATATGTCCGACGGCTCGATTGAAAATTGCACAGCACATGAAGGCGCAGGCGTTAAAGTGTATGCCTCCAGCGGAGAAACAGCCAGCTTCAGCATGAAGGGTTCTGGCGAGATCAAAAACTGCAATACGGATGGTGTCTCGATCTTTGCAAGAGGTAACGGTATATCTAAATTCACCATGGACGGCGGTACCATCGAAGACAACGGTGGGTATGGTGTACGGGTGGATGCCGGATCTGCTGAGATGCGCGGAGGCTCTGTCACGCGCAGCGAACGTTATGATATCTATATTGGCAGTAGTGCCACACTGACGGTGAACAACACTCAGGTCGGCGGAACTGTGTTGAACATGGGCAAGATCACAGGTAAGGGAAGCGCCAAGTTTACCGGTACGGTAGAAAATTCGGGGTCTGCGGTAAGCTGGAATTACAGGATGCACGATCCACAGAATCGAGCATCGCTCCCCTTATAAAGGAACAATTACAGACTCGCCGTGTGACGAGTATGTTTATCTGCTCGGCCGCAGCTGGCCGACGGCAAAGATCCCGAGCGAAGCCGGTGAAAGCATCACCCTCAAGGTTTCGAGCTATTTACCACCGGTAATGGAAAACTCCTTGACGATCCCGGAGGGGGTCACAGTCACGGTGGATCTGGCGGGCAAAACGCTCTCTGCAGAGGAAAGCGATTTCAAGATCATCAATCATGGCACCCTGACGCTGATCGACGGCGGCACCGACGGCGCCCTCAGCATCCCCATTGAAAATGACGGCGTCCTGAATGCAAATGGCGGCACAGTGACCAGCGAAGTGACCAACAAGGGAACGATCCAGGCAACCGGCACGCCGGTCACTAAATTCACCGGAACACTGGTCAATGAAGAGGGCGCATCCGTTACGGCCGGCAATTTCATGGATTGCACGATCACGAACAATGGCGGAACGATCGGCGGCGATGCGATTTTGGATAAGCCGGAGCCTGACCCGGAACAGCCCGGTGCTGGTTCTGAAGATGGCGGCGCAGGTGCTGTGATCGCTGCGTTGGCCGTTGGCACGGCCGTTGTGGGCGGCGGCATTCTGCTGGCGCACAGCTACATTCAAAATAACCTGCCCGAAGGCTTTGCGGTTCCTGAGACCCGGCAGGAGCTGGCTGTAGTGCTGTGGAACATGGCTGGCAAGCCGGAACCGGCCTCTCAGCAGACATACACTGATGTACAGGATGAAGAGGTTCTGAAAGCCGTGTGCTGGGCGGTAGAAAATGAATTGGTCACCCCGGAAACGGAGTCCACCCTTGGCGCAGATGTCCGGGTGAACCGGCTTCAGGTGATCGGGGCGATGTATCAGACGAACAAACGGAAGAAGTAACCGTTTTTCCTCCGGAAAGAAAACACAAAGGGGCTGTTGCAAAATAAAAATGCGATAGCAGCTTGTACAAAGAAATCGTGTAAAAAAAAACAGAAACCCGGACCCTTTTTTGAGCCGTTTTGGCTCTGAAAAGGTCCGGGTTTTGTGCATGATTTTTTCAGAGAGCCATTTTGCAGCAGCCCATTCTTGTTTGTAGCGGTTTCAGGGTCATGGAAATCTTTTAATCGATTTCCGTGTTCAGAGCTTCAGGCATGCTTCAATGGCCGCCCTGTCCAGCCCTTCGCCAATGACGATGAGCACATCCTGCCCCTGCATGGGGGATGTTTGTAAGACCGTTCGGATAGGAGTGCGCGAGGCGCACCACAAAAAAGCACGAAGCAGCAATGCTTGGTGCTTTTTCTTTTTGACATGTGCCGCGGGATGCTTTATAATAAGAATGATTTCAGATGTCTGCGGGGCGGTGCGCCCTGCGGTAAAATTACGGCAAGCAAAAAAGGGAACTGCTATGAGAGAAGAAAAGGCCAGCGCATTGCCGCTGCTGCTGGACGTGCGCAGAATGGACGAAAATAACCGGGCTTACGCCTACCGTAGCTGCGCAAAAATATTATGACCTTGCAGCTGCAGCCGGGCTGTCAGCTGAGCGAGGCCGAACTGTGCGAACAGCTGGCCATGAGCCGCACACCGGTACACGAAGCGCTGATGATGCTGAAAAGCGAGTGGCTTGTGGATGTTCTGCCGCAGCGCGGCAGCATTGTGTCCAAGATCAGCGTTCCATACCTGAACGAAGGCTTTGCCATGCGCCGCATTCTGGAACCGGCGCTGCTGCGCGGGCTGGCCGGAAAGCTGACAAGGGAACAGCTGAACGAATTTCAGGAACTGCTGAACCGGCAGAACGAAGACCTTTATCTGGATCAGGATGCAGCAGATGACTTCTTCATCTCGCTGGATAACGACTTCCACAGGCTTTTGTACCACGATTCCGGCTACGACCGCATCTGGGAGGCCATGCACAACGTTACTTCCCATATGGACCGTGTGCGGTATCTGGACTCGGCCCTTTGCCGGGGAAATATTGCCTCGGTGCAGAAAGAGCACGAGCAGATCTTTGGCTACCTGCGGGACGGCCTGCCGCTGGACGTGGACGTAGAAGCCCTGTTTGAGCATCACCTTGGCATGTACCGCGAGAATTTCCAGAAGATATTGGAACGGTTCCCGGATTTCTTTGTACGGACATAAACCAGAAAGAGCACCCGCTGCTGACCCTTACAAGGCCATGGCAGGGGGTGCTTTTTTGGTTCAATACGGATACGGCTTTACGCCGGGCTGCGGATATCAATTTACGACGGCAGTGTTTCTGATGGATTTTGCACCAGAAATGCTGCTTTTTCTGTTCAAAACCCGGAAAAACAGCAGTTTGTGCCCTTGAATTGCCCGAAAAGCTTGCAGGAATGCAGGTTTTTGTGTAATATTTAAGATGTGTTCCCGTTGAGGGGAAGAAAGAGAGGGGTAATCAAATGATCAATATCTGCATCATTGCCACCATTGTGATCTATCTGGTGGGAATGCTGCTGGTTGGCTTTGTCTACAGCAAATCCAACGAGGACAGCAGCGATTTCTACCTCGGCGGCCGCACGATGGGCCCGCTGGTCACGGCTATGAGCGCCGAAGCCAGCGATATGTCCAGCTGGCTGCTGATGGGTATGCCGGGCCTTGCATATCTCACCGGCATCGCGTCGCCGGGCTGGACGGCCATCGGCCTTGCTGTGGGCACATGGCTCAACTGGCTCATCGTGGCCCGCCGCCTGCGCCGCTACTCGGCCAATCTGGATGCCATCACGGTGCCGCAGTTCCTTTCCCTGCGGTTCCATGACCAGCGCAACCTGCTCAACGCGCTGGGCGCGGTCATTATCATCGTGTTCTTCATCCCGTACACCGCTTCCGGCTTTGCCGCCTGCGGCAAGCTGTTCAACAGCCTGTTTGGCGTGGATTACATGGCGGCCATGGTCCTGTCCGCTGTGGTCATTGTGGGCTACACCATCATGGGCGGCTTCCGCGCTGTGTCTACCACCGACCTGATCCAGTCCGTTGTCATGAGCATGGCGCTGATCGCAGTGCTGGTGTATGGTGTCAGCGTGGCAGGCGGCTGGGACGTGGTTCTGGACAACGCCCGCAGCCTGCCCGGCTACCTGACCATGGCTGCAAGCCACAATGCGGCAGACAACACCGCTACCTCCTACAGCCTGCTGGACATCGCGTCCACGCTGGCATGGGGTCTGGGCTACTTCGGCATGCCCCACATCCTGCTGCGTTTCATGGCCATTGAGGACGAAAAGAAGCTGGTGCTCAGCCGCCGCATTGCAAGCGTGTGGGTGGTCATTGCCATGACCGTTTCCATCGTCATCGGCATGGTGGGTCTGGGCATGACCAAGGCGGGCGCGCTGGAGTTCCTGAGCGGCTCTTCCAGCGAGACCCTGATCGTGCGCGTGGCCAGCCTGATCGCCCAGCACGGCGTGCTGGCAGCCATTCTGGCAGGTCTGATCCTTGCCGGCATCCTTGCCGCTACCATGTCCACCGCCGACAGCCAGATGCTGGCAGCGGCCTCCAGCGTATCCCAGAACATCCTGCAGGAGTTCGGCCACATGAAGCTGACCGAGAAGCAGAGCCTGTTCGCTGCCCGCCTGACCATCATCTGCATCAGCGTGGTGGGCGTGGTGCTGGCCCGCGACCCCAACTCCAGCGTGTTCGGCATCGTCAGCTTTGCATGGGCCGGCTTTGGCGGCTCCTTTGGCGCAGTGGTGCTGTGCTCCCTGTTCTGGAAGCGTTGCAACTGGCAGGGCGCACTGGCCGGTATGCTCTCCGGCGGCCTGATGGTCTTTGTATGGAAGTACATCATCAGCCGCTGGGCGGCGTGTTTGGCATCTACGAGCTGCTGCCTGCCTTCCTGATCTCTCTGGTGGTCTGTGTTGTGGTGAGCCTTGTCACCCCGGCACCCTCGGCAGAGATCGAGGCAGAGTTCGACGCTGCCAAGTAAAAACGATTTAAAATGCCCTCCGCTGCGCTCTGGGCATAGCAGCGGAAAAATGATTGATGCTTATGCAAAAGAGCAAAGCCGGCGGGCTTTGCTCTTTTGCTTTTTCACGGGTGGGGACGCAGAGGAAAGCGGCATTTAATTCAAAAGGATCAGCATGCTTCGCAGCATGGAAGCAGAAATCCAAAACAGAAAAAGAACAGAAGATCCAGCACGAGCCGCATCAGACGGGTAAGCGGCGTGCCGAGAGACATGGCGTGAATGATAAAAAGATTCGCCTCACCCCAGCGCCGGTAGTAACCGGTTTGCTCAAAATTGTTCCAGAGTTCAAGAGATAGAAATTCAAATCCGGCAAACAATGGAAAAATGACCAGGGAGGACATCCAGCCGTCGGCCTGAAGCAAACCATCGCTGAGAGTCCGCCAGTGTACAGCTAATCTGCCTGGACAGGCAAAAATTCCCCACAGGGCAAGTGCAATGCTTAATGCAAGAAGAGCAGTACGCACAGAATGCCAGTCTACAGTGTGCTGGCGGCGCAGCATGGTGAAAAAATCTTCCAGAGGAACGGGAGGAGTGTCATCTTTTTGACGGGAGTCATGACAGTGCATCAGGTCAGCGAGGGTCAGGCCCAGCACATCGGCCAGCGGCTCCAGCGTGTTGATGTCTGGCAGCCCGATGCCGCGTTCCCAGCGGCTGACGGCTTTATCCGTAACGTGAAGCTGCTGAGCCAGTTCGGCCTGCGTCATGTTCCGCTCCCGGCGCACTTGTGCAAGGAATGCACCAAATTCTTTTGCATCCATTCTGCTCACATCCTTTTCCACAGGATAACACAGAAATGTGGAAACACAACCGACGGAGCGTTTACCTGCCGGTCTGCAAAACAAAAAGGACGTGCTCCCTTGCGGGAACACGTCCTTTTTTATCGCTTAAGTATCAGGCAGAGATCAGCTTACAGCTGGGGGCCGGCAGAGACCAGAGCCTTGCCGTGCTCGTTGCCCTCGTACTTCTTGAAGTTCTTGATGAAGCGGCTTGCCAGATCCTTGGCCTTCTCTTCCCACTGGGAAGCGTCAGCATAGGTGTCACGAGGATCCAGAATGCCGGTGTCCACGCCGTTCAGCACGGTGGGAACTTCGAAGTCGAAGTAGGGGATCTTCTTGGTGGGAACATTATTGATGTCGCCGTTCAGGATGGCGTCGATGATGCCGCGGGTATCCTTGATGGAGATGCGCTTGCCGGTGCCGTTCCAGCCGGTGTTGACCAGATAAGCCTTAGCGCCGCTCTTCTGCATCTTCTTGACCAGCTCCTCGGCATACTTGGTGGGGTGCAGTTCCAGGAAGGCCTGGCCGAAGCATGCAGAGAAGGTGGGGGTGGGCTCGGTGATGCCGCGCTCGGTGCCTGCCAGCTTTGCAGTGAAGCCGGACAGGAAGTAGTACTGGGTCTGCTCGGGGCTCAGGATGGAGACCGGGGGCAGAACGCCGAATGCGTCAGCAGACAGGAAGATGACATTCTTTGCAGCGGGTGCAGAAGAAATGGGGCGGACGATGTTCTTGATGTGGTTGATGGGGTAGGACACACGGGTGTTCTCGGTAACGCTCTTATCAGCGAAATCGATGTGGCCCTCGGCATCCAGAGTGACGTTCTCCAGCAGAGCGTTGCGCTTGATGGCGTTGTAGATATCGGGCTCGGAGTCCTTATCCAGGTTGATGACCTTTGCGTAGCAGCCGCCCTCGAAGTTGAACACGCCGTTGTCGTCCCAGCCGTGCTCGTCATCGCCGATCAGCAGACGCTTGGGATCGGTGGACAGGGTGGTCTTGCCGGTGCCGGACAGACCGAAGAAGATAGCGGTGTTCTCGCCGTTCAGGTCGGTGTTGGCAGAGCAGTGCATGGAAGCCATGCCCTTCAGCGGCAGGAAGTAGTTCATCATGGAGAACATGCCCTTCTTCATCTCGCCGCCGTACCAGGTGTTCACGATGACCTGCTCCTTGCTGGTGATGTTGAACACAACAGCAGTCTCAGAGTTCAGGCCCAGCTCCTTGTAGTTCTCAACCTTGGCCTTGGATGCGTTGTAGACAACGAAATCGGGCTCAAAGTTCTCCAGCTCCTCAGCGGTGGGCTTGATGAACATGTTGGTGACGAAGTGTGCCTGCCATGCAACTTCCATGACAAAGCGGATGGCCATGCGGGTATCCTTGTTGGCACCGCAGAATGCATCCACCACGTACAGGCGCTTGTTGGACAGCTCCTTCTGAGCGATGGCTTCACAGCAGCCCATGCTTCCTGAGAAGCGGGGTGGTTGTCGTTCTTGTACTCGTCGGAAGTCCACCACACGGTGTCCTTGGAGTTCTCGTCCATAACGATGAACTTGTCCTTGGGAGAACGGCCGGTGTAGATGCCGGTCATAACGTTCACAGCACCCAGCTCGCTGACCTGGCCTTTTCGTAGCCTTCCAGACCGGGCTTGGTCTCTTCCTCGAACAGCTGCTCGTAGGAGGGGTTGTACACGATCTCAGTCGTGCCGGTAATGCCATACTTGGTAAGATCCAACTTTGCCATATTCGCTATACCTCTACTTTCGTTTGATCCATACGTCCTGTATAGGGCACAGCGTTTCCCGGCGGGCCGGGCGCTGCGCAGAAGGCTTGCAGTTTGTAAATGCAAATTCTCCCTGTATACCATTATACATAAAAGTATCCCGAAATCAATAAACGAATCGTGCTAATTTGCAGAAAAGAAACAAATTTTCATTAAGAAAATTTAAACTAGCCTGAAAAC
>ENA-OPZM01000208-OPZM01000208.1-human-gut-metagenome-genome-assembly--contig:-NODE-208-length-25278-cov-3.164327_pt1 | contig 25278 bp, 30 predicted proteins | sample MGYA00242478_ERZ504493 | MGnify/ENA primary metagenome ERZ504493 (study PRJEB26092, sample SAMD00036227) | human gut metagenome | host: Homo sapiens | study: EMG produced TPA metagenomics assembly of... | reverse complement strand
AAGGATTCCCAGGATCCAACCGATAGAGAGAAAGGTTCTCATTGGTCTTACAAGAGTATAGATGCCTAATAATACAGTTAAAATTCCTGTGATCAGGATGATGATTTTTAACGTTTTGTTGTCTTTCATACGAGGATTCTCCTTTATATGTCACAAAGCTTTTGTGTTGCAAGTGAAACCGTTTTATACTATACTTCAATTAATTTCAGATAATAGATTATTTCATTGGAGGACAGGTGTATGAAAAGAATTAAAGTATTAGGCAGTGTATTAAAACGGACTCGCGCAGATAAAATTATCATTGGTTTTATTGTGTTTATTTTTGCTATCGCAGCAGTGATCCAGCTGGTGGAACCGGACATTAACCGATACGGAGATGCACTGTGGTATTGCTATGCGGTGATCTCCACTGCCGGATTTGGCGATGTGGTTGCGGTTACTTTTATTGGAAAAATGTGTTCTGTTCTTCTGACGATCTATTCGCTTTTTGTAGTTGCCATTGCCACCGGGTAGTGGTTAATTTCTACACCCAGATGGTGGAAATGCAGCGAAAAGAGACACTTGCCATGTTTATGGATCAGCTGGAAAGACTTCCTGAGCTTTCCAGAGAAGAGCTGGAGAATATTTCCAGAAAAGTGCGCCAGTTTCGGTAGCTGTGGATCTTACTGATCTTTGGAAGAAAGTTCTTTTTCCTGCTTGCTGCGTACCTGCGGGATCAGAGAAGCTGCCAGCTTTCCTTTTCCGCGGTTTCGCAGATACAGAATACCGATGACAGAAAATACTATTGCACCGATAAAGTTTACAATCAGATCTTTCATGGTATCAACAATACCAATATCAAGATAACCTCCCAGATCCCAGGTCTCACCGTTAACGATCAGGGACTGAACATCTACATGGATGGGAACGTTTGCACCGGTAGGATTCAGCTTCACAGAGTTGATGGCCGGTACGATCCAGTCCTTCTGCATATCCATTCCAAAGAACCAGTCCATGCTGAATTCAAAGAATTCCCACATAACACCAACAGTCATTGAAAAACAGAATGCAAAAAAAGCTACAAAATACGGTGACATTTTAATGGAAAACCTGTCACTGCGGTTAAAAAGATCAATCAGTGCAAATCCGATGGCAGCCATCAGAAAACCGTTAGTAGTATGCAAAATGGTATCCCAGATAGGGATTTTTACATAAAAGGCATTGATTTCGCCAAGAATTTCTGCTGAAAAGATAAAGATCAGAATGACTGTTTCCAGTCCCGGTGGTATTGTGACGTTCAGTTTCCTGTCCAGAAACTGGGGAACCATAAAAAGGATCAATGTCAGGATTCCCAGAAACATATTGTGGTAATTTCCCAGGAAAAACTGACGTACAACAGATAAGATTACCAGGGCGGTAAGTACCATCTGAATCTTTGTTCTGTTCTTTTTCAAACCTGAATTAGCTTTCATTTTTCTTTTCCTCCTTCCTTATTTTATATCCTTATCCTCACTGTTTGTATTTTAACATAAGTGCATCCAAACAACAAGAATTATAGGATAATAAGCTGTTTCTGGGACTCGTGGCAGAATTTTCTGCCGGTTTTCAGACACAGAAGTTTTTCATATAAATTGGAAGAAAAAACAGTTTCAGATAAAATCTGATTACCTTCACTGTCCAAAAGATTTTGGGCGTCCGCAAGCTTGGTGATAAGAGGAATTCGGCTGTGCTGCTTGATCCGGCTTAGCAGTTCGCTGCTTTCTTTGCGGAAACCAAGAACCTGGCAAAGGGAATCTGAGTGGGTGCAGTGTGGATATTTAATATAATATGAAGCAATGCCCTCTGTATCCTTGTCTGAGTCAGCTCTCTGGTTTTTAAAACAGATACAGACTGGGAAAAGGACAACAGAAGATTCTGCTGATTTATGATCCTTCGGGCAAGATCTTCGGAAACATCCATGTAGGAAGAAAGGCTTTTCCCATTCTCTTTCATGAGGCAGTAGGAGAGAATGGAATCCAGAGAATTTTCTGTGAGAAATTCACCGGAATTCACAGCTTTTTGGAAAACAGGAAAAGCCGGTTCCGGAATCTGGGAGGTCAGGGCATCCGGATTAGGGGAATTCTGAAGAATCAGATTTCGTATAGCAGTTGCAGATGCAAAGAAATCAGTGGGTGACTGTAAATCAGGGGAAAGCACTGTGGAATTTCCCTCAGGGACAGTGGTTTCATGATAGCCCATTCCTTCCCTGCGGATCGTGACAGGGCAGATCCGGCTGTTCAGACGGAGAAGTGCCTTGCAGTATTCGATCCCCAGAATATTATTCGGTGTATTCAGGATCTGTGTAACTTCATTTAACAGAGGAGTAAGGACTCCGTCAAAATCGTCACCATTGAAGTTGCGCGGATTCTTAAAATATTCTGTCAGTGCCTGACTTCTGGCAGCCGGAAAAGTCAGCCCTTCGCTTAAAAAGCTTTTCAGTAGCTTTTTATATTCTTCAGGTTCTTCTACAAGGATCTCAGCCAGTTCTTTCAGTGCGCTGATCTCCCCGGATTCACTTCCAAAGCAGAGCATATCAACAACGCCAAGACCGTCCAACAGGGAAACACCTCCCATTGCGAAGGCTTCCGCACTTGCAGTAGAGACAGATACCGGCATTTCAAGTACAAGGTCAGCGCCGCACCGCAGAGCCATTTCTGCACGTGTATGTTTGGAGATGAGAGCAGGGGTGCCACGCTGCACATAATCTCCGCTCATGGCAACGATAACATAGTCTGCTTTTAGCTTTTCTTTTGTATACCGGATCTGATATTCATGTCCTTTGTGAAAAGGATTATATTCTGCAATAATTCCTGCTGTTTTCATAAATTTACACAGATGCTCCTTCCTGAAATTTTGTAGAGTTCTCTTTTTTAACCATATTGCATCTTAAAAAAATACTTTTTTATGTCATATTCTACCATTCAGATGCTTGAAATACAAGGCTTCAGGAGGTATAATGAAGACAGCGCAGAAAACAGATTACTGTTCACTGTATATATTCGGTGAATGGTAATGATATCTGGTATACAGATATTGTGATATCAGAACTGCTATATGAAAGGAGCCATTTTAATCATGGGATTTATTGACACACTCAAAGAGAGAGCAAAAGCAAACGTAAAAACAATCGTACTTCCGGAGACAGAAGATAAGAGAACTCTGGCAGCTACAGAGAAAATTTTAAAAGAAGGAATTGCAAAGGTTATCCTTGTTGGTAACGAAGAAGCTGTTAAAAAGAGTGCAGCTGAAGACGGATATGACATTTCCGGCGCACAGATCGTAGATCCTGCTACATCAGAGAAAACACAGGGATATATTGACAAGTTAGTAGAATTAAGACAGAAAAAAGGCATGACACCGGATCAGGCTAAAGAGATTCTTCTTAACCAGTATCTGTACTATGGTGTAATGATGGTAAAAATGGGCGATGCAGACGGTATGGTATCCGGTGCATGTCACTCTACAGCTGATACATTAAGACCATGTCTTCAGATCCTGAAAACAAAACCAGGTACAAAACTTGTATCTGCATTCTTCTTAATGGTAGTTCCGAACTGCGAATATGGCGCAAACGGCGCATTTGTATTTGCTGATTCCGGTCTGAACCAGAACCCGACTTCAGAAGAGCTTGCAGCAATCGCAGCATCTTCTGCAGAATCCTTTGAACTTCTTGTTCAGGAGAAACCAATCGTTGCAATGCTTTCACACTCCACTAAAGGCAGTGCAAAACATGCTGACGTAGATAAAGTAGTAGAAGCTACAAAGATCGCAAAAGAGCAGAATCCGGAACTTGCACTTGACGGAGAATTCCAGCTTGATGCAGCTATCGTTCCAAGCGTAGGCGCTTCTAAAGCTCCTGGAAGCGAAGTTGCAGGTAAAGCTAACGTACTTGTATTCCCAGACCTTGATGCAGGTAACATCGGATACAAACTTGTACAGCGTCTTGCAAAAGCAGAAGCTTACGGACCTGTAACCCAGGGTATCGCTAAACCTGTAAATGACCTGTCCCGTGGATGCTCTGCAGACGATATCGTTGGTGTGGTAGCTATCACAGCAGTACAGTGCCAGGCTGACGACAATAAATAAGATTTCAGTCAGACCGTAAAACGGACTGAGAATTATTTCATTGACTACATAATGTTAAAGGCATCGGAGGAGATATTTCTGATTCTGATGCCTTTGATATCATTACTCATATTTCCCTGGAAATGATGAGAATAATATTATAATATGAAAGGAAAAGCTGACAGAAATATTCGAAGACTTGTGTCAGGATTATGGACAGTATTCGAAATTTGTTGCCGGCAGAATATGAAAATGAACGTATTAGTAATCAACTGTGGAAGTTCATCCCTTAAATATCAGCTGATCAACTCTGATTCAGAAGCAGTTCTTGCAAAAGGTCTCTGCGAGAGAATCGGTATCGATGGAAGATTAGTATATCAGAAAACAGGCTGTGACAAAGAGATCACAGAAGCTGCAATGCCTACACATAAAGAAGCAATCCAGATGGTACTGGATGCCCTCACAAATGATAAAACAGGCGCAATCGGAAGCCTGAAAGAAGTAAATGCTGTTGGACATCGTGTTGTACATGGTGGTGAGAAATTTGCCAAATCTGTAGTGATCACAGATGAAGTAATCTCAGCAGTAGAAGAATGCAATGACCTTGCACCACTTCATAACCCTGCAAACCTGATCGGTATCCGTGTATGCTCCGAGCTTATGCCGGGTGTACCTCAGGTAGCAGTATTCGATACAGCTTTCCATCAGACAATGCCTGCAAAAGCATATCTCTATGGTCTTCCGATCGAATATTACAAGAACTACAAAGTAAGAAGATATGGTTTCCACGGAACATCCCACAGCTTTGTTTCCAAACGTGCTGTTGAATTCCTTGGCCTTGACAAAGATAATTCCAAAGTTATCGTCTGCCACCTTGGAAACGGTTCTTCCATCAGTGCTGTTGTAAACGGTGAGTGTGTTGATACAACAATGGGTCTTACTCCACTTGAAGGTGTTGTTATGGGAACACGTTCCGGTAACATTGATCCTGCTATCATGGAATTCATTGCTAAGAAAGAGAACCTTGACATCGCAGGTATGATGAATGTTCTCAATAAGAAATCCGGTCTTCTTGGATTATCCGGCGGATTATCCAGTGACTTCCGTGACCTGAACGATGCAGCTCAGAGTGGAAACGAAGATGCAGCTAACGCAATCGATGTTCTCTGCTATGGTATCGCTAAATTCGTTGGCGGATATGTTGCAGCTATGAACGGTGTAGATGCCATCGTATTTACAGCAGGTATCGGCGAGAATGCTATTCCTGTACGTGAGAAGGTTGTAAGCTATCTTGGATACCTTGGAGTTACACTTGACAAAGAAGCTAACGGAGTTCGCGGAGAAGAAATCGTAATTTCCACACCGGATTCCAAAGTTAAAGTTGCTGTAATTCCTACAAACGAAGAACTTGCAATCTGCAGAGAGACAGTAGCTCTGGTTTAATTTTCACAGATAATAAAGTGTCTGTTTTGTGTCCAAACGAGAGAAATATAACTGGATAAAAGTTATATTTATATAGAAGGGAAGGGTGCATCTGTCAGGAGCACCCTTCTTTGTGCCCGTAAGGCATGTGGAAATTACCTGATAATAATGCCGCCGGATGATAAAATACTTCGTAAAGGAATATTACTTGACAAAATGTGAAATTTTTCTAATTTATCGTTGACAAAAGCAGAGGCGGTATGTATAATAAAACAAGTGTGGATAGGAGAAAAGTATGCAGATACATTTATCAGATATTTCATCCAGTGAAGGAATGCGTATTCAGAAGACTGCAGAGTTTGGAATGGATACGATCACCTTTCAGTCAGGAAGCTTTCCGGTACTTGCAAAAGAACCCATAGAGCTTACGATCACGAATACAGGTGACAGAAATCTTGAGATCAGAGGAACGGGTAAGATTACCGTAGGTATTCCCTGTGACAGATGTCTGGAAGAGGTTTCAACAGAGATTCCTTTGGAGATTGAGCGAAAACTTGATATGAAGCTTACGGATGAAGACCGTGTGAATGATCTGGACGAGAGTTCTTATCTCACAGGTATGGACCTGGATGTGGACCAGCTGGTCTATCTTGAGGTACTGATGAGCTGGCCTTTGAAGGTTTTATGTAGAGAAGACTGCAAAGGAATCTGTAGCCAGTGCGGGAAAAACCTCAATGACGGTCCCTGTGGATGCGTCGAGGAACCTAAGGATCCCCGTATGGCAGCTATCAGTGATATATTTAGTAAATTTAAGGAGGTGTAACATAATGTCCATCTGTCCGAAGAATAAATCTTCCAAAGCAAGACGCGATAAGAGAAGAGCAAACTGGAAAATGAGCGCTCCGAACCTTGTAAAATGCAGCAAATGTGGCGAACTGATGATGCCGCACAGAGTATGCAAAGCTTGCGGAAGCTACAACAAAAAGGAAATCATTAAAGTTGAAGACTAATTTTTAATGATTGCAAAGTATGGCAGGTTCTCCCGTTTGGGATGCCTGCTTTTTTGTGTATTATTTTATGGATGAGGAAAAAGTAATGAATGAGAGGGAGAAGGTAAATCAGATTACAGAAGGTGTGATCTGGAAACAGCTGCTGTTATTTTTCTTTCCTATTGTATTTGGAACATTTTTTCAGCAGATTTATAATACGGCGGATACTATTGTTGTAGGTCGTTTCGTAGGAAAACAGGCACTTGCTGCAGTTGGAGGTTCTGCCAGTCAGATCGCCAATCTGATCGTTGGCTTTTTTGTAGGGCTTTCCTCAGGGGCGGCAGTTGTGATCTCGCAGTTTTATGGGGCAAAAGATAAGAAGAATCTGAGTAAGGCACTGCATACAGCATTTGCATTCTCCATTGCAGCGGGAATTGTTCTTACTGTAGTGGGGATTTTTCTGACCAGACCTGCATTGCTGCTTATGAAGACACCTGCAGATGTAGTAGAGGACTCTGCAGTGTATCTTCATATTTATTTCGGCGGAATGGTTTTTAACCTGGTTTATAATATGGGAGCAGCATCCTGCGTGCAGTAGGAGACTCCAAAAGACCACTGTATGTTCTGATCATTACCTGTGTGCTGAACATTATTCTTGATCTGCTGTTTGTGGTTGCGTTTGGCATGGGTGTGACAGGAGTAGCTGTTGCTACAGTTACTTCTCAGGTGATCAGTGCGCTGATCGTAACAGTAATGCTTCTGAAAACTAGAGAGATATATGTGCTGAAGATCAATCAGATCCGTTTTGACAGAAGAATGCTGTTTTCAGTTCTGAGAATCGGTATTCCGGCAGGTCTGGAATCTGTAATGTATAATATTTCCAATATTGTGATACAGGTATTTGTAAATAATCTGGGAACTGACACAGTGGCGGCATGGGGAACTCTTGGGAAAATCGATGCTATTTTCTGGATGGTGATCAATGCGTTCGCAATTTCCATTACTACCTTTGTGGGACAGAATTTCGGAGCCGGCAAATATCACCGTATGCGAAAGAGTGTGAGTGTCTGCATGGTCATGAGTATGGTCAGTTCTGCAGTGATGATCATTTTGATGTATTCATTTGCTCCCTGGATTTATCGTCTGTTTACCACAGACAGCGCAGTGATCGTCCATGGTGTTCATATGAGTCGTTTTTTACTGCCGTCCTATTTCATTTATGTGATCATAGGGATTCTGTCTGGGGCACTGAGGGGTACCGGGAAGGTTCTGGTGCCTATGCTCCTTACCTGCGGCGGTGTGTGTTCCCTGAGAATCCTGTGGCTTTTTACAGCCGGACAGATGTACCCGGGAATTAATACGATCATGCTCAGTTATCCGGTTTCATGGAGCATTACGGCAGTATTGTTTATTGTATATTATTTTATGAAATTTCCAGGAAAGAAAAAGGAGAATTAATCATTTTTCGGTACACCATTTTTCATGAAATAATGCAGTTTATCCTATGTCTGTTGCCGAAATTCACCAGATAAGGTAAGCTAAGAACAAAGGAAATTGAGAATAAAGATAACGGATCGAGTAGTAATGTAAAATGAAAGTATGAAAAAAGCATGAGAAAACAGAAAATAACAGTTCTGATTTTAATGATAACTCTGTGCCTGACTGGCATATGGGGAATGAAAAAAAATACCACAGTATGGGGCGCGGTGATCCGGGTAAATGATGTGATCGTACCGAAGGATATTCCTGCAGTAGCTGTAGAAATAAATAAAAGCAGCGAACTGATTACTGAGAAACTGTCTCGGGTTTTCTATACAGTTTATACAGACACAGATACACTGCATATTCCAGTGTTCTGGGATGTTTCGTCTGTAAATATGAAACTGGCAGGCGTTTACACAATGAAAGGTGTACTGAAGCTTCCACCTGAGTATGCTTTTGATGAGAGTGAAAGTCTGCAGGTACAGACAACTGTTTCTGTGCAGTACCCGGACAAACCGGATATTAATATATATTACAGGCTGACTGCGGCAGGAATCTATATATTTCCCTGGTTGAAGCAGGAAAATTTTGACTCCATGGAAGCTTATCTGAAGAAAGAAAGCGGACAGTGGATCAACCTCACTGAGGAGGGCTTTGCTCTCTGTGAAGAGGAGGGCCTGTATGTATCTAACCAGAGTATGGTTGTGGGCAATACCTATTCTCTGTTGGTAACCTATGATAATGGAAGGAAGCAGACCAATACTCTGCGGTTTCAATATCAAAAAGACGGCAGTCTTAAAATTTACGGTTATCAGCACAGTTTGCTTGGAAACACACAGAAGCCCGGAAAGATCATCTGCTCTTATGATACCGGAGATGAGAAATATCTCAGCAGATGTGCAGCCTATGCAGTGAAAACGGGGGGAAGCCTGAATCAGATCGAGAAGGAACTGAAAGAGAATGTCAGACTGCGTGTCAGCACTGCAGAAACATTTGAAAATACAGCGGAGAATCCGGAGCTGATTTTGGAATCCTCCTGGGATCTGAGCCAGGTAAATACAAAAAAACAAGGCGTGTACAAGGTAACCGGGTCATTTGTGATCCCAGAGGGATATGAAGTAGCTGACAGCCTGACGCTGCCAGAGGCATATGCATATCTTTCTGTACAGAAAAAAGGAGAACCACAGATAAATACCTACAGCATGCCGATGGTAGACCTGCTGGAATTTCCTATGCTGCTGGATGGATTTTCTGCAGAGGAACGCCGGAACATACAGGTTTACCTCTCTGAGAATGAGGGAAATTACCGGAAAATTGATGATGACTTGGTGGAAGTGACTTCTGCTGGAATTCAGATTTATTACAGAGAGATATTAAAGAAAGGACAGAACTACCAGATCTGTGCTGTCTATGAGAAAGGGAGCACGGGAATTTATTCTTTTTCCTATAATGATGCCTTTATTGTCAACGAATACTGGCATGAGCGGAATTTTTCAGACAGGGAGGAAAAAGATCTTCCTGACATTGTGCAGAAAGCACCTGCTTCGTCAGATGAAATGCAGGGAGAAAAGGAAGAGAATCTGAATACGGGAAGTGCCGGATATCATTATGACAACTCTTACGGAACAGACAATAATACAGACGGACAGAATAGCAGCAGTAACAAAGCTTCTGATGCAAAATCTGCTGAAATATCGGATACAGAGAATTCTGTGACAGAGTTAAGCACCGACACGATTACTGCAGTCAGCGGAGAGAGACTGCTTTTGATACTTCAACAGAACGGCAGTGCAAAGTTTGAAAAACAGGGAATCTCTGTAACATTTTCTCCGGATACAGTGAACGGATGGAAGATCAATGCAGAGGATGAAATCCAGATAGGAATCGAGAAAACGTCAGAAACTGCATTTTCTCTGCGGATTTTTGTCAGAGGTGGGGAGGTAACAGAAGTTCCGGGAACAGTGGTGGAATTCCAGACATCTGTGTTTGGCGGAATCCAGTTACCTGAAACAGTAAAAGCGGAGGATGTGCAGGGAAATCAATATGCAGTGAATTATCAGGAAGAACAAAATGTTCTCCGTATGGAGATCAACCAGACAGGGGATTATTTTTTGACAGATGGAGAGTCGGAAAATATCGGGGACCAGACGGTTGAGGACAGCGTGGAAGCTATTTCAGACGGAGAAGATATAGGTTTTACAGAAGAGCCAATGCCAGAGGAGGAAACGGAGCAAAAGACAGAGCAGAAAACAGAGAATTCCGCCAAACAGTTTCTGATGATAATACTTACATTACCGGCAGTATGTATCCTGGTGGCTGCCATTATTTTTGCAATTCGTAAAAAACGCAGATAAGCGACAGTGGAAAGGCAAACAAAGCACCTGAAAACAGAAGGAGGTGTCAGCAATGAAGAAGAACTGGAAATATTCATTACTACTTATAGTAGCTGTATTTGCATTGACTATGGGCATATTCTTTCTGTTTTACCGCTTTGATAACAAATATACGGCCAGGGGGGACCAGGCCATTCAGGGAATCCTCTATGTGCCTGATGATGATTCTGTGCATTATCTTGCCAGGGAATGGGAATATTATCCGGATGTATTGCTGACACCGCAGGAAATAAAGGAACAGAAGGAGACTACTACAGCCGTTATGTTTCCATTGGCGAGTACGGTGGAATGGACCTGGGCGACAAAAATAAATCTCCTTTTGGAAGTGGTACCTATCGGATGACCCTGGTGCTTCCTGAAAAAGAAAAACAATATGCTATTGGCCTGACAGAGATTTTTTCTGCTTACAAGCTGTATATTAATGGGGAATTGATGGGGCAGATGGGAAATCCGGATCCGGACAATTACCAGGAGCAGATTCAGAACAGGGTATTTACCTTTGAGGGAAAAGGAACTGCAGAGATTGTGATCGCAGTGACAGACAAACATTCGGTGTCATCGGGAATTCAGTATGTGCCGGTTTTGGCTTCTCCTTTTAAAGTGAATATTATCCGCGGGTTGTCACTTATGATTGCTGTGGTATTTATGGCTTTTACATTTTTTGTCCTGATTTTTTCAGTGTATATGTATATGCGAACTAAAAAAGTGGAGTTTGGACTTTTTGCCCTGCTTTGTATCTGTGTGCTGGGATATGGTTCTTATCCGATCCTGCATTCCTTTGTTGCAGTAAAAGTACAGCCTTGTTATGGAATGGAGGCATTGTTCTATTATCTGATGTTTGCCGGTGTTATGCTGGTACAACAGAAGATCCTGGGAGGTGAGGAAAGGATTCCGGAAATTCTTGCAGGTGTGGCCGCAGCAGCCGGAGTGATGGTTTTTGTGGCAGAAATGCTGTGCAGCAGAGCCCAGTCTGCAACAGGGCTGTATCTGATCTCTAAGCTTACAGAGATTTTGAAGTGGGCAGCAGCCGGTTATCTGCTTTTCAGAAGTGTAAAGGAGATAAAACAGAAGTACAGTAATGTACTTTTAGTGGGAATTGTTGTTTATGCAGCGTCTCTGGCAGCAGACCGGATATGGAGATTATATGAGCCGATCATTGGCGGGTGGTTTATGGAAATTGGTGCAGCAGTGCTTGTAGCCAGTGTGGGACTGACTCTGTGGATGGAGCTTGCCAATGCTTACAGATTTCAGCTTACCTATGGAGAATACAGCCGTCAGATGGAACAGAAACTGCAGATACAGAAACAGAATTATGAGGAACTTACAGAAAAGATGGATGAGATCAGCAGGATGCGCCATGATATGAGACACCATCTGCGCACCATCATGTCTTACACCCAGCAGGGAAAATATCAGGAGATGATGGAATATCTGCAGGAGTATGCATCCGTTATAACAGAAGAGGAAAAGCTAATCTGTTATTGCAGAAACATGGCCGTAGATGCAGTGATCCATTTTTATGCAGGAGAACTGAGGAAGAAAGGGATTCCTTTTGAATGTGATATGATGCTGCCACAGAATATTGGCATTTCAGATACAGATCTGTGCAAAATATATGGAAATCTTCTGGAAAATGCCGTAGATGCAGTAAAAGATCTGCTACCGGAAAATAAGCCTTATGTAAAGATGCTTACAAAGGTTAAGAACAGGAAGCTTCTGATAGAGATTTCAAATCCATATTCCAATGAAATCCAGCGAAGAGAAAAAAGTTTTTTATTCAACAAAGCATGAAGGCTTTGGAATCGGAACAGCGTCTGTAGCAGAAGTGGTACAACGAATGGGCGGATATGTAGTTTTTAATACAGAAGAGGGTATTTTTAAAGTAAATATCTTTCTGCCGGTGAAAACAGTACAGTAAATAAATAGTTACTGCCCGGAGGGGAAGAGGCATATCGGAAATACTTATTTATCAGAGTCTGAAGAGAATAAGTATTCCAGATATGCTTTTTTTATTGCGTTGGAGCCACGCTTGCGTACAGTAACAAGCTCCTGATTGTCCATAACAAAGCCTTCATCTGTGGATTTCTCGATGTGATCCATATTTACGATACAGCCTCTGTAACAGGAGAGAAAACATTTCATTCCCTCCAGAAGCTCTTCGAATTTCTGGAAGGTTATGTAGGAGCGTATAATGCCTGCATCTGTGGTATGTACCTGAACTGCATTGCGGTAGGTATCCACGTACAGGATGCTCCTGACAGGGATCTTTACAGGGGTACGGTCAGAGATCAGTTCTATATATCTGGAGTTCTGTGACTGTCTGAACTGGATTGTTGAGAGGATCCGGCAAAGCTTCTCCGGGTCAAAGGGCTTCAGCAGATAGTAGGATGCCTGTACATCATAGCTTTCCACAGCAAAGGAATCACTGCTTGAAATAAAAATCAGAGCAGTTGTATCCCTGGCTTCGCGGAGCTTTCTGGCTGCATCCATACCGGTCATACTGCCCATATAAATATCCATAATGATCAGGTCGTAAAATCCGGGTATGTATTTAGTAAAAAAAAGCTTCTGCGCTGGAATACAAATGGATGTCTGCGGATGTATTCTGGGATTCATAATAAGAAGAAATGACAGATTTTACCTGACGCAGATCTTCCTTTGAATCGTCAAGGATTGCAATATTCAAAAGGAGTACCTCCTAAATTAACTTAAACATAATTTGTATTTTAGCGTATTTTCATGAGTTATTCAAGTACGGATTCCTTACTGAAAGCAAGTAATACCATAAGTATTTATTCATTTTTCCATATTTCATGAAAAATGTCATTTAATCCCATGTATCTTGAAAATAAGACTGAAATTTTTTATAGTAAGAACATAGAAATTCAGTTTAGAAATATGTACACACATTTTAAGAAAGGATGGTAAAAAAATATGAAAAACTGGAAAAAAATAATGGCAGGTCTTTGTGCTGCTGCAATGGTAAGCTCTATGGTTGTTCCGGTATGGGCAGCAGAGGAGACTACAGAAGAAGCAGCAGATGACGGAGATGTCGCGGATGTATCAGAGGCAATGTTAGGACTCTGGAAGGACAGCGCAGGAGATATCTACGGATTCTACAAAGATAATTCGTTTTTTGGTCAGTGGAAGGATGAAGAGCAGGATGTTCTTGGTGTATATGCCTGAGTTCAGACGGAGAATATACAGCTCTGGTAATGCAGTTCGCAAATGACGACGGCACGTATGATGATGAAAATACGGTAACTTATCTGGTGCAGGCAAATGAGGAAGAGAATCTTCTGGAACTTTATGATCCGGACAGTCTGGATCTGACTGCAACTCTGGAGCCTTATCAGGCAGACGGAGATGAGGCAGATTATAATCAGACCTATCAGGATATGGGTGATATCCTGACAGAGTGTTATTCCGGCGAGACAGAAGCAGGTGAGAACTTTATTTATGCAGCTAATGATGATGGAACTTTCTGCTCAGTACTTGTGATCGATCAGGATGATAACTATGTAAGTTTTGTTGGTGAAGGTACTTTTGATGAAGAGAACAGTACTGTGACGATTACTGATGAAGTTTCTGAGATGGCACTTACTTTTGGCGTGGCAGTGAATGATGATGATACACTGACACTGGATATGGGTGATCTTGGAAGCGCTACTGTAGAGGAAGCTACGCTGGCGGTTGCCGTTCAGGGACTGAAGTATGCAGTTGAGAATGGAACTGAGATGAACTAAGCAATTCTTTTTCAGGAACAAAAATATGTGATTTTGAGGATACTCCTCTTCGGATAGATTTATTCGGAGGGGAGTGTTTTTTCTGTGCCGGGGGTTTTAGAATGGCTGGGAAGATGGTATAATGAGGAGCGAATTCTATAGTTTTTGTGGAAGTGTTACAGATGAGCAGAAACAGACAGGAAGCGAAAATTACGAGAGAGGTTTGAATTTATGAATATTCTGAATATAGAGCATGTTTCCAAGGTGTTTGGTGAGAAGGTGGTGCTGGATGATGTTCCTACGGGGTGCATCAGGGAGATAAGATTGGGATCATCGGGATTAATGGGACCGGGAAGTCTACGATTCTGAAGATCATCGGCGGTCTGGAGGAGCCGGATGAGGGCAGGTGATCACTCAAAATGGCCTGAGAATCACGTATCTTCCGCAGATGCCGGAGTTTCCGCAGGGAGCTTCTGTCCTGGATTATGTGGCAGAAGGAAAGTGGCAGAAGGACTGGAGTACTGAGAGCGAGGCAAGGAATGTTCTGAATAAGCTGGGAATTACAGACCATGATGAGAAGATCGATCATTTATCCGGGGGACAGAAGAAAAGGGTGGCACTGGCAAGGACTCTGGTGAATCCCTGTGATGTGCTGCTTCTGGACGAGCCTACCAACATCTGGATAATGAGATGGTGACCTGGCTGGAAGACTTTCTGAGAAGTTTTAAGGGCGTTGTGATTATGGTTACTCATGACAGATATTTCCTCGACAGGTTACTAATAAGATTCTGGAGATTTCCCATGGCGGCCTTTATGCTTATGAGGCTAATTACTCGAAGTTTCTGGAACTGAAGGCAGAGCGTGAGGAGATGGAGCTTGCCAGTGAGAGGAAGAGACAGAGCGTACTCCGCATGGAACTGGAGTGGGCAAAGCGTGGATGCAGAGCCAGAAGTACCAAGCAGCGGGCACGTCTGGAACGCCTGGAGGCACTGAAGAATGGAAAGGCTCCGGTGCGTGATGCGAATGTGGAGCTGGATTCTGTTGAGACACGTATGGGAAAGAAAACGATCGAACTTCACCATATCAGCAAGAGTTTTGGTGAGAAGAAGATCCTGGATGATTTTAATTATATTGTGCTGCGCAATCAGCGTCTTGGGATTATTGGCCTAATGGGTGCGGAAAGTCAACACTCATCAAGATTATTGATGGGATGATACAGCCGGATGCAGGAGAAGTGGAAATTGGAGAAACCATCCGCATAGGGTATTTTGCACAGGAAGTGCCGGATATGGATACCAATCAGCGTGTGATCGATTATATCCGCGACGTGGCAGAGTATATTCCGACCAGAGACGGGAAGATTTCCGCAACAATGATGCTGGAGAGGTTTCTCTTTGATTCTGCCATGCAGTATGCACCCATTGCCAAATTGTCAGGTGGTGAGAAGAGGCGTCTGTATCTGCTGAAGGTTCTGATGGAGGCGCCGAATGTGCTTCTTCTGGATGAGCCAAGTAATGATCTGGATATTCCTACACTGACCATTCTGGAGGATTATCTGGATTCTTTTGCAGGGATTGTGATCGCAGTGTCTCATGACAGGTATTTTCTGGATAATATTGTGGACAGGATTTTTGCTTTTGAGGGGAATGGACATCTGACCCAGTATGAGGGCGGATATACGGATTATACAGAGGCGCTGGCGAGAAAAGGCGGGGCAGTATCTGAAGGACAGAGCACTGCAGTTGGTGCGGAAAAGAAGAAGTCGGCTCAGGCAGACTGGAAGCAGAATCGTCCCCAGAAGCTGAAATTTACCTATAAAGAGCAGAGGGAATTTGAAACTATTGATGATGATATTGCAGCGCTGGAGGAACTGCTGGAGAAGCTGGATAAGGATATGGAGGCCAATGCCACCAATTCTGTGAAGCTTCGTGAGATCATGGAGCAGAAGGAGAAGGCACAGGCAGATCTGGATGAGAAGATGGACAGGTGGGTTTATCTGAATGATCTGGCGGAGCGAATCGAGGCACAAAAAAGTGAAAAGTGATTTTTTTCAGATGCTATTGACTTTGCAGAGGGTTCTTTAGTATGATACAGATTATGGAAGATTGCAGGAGCTGCTTTGCAGCGGGGCAATTTGCGGATGCCGGGTCAGTAACAGAAAATATCTTTTGATTCTGACATCTGTAAGTGAACAGTAAGTGAACAGGAGATATAAAAATATGGCAGAACAGGTCAGAGTTGTAGTGGACGCAATGGGCGGGGATAATGCCCCGGCAGAACCTGTCAGAGCTGCAGTGGAAGCTGTAACAGAGAGACAGGACATAAAAGTAATTCTTACAGGAAAACAGGAAGTGATAGATAAGGAACTGGCGAAATATTCCGGATATCCGAAGAACCAGATCCAGGTTGTCAATGCATCCCAGGTGATCGAGACAGCAGAACCCCCTGTTTTGCAATCCGTAAGAAAAAAGATTCATCAATCGTAGTAGGTTTGAATATGGTTAAGAAACAGGAGGCAGATGCCTTTGTTTCATCAGGAAGTACAGGAGCTGTTCTTGTTGGCGGACAGGTACTGGTAGGCAGAAGTAAAGGTGTGGAGAGGCCGCCTCTTGCACCGTTGATCCCTACCACGAAGGGTGTTTCCCTTCTGATCGACTGTGGTGCCAATGTGGATGCACGTCCATCGCATCTGGTGCAGTTTGCGAAGATGGGCTCTATTTATATGGAGAACGTAGTTGGTATTAAAAATCCAAAAGTTGCCATTGTAAATAACGGGGCGGAAGAGGAGAAGGGAAATGCACTTGTAAAAGAAACTTTCCCCCTTCTGAAAGAATGCAAAAGCATTAATTTCATCGGAAGTATAGAAGCCAGAGATATCCCGGCAGGATATGCGGATGTGGTCGTATGCGAAGCATTTGTGGGAAATGTGATCCTTAAATTATATGAGGGAGTTGGTTCTGCCCTGGTCCAGAAGATCAAAGAAGGAATGATGACCAGCACAAGAAGTAAGATCGGTGCACTTCTGGTAAAGCCTGCACTGAAAGAAACTCTGAAATCCTTTGATGCAACGGAATATGGCGGAGCACCGCTTCTGGGGCTTAAAGGACTTGTGGTAAAGACGCATGGAAGTGCCAAAGCCATTGAGATCAAACATGGTATTTTCCAGTGTGTACAGTTTAAACAGGAGAAGATCAACGAGAAGATCGCAGAGCGTATCCTGGAGGATCAGGAAGTACTGAAGTCCGGAGCAGAATAGAGCAGGACAGGAACAGGAAGGAGGGTTGAAGATGGAACTGGAGAAAATAAAAGCTATCATAGCAGAGGTTCTGAATATTGATGCAGATTCGATCACAGAAGACACTACATTTGTAGATGATCTTGGTGCAGACTCTCTTGATATTTTTCAGATTATTATGGGGATTGAAGAGGAGTATGACATTGAGCTGGATAATGAATCTGTCGAACAGATTCAGACAGTCGGTGATGCTGTTGAAGCAATTCGGACAATTAAATAAAAATGTAACTGTCCGGCAGTCTGAAATTTGACAGGAGCATAATACAGGCGCACTGAGCAGTTGCAAAAAATGATGTCGCAGGGTTGTCAGATGACAGCCCTGTGCATATGGAGAGGGTTAGAGGAATGAATAGAAAGACAGAAGAATTAGAAGAAATCATAGGATATCATTTTAAAAATAAACATTATCTTACACAGGCACTGACTCACAGTTCCTATGCAAATGAGAAGAAGCTGGGGAAGCTGGGCAGCAATGAGAGACTGGAGTTTCTGGGAGATGCTGTGCTGGAGCTGATCAGCAGTGATTATCTGTATGCAAGATTTACCCAGATACCGGAGGGAGAGCTGACAAAGAAGAGAGCCAGCCTGGTGTGTGAGCCAAGCCTTGCCTATTGTGCAAGAGAATTCGGACTGCCACAGTTTCTGTTGCTTGGAAAGGGCGAGGATATGACAGGCGGAAGAAACAGGGATTCTATCGTCTCTGATGCAACAGAGGCTTTACTGGGAGCTATCTATCTGGATGGTGGTTTTGCTAATGCAAAGGAGTTTGTGCTGAATTTTATCCTGAATGATATTGAACATAAACAGCTCTTTTATGATAGCAAGACCATCCTGCAGGAAATCGTGCAGGAAAACGGAACACAGCCGGTGGAATATATTCTGACAAAAGAAGAAGGCCCGGATCATAACAAAAACTTTACTGTGGAGGCAAGAGTAAACGGAAAAGTGATGGGACAGGGAAGCGGTCATACAAAGAAAGCAGCAGAACAGGCCGCAGCATACCAGGCGATTCGTGTACTCAGAAAATAAACAGGAGAATTATGTATTTAAAGAATATAGAGGTACAGGGATTTAAGTCTTTCGCCCAGAAGATCAATTTTGAATTTCATAACGGGATCACTGGTATTGTAGGTCCGAACGGAAGTGGAAAGAGCAATGTCGGTGATGCGGTGAGATGGGTGCTGGGTGAACAGAGTGCCAGATCTCTGCGAGGAGGAAATATGCAGGATGTTATTTTCTCCGGTACAGAGACAAGAAAACCCCTGGGTTATGCATCGGTGGCGATCACACTGGATAATTCAGACCATAAGCTTCCGGTTGATTTTAACGAGGTTACGGTTACCAGAAGGCTTTACCGTTCAGGAGAGAGTGAATATAAGATCAACGGAAGTGCCTGCAGACTGAAAGATATCAATGAGATGTTTTATGATACAGGTATCGGTAAAGAAGGATATTCCATTATCGGACAGGGACAGATCGACAGGATCCTAAGCGGTAAACCGGAAGAGAGAAGAGAGCTTTTTGATGAGGCAGCAGGTATTGTTAAATTTAAGAGAAGAAAGAATACCACGATCAAAAAACTGGAGGAAGAACGCCAGAACCTGATCAGAGTGACAGATATCCTCTCGGAGCTTACCAGACAGCTGGAACCACTGGAGAAACAGTCAGAGACAGCAAGAGTTTATCTTTCCAAAAGAGAGACTCTTAAGGAACTGGATGTGAATATGTTCCTGATGGAGTATGCTGCTGCAGCCAAAGAACTCAAGGAACTGGAAGAGAAGAACATAATTGCGCAGAATCAGCTGAAGGATACCCAGAGTTCCTATGACCGGACCAAGGTGGAATATGAACGTCTGGAACAGGAACTGGAAGATTTAAATTCCAAAATGGATGCACTTCGCATTTCCGGTCAGGAGCAGGCAATCCGTAAACAACAGCTGGAAGGCCAGATCAATGTATTAAATGAGCAGATACTGGCAGGGGCACAGAATGAAGAGCATTATAAGGGACGTATCCAGACTATTGAGGCTGAACTTTCAGTAAGAACAGATTCAAAGAAGAAACTTGAAGAAGAAAAAACGGATATTTATGCACAGTTAAAGGCTGTCCGTAAGAAACTTTCTGAGGAAGAAGAGAAATTAAGGACAGCGCAGGAGAATATGGAAGCCTGTACTCTCGAAGTGGAGAATGGCAAAAATGAGATCATTGAAATTCTGAACAGCCGCGCCAATGTCAAGGGTAAAGCCCAGAGATTTGATGCAATGATGGAACAGGCAGAAATCCGTAAGGCAGAGATCAGCCAGCGTATTCTCAGACTGAAGAGTGAAGAGGAAGAGCAGCAGACCATTCTGACTACAGCCCGGAAACAGTATGATGAGATTACATCCCAGATTGAAAATGCCAATGAGGAATGTGAACATCTGAATCTGAGTGTGATGAAGATTCAGGAAAAGCTGAAGGAACAGAACACAAAGCTGGAAGCAGAACAGACAGCCTATCACAGAGAGGCATCCCGGCTGGATTCTCTCAGAAATATCGCGGAGCGCTATGATGGATACGGAAACAGTATCCGGAGAGTTATGGAACAAAAAAGAACGTGTTCCGGGAATCCAGGGTGTTGTCGCAGATCTGATCCAGGTAAACAAAGATTATGAGATCGCTATCGAGACAGCTCTTGGTGGGAGCATTCAGAATATTGTTACAGATAATGAGCAGACTGCCAAAACCATGATCGAATTTCTGAAAAAGAATCGTTATGGACGTGCGACCTTTCTTCCCATGAGCAGCATAAGTCCCAGAGGTGAGTTTACACCGAAAGAAGCACTGAAAGAGCCGGGCGTTGTGGGGATTGCCAGCGAACTGGTGTCCGTAGCTTCTCAGTATCAGCAGATCACGAAATTCCTTCTTGGAAGAGTGCTGGTAGTTGATAACATTGATCATGCCATTGCAATAGGAAAAAAATACAGACACAGTCTGAGAATGGTCACAACAGAGGGTGAATCCTTAAGCCCGGGAGGTTCCATGACCGGCGGTGCCTTCAGAAACAACAGCAATCTGCTTGGAAGACGGCGTGAAATAGAGGAACTGGAAACAAAAGTAAATCAGCTGAAGCAGAATCTGACCGAAATACAGAATGCTGTTGAGGAAAATAAAAATCAGAGAAACAGGCTTCGTGATGCCATTGCAGGATTTCAGGAAAAACTCCGTCAGAAATATATAGAACAGAATACTGCCAGAATGAATATCAAACAGCAGGAAAAGAAAGCTGAGGAGATCCGAAGCGGATATGCGCAGATCAACAGAGATCAGGCAGAGATCAAACGCCAGGTCATGGAAATCCGGCAGGATCATGACCGGATTGCCAGGGAACTGGAGAATTCAAAGCAGGATGAGAAAGAACTGGAGAGTTTTATTGAGGCAAAGCAGTCAGAACTGGATGAATGGAAAGAAGAAGAGAAGAAAATCACCCGGGAGTTAGAAGAAATCCGTCTTCAGTCATCCGCTCTTGAACAGAAAGAGAAATTTGACCAGGAAAACCTGAGCCGTCTGAAAGCAGAAATCACAGCTTTTATGACTGAGAAAGAGGATATTTATCAGTCTCTTGCTCACAGCAGTGAAGAGATGGAAAAGAAGCAGGAGATGATTACTCAGCTGAAAAAAGAGTCGGAAGAGTCTGTCCTTCATGAAGAACAGGCACAGATGCAGCTGAAAAATCTGCAGAAGGAGAAAGAGAGCAGAACTTCTCAGCATAAAGATTTTTTGAGAAAAGAGATTATCTGTCCGGTCAGATCGGACTTCTGGATAAGGAATGTTACCGTCTGCAGGGACAGATGGACAAGCTGGAGGAGAACAGGGAAGAGCGGATTGCCTATATGTGGTCCGAGTATGAGATTACTCCCAATAATGCTGTTTCCTACAGAAAAGAGGAACTTACTGATCTTTCGCAGATGAAGCGACAGGCAGCTCAGATTAAAGATGATATCAGAAAGCTGGGACCTGTAAATGTAAATGCTATTGAGGATTATAAGGAACTTCTGGAAAGACACACCTTTCTGTCCGGCCAGTATGAGGATCTGGTCACAGCGGAGAAAACTCTGGAACAGATCATTCAGGAGCTGGATGAGGGAATGCGGAAACAGTTTTCTGAGAAATTCGGCGAGATCCAGAAGGAATTTGACAAGGCATTTAAGGAATTGTTCGGAGGCGGAAAAGGAACTCTGGAGCTGGATGAAGAGGCAGATATCCTGGAGGCAGGAATTAAGATCATTTCCCAGCCGCCGGGAAAGAAACTGCAGAATATGATGCAGCTTTCCGGCGGGGAAAAAGCTCTGACAGCTATCGCACTTCTTTTCGCGATCCAGAATCTGAAGCCGTCACCGTTCTGTCTGCTGGATGAGATCGAGGCAGCGCTGGACGATTCCAATGTTGGGCGATTTGCCGGATATTTACAGAAGTTGACGAAAAACACACAATTTATTATAATAACCCATAGACGTGGAACTATGAACGCCGCAGACCGGCTTTATGGTATTACCATGCAGGAAAAAGGGGTATCCACACTGGTTTCCGTCGATCTGGTGGAGAATCAGCTTACCCAGTAACAGGAGGAGTTTCACATGGCAGAAGAAAAGAAAGGTTTTTTTAAACGATTAGTCAGTGGACTGGCAAAGACCAGAGACAATATCGTAGCCGGATTTGACAGTATTTTCAGTGGTTTTTCCAGTATTGATGAAGATTTTTATGAAGAGCTGGAAGAGATTCTGATCATGGGTGATATCGGGATCAATGCGACCACTTCTATTATTGAGAATTTAAAGAAAGAGGTTTCCGAACGTCATATTAAGGAACCGATGGAATGTAAACAGCTTCTGATCAATGAGATCAAGGATCAGATGCGTGTGGACAGCACAGAGTATGAATTTGAGAACCGCAAATCCGTAGTTTTGGTGATCGGTGTCAATGGTGTCGGAAAAACCACTTCAGTAGGAAAGCTTGCAGGAAAATTAAAAGACCAGGGCAAGAAGGTTATCCTTGCAGCAGCCGATACTTTCCGCGCAGCAGCAGGAGAGCAGCTTACTGAGTGGGCGAACCGCGCAGGTGTGGAGATCATCGGCGGACAGGCAGGAGCAGATCCTGCATCTGTTATCTATGATGCGGTGGCAGCAGCCAAAGCAAGAAATGCAGACGTACTTCTCTGCGATACAGCAGGACGTCTTCATAATAAAAAGAACCTTATGGAAGAACTCCGCAAGATTTACAGGATCCTGGAGAGGGAGTATCCGGATGCATATCTGGAGACACTGGTAGTGCTGGATGGTACCACCGGACAGAATGCCCTTGCACAGGCGAGACAATTTGCGGAGGTCGCAAATGTCAGCGGTATTATCCTTACCAAGCTGGACGGAACTGCCAAGGGAGGTATTGCAGTTGCCATCCAGTCTGAACTGGATATTCCGGTGAAGTACATTGGCGTAGGAGAAAGTATTGACGATCTTCAGAAATTCGATGCAGATGCATTTGTAAATGCGTTGTTTGATGTAGACCATAAAGAAAACCCGGACGCTTAAGATTAGGATGTACTTTCGGAGTCAAATTAAGTATAAAAAGATTCCGGGAGTACATTTAGGACAAAATGGAGGAAAAAACAATGCTTACTTTAGAGAGTTTTGAACAGGCATCAGAGATCGTAAAACAGGTCACACAGGAAACAAAGCTGATCAAGAGCAGCTATTTCAGTGAACTTACAGGAAACAAGGTTTATTTAAAACCGGAGAATATGCAGCGCACAGGTGCATATAAGGTTCGTGGTGCTTATTATAAGATCAGCACTCTTTCCGATGAAGAGAGAAATAAAGGTCTGATCACAGCATCTGCCGGAAATCATGCACAGGGTGTTGCCTATGCAGCTCATAAATATGGAGTAAAGGCAGTGATCGTTATGCCTACAACTACTCCGCTGATCAAGGTTGAGAGAACAAAGAGCTATGGTGCAGAGGTTATTCTGCATGGCGATGTATATGATGAGGCATGTGCACATGCACTGGAGCTTGCCGAGAAAGAGGGATATACATTTATCCATCCGTTTGATGACCTGGCAGTTGCAACAGGACAGGGTACGATCGCAATGGAAATCGTTCAGGAGCTTCCACTTGTTGATATATCCTGGTTCCGATCGGTGGAGGCGGACTTGCAACAGGTGTTTCCACACTTGCGAAGCTTTTGAATCCACATATCAAAGTAATCGGTGTTGAGCCGGCCGGTGCAGCATGTATGAAGGCTTCTCTGAAGAAGGGTGAGGTTGTGACTCTTCCTCATGTAAATACGATTGCTGATGGTACTGCTGTACAGACTCCTGGAAAGAAGATTTTCCCGTATATCCAGAAGAATCTGGATGATATCATCACGATTGAGGATGATGAGCTGATCGTTGCTTTCCTTGACATGGTTGAGAATCATAAGATGATTGTTGAGAATTCCGGCCTTCTGACAGTGGCAGCGCTTCGTCATCTGGATGTGAAGGGTAAGAAGGTTGTTTCTATCTTAAGTGGTGGAAATATGGACGTTATCACGATGTCTTCTGTTGTTCAGCATGGTCTGATCCAGAGAGACAGAATCTTTACTGTGTCTGTTCTGATTCCGGATAAGCCGGGTGAACTGGTTCGTGTGGCCAGTGTGATTGCGAAGGCACAGGGTAATGTTATTAAGCTGGATCATAACCAGTTTGTAAGTACGAACAGAAATGCGGCTGTGGAGCTTAAGATTACGCTGGAGGCGTTTTGGTACGGATCATAAGAATGAGATTGTGAAGGCGCTTGAGGATGCAGGATGCAGACCGAAGGTGATTCGTCCTAGTCTGTAATTGCTAAAGTGAATATTGGAATGAGAGACCCCTGGTGTTCAGATTGAGCATTAGGGGGTTTTGTTTTTCTGCGCTGGGTGTTGAATGTATGCTGCAATCTTCTGAGGGGAGAGGGCTTGTAAAAGCGTCATTTCACCAAGGGCTTGTAAAAATTAAAGATAAAGAAAAATTTTGACATTTCTATGGAAGCGTGATAATATGATTATAGAAAAAGAGTGCTACCGATAGACGGTTAGTCCGATATAAAATTAGACAAAAACTGCCGCTTAGTTTACCAGACTGGGGCGGCTATTTTTGTGCTTTGTGATTATCTTTACCGAATGTGTATCCGATACTAAAACAAGTTAAGCTGAAGCTTACTACTGTGATAAAATCTAAAATACTCATTGGCTTAGCCTCCTTTCCAGTGAATTCCCGTACGGTTTCTATGTAATCAGAGGGTCACAGTCCTCTGCTGAAGGACTAACCGCCTACCGTTGTATGGTAGCACCCATGCACTGATTATAACGGTTGGAGTGTATGGCTGCAACAGCAAATTAAAGTGAGTGCTACTATAATAATTGAGATTAAATTTCTGGAAGACAAGGCAGAATGAAAAAATAACTTTGTCAAGAGAAAATGCTTGACACCGTACCTGAAATAGGTTAAGATAGTCAAGGTGATTACAGATGGAGAAGTTTGTAGAGCAAGGTTATTTATATGATTTTTATGGAGAACTTCTGACAGAGAGACAGCAGCAGGTTTATGAGAGCGTGGTGCTGGAGGATTATTCGCTGAGTGAAGTCGCAGAGGATCTGGGCATCAGCAGACAGGGTGTGCATGATATGATCAAGAGATGCAATAAGACCCTTGAGGAATATGAACAGAAGCTCCATCTTGTAGAGAAATTCCTGAATATACGGGCGCAGGTGAAGCAGATCCGTGTACTTGCCCGGGAATATCATTCCGATGAAATTGTAAATATTTCCAATGAGATTTTAGAGGAGTTATAACATATGGCATTTGAGAGCTTGACTGATAAACTGCAGAA
>ENA-OPZM01000207-OPZM01000207.1-human-gut-metagenome-genome-assembly--contig:-NODE-207-length-25387-cov-2.280166_pt1 | contig 25387 bp, 35 predicted proteins | sample MGYA00242478_ERZ504493 | MGnify/ENA primary metagenome ERZ504493 (study PRJEB26092, sample SAMD00036227) | human gut metagenome | host: Homo sapiens | study: EMG produced TPA metagenomics assembly of... | reverse complement strand
CGGCGGTCGTGGAGGAGATGTGGATATTTGAGTAGATGAAGGCCAGAACACCCTTGGCGACTACCGACACAGAAGAAAATATAAAGCAGAAGACGGACAGGAAGGCGGCAAAAAACGCTGCATGGTGCCGATGGAAAAGATGTTGTATTAAAAGTTCCGGAAGGAACTGTTATCATGGATGCAGAATCCGGTAAAGTAATTGCTGATATGTCCGGTGAAAATAAACGCCAGATTGTATTAAGAGGCGGAAGAGGTGGCAAAGGAAACCAGCATTATGCGACTGCAACCATGCAGGTTCCGAAATATGCACAGCCAGGACAGCCTGCGCAGGAACTGGAAGTTCTTCTGGAGCTGAAAGTAATCGCAGACGTAGGTCTGGTTGGATTCCCGAATGTCGGAAAGTCCACATTCCTTTCCCGTGTTACCAACGCACAGCCGAAAATTGCCAACTATCACTTTACAACCCTGAGCCCAAATCTTGGTGTTGTAGATACTGAAAACGGTGGTTTTGTGATCGCTGATATTCCCGGTCTGATCGAAGGTGCTTCCGAAGGTGTGGGACTTGGACATGAGTTCCTCCGCCACATTGAACGTACCAGAGTCATTATCCACATTGTAGATGCAGCATCTACAGAGGGACGTGACCCAATCGATGATATTTACAAGATTAATAAAGAACTGGAAGCTTATAATCCGGAAATTGCTGCAAGACCACAGGTAATCGCAGCAAATAAAATCGACTGTATCTATACAGAAGACGGCGAAGAGAGTCCGATTGACAAACTTAAGGCAGAATTTGAGCCAAAAGGAATCCAGGTATATCCGATTTCCGCTGTCAGCGGTCAGGGTGTCAGAGAACTTTTATTCCATGTGAAAGAACTTCTTGACAGCTGCCCACAGGAACCTGTAGTATTTGAACAGGAATTCTTCCCTGAAGATATGTTGATTGGAGAAAACCTTCCATATACAGTAGAGCAGAGTCCTGAAGATCCAACAATTTTTGTTGTCGAGGGACCGAAGATTGAAAAGATGCTTGGCTACACAAATCTTGATTCCGAAAAAGGTTTCGCATTCTTCCAGAAATTCCTGAAAGAGGGAGGCATCCTGGAAGAACTTGAGAAGGCAGGCATTCAGGAAGGCGATACTGTGCGTATGTACGGATTTGATTTTGATTACTATAAATAGATTCAATAATGAAACAGATGTGGTAAGACGGATGATTCTGTCCGTTTGCAGAGAATAACAGAGGAAAATAAAAATGACAAGTAAACAGAGAGCTTATTTAAAAGGTCTTGCAATGACCATGGATCCAATCCTTCAGCTTGGAAAGGGTGGTCTTACTCCTGAGAACACAGCCGCAGTAGATGAGGCGCTTGCAGCCAGAGAACTGATCAAGATCAGTGTTCTTCAGAACTGCCTGGAGGATCCGCGCCAGATGGCTGAGGTTCTGGCAGAACGTACACGTTCCCAGATCGTACAGGTTATCGGCAAGAAAATTGTTTTATACCGTGAAGGCAAAAACGAAAAGAAAAAAATTGAATTACCCAGAAAATAATACGGAGTTTTTTATGGCTGACATCAAACACAGAATTGGTATTATGGGCGGTACTTTTGATCCCATCCACCTGGGGCATCTGATTCTGGGAGAGAAAGCATACGAACAGTTCCGACTGGAAAAGGTACTGTTCATGCCTTCCGGAAATCCGCCTCACAAGAGAAACCGTCAGGGACGTGCCACAGATGAAGAAAGAGTTGAAATGGTCCGCAGGGCGATTACCGGAAATCCTCACTTTGAACTGTCGCTGACTGAAATGCATGAAAATGGTTATACTTACACTTATCATACACTGGAAATGCTAAAAGAGAAGAATCCGGATACTGATTATTATTTTATAATCGGCGCAGACTCCCTGTATGACTTTGATACATGGCGTGAACCGGAAAGAATCTGCAGAAACTGCATTCTGGTAACTGCTGTAAGAAATCATTTCACAATCGCAGAGCTCGAAGCAGAAATGAACCGTCTTTCGCTTAAATATAATGGCACATTTCTGACACTGAATACCACAAACCTTGATGTATCCAGCGAAATGCTCAGAAACTGGATCAGCGAAGATAAAAGTGTGCGTTACTATATTCCTGATCCGGTGATTGAGTATATCAGAGAAAACCAGATTTACAGTCTGGCCGAAAAGAAAGGATGATCTTCCGATGGCAGAGTATGATTTTATAAAAATGCAGAAAAAATTAGCAAAATATCTGGATGAGGATCGTTATGAACATACGTTGGGAGTTATGTTTACATGTGCAGCACTTGCCATGGTTCATGACTGTGATCTGATCACAGCCCAGACTGCCGGACTGCTCCATGACTGTGCAAAATGTATTCCGAACAAAAAGAAGCTGAAAATGTGCAGCCAGCATCATATTTCGGTATCTGAATTCGAACAGGAGCATCCTTTTTTACTTCATGCCAAGCTTGGAGCTTACGTAGCTAAGGCTAAGTATGATGTTACAGATGAAAATATTCTTTCTGCCATCACCTGGCATACTACCGGAAAGCCGGAGATGACACTGTTGGAAAAAATCGTCTATATTGCCGATTATATTGAACCAAAACGTGATAAAGCTCCTAATCTTGCAATTGTACGTAAACTGGCTTTTCAGGATCTTGACGAATGTATGTATAAGATTTTGGGTGATACACTGGCTTATCTGGAGGAAAATCCGAAAGATATTGATAATGCTACGAAAGATGCTTTCTTGTACTACAGGGATTTACACATGAAAAGACAGTCCTGAGTATAAATTGTCTCGACTGGCAGAGTTTTACATATTATATGTAGCTATTCAATAGTCTGTTGATCATGAAGATATTGAACAGTTACAAAAGCAGATAGAAAGAGAGGTTGTTTCCATGAACAGAGAACTTGAAATGGCAAAACTTGCCTGCCGCGCACTTGATGAGAAAAAAGGAAAAGATATTAAGGTAATAGATATCCATGAAGTATCTGTAATTGCCGATTATTTTGTAATTGCAAGTGCTTCCAACCAGAATCAGGTTCAGGCTATGGTTGACAATGTAGATGAAACACTTGGCAGAGCCGGATTTGAAGCAAAACAGATTGAGGGAACCAGAAACTCCAGCTGGGTTCTTATGGATTACGGCGATATGATCGTTCACGTATTTGACGAAGAGAATCGTCTTTTCTATGACCTCGAAAGAATCTGGAGAGATGGTAAGGTTCTTGACGTTAATGAATTTCTTGAGAAATAAGTAGAAAAAATTGTTACTGTTCACTCTGTTCACAGCAACACGCTTGCGATGCACAGACTTTATGCTAATCGCATAAGTCGCGCGGTATGTCTCGGGTTTTCTGTGACTTTCGTTCACAAAAAACACCTCGCGGGATATTACCAGTGAACAGTAACGAAAAATTTACAGTTATTCGGTGTAGAACTGCGTAGCGAGGCGGATGATTTTATCCGCCTGAATTTGTGAAATTTGCAAAATAAAATACAGAAGAAATCAGATATCATCATTAAGAGATACCTGATTTCCTCTGTTGTTTTTTTTGAATTGATATAGTATAATTTGCAGTGTATGGGGACTTGCTTGATTCGATTATGAGCAAGTTGCGAAGCGGATTGCGAATATCTGCCTGACTATTCACGTATCAGTTATATTACTCGTACAAACGGAACACACCAAATACTTTGCCAAGAATCTGAAGACCTTCATGTACAAGGATTGGCTCCATTGTATCATTTTCCGGCTGGAGACGATAGTATCCTTTTTCTTTATGGAAAGTCTTAACTGTAGCACCGTCATCGATCAGCGCAACAACAATATCTCCATCTTCTGCTGTGGACTGCTGTTTTACCAGAACCTGATCTCCGTCAAAAATTCCGGCGTTTATCATACTTTCCCCTTTTACTTTCAACAGAAAGCTCTGTGAATTAGGCATAAACTCTGCAGGAATAGGGAAATAGCCTTCAATATTCTCAACTGCCAGAAGTGGCTGTCCGGCTGCCACAGTTCCTATGATGGGAACATTCACAACCTCTCTGCGGACCAGATTAAAATTGTCATCAATAATCTCAATCGCACGTGGTTTCGTTGCATCTCTGCGGATATATCCATTTTTCTCCAGTGCTTCCAGATGTGAATGAACGGAAGAAGTAGATTTCAGGTTGACTGCCTCGCAGATTTCACGAACTGCTGGCGGAAATCCCCGGTTCAAAATCTCATTCTTTATGTAATCAAGAATCTCCTGCTGCTTTGGCGTGATTCTTCCATATGGCATAATTATACCCTCCTTTTTAAGTTATTTTTTGTTCGTACACTCTTCATAACCATTCAGCAGTCTGCTATTCTATGAGATACTGAACAGTTTCTGATTTTTTTATCATATCATAATTCCTGACAAAAAGCAAACTTATATTCTGAAAATGTGTTCTTACTTATGTGCTCCCGTTACTGTTTACTCCATTCTAAGTAACGGGATAGTGGTGTGTGAACAGTAACGATTATTGTGAATTCTTTATGAATAAACTTGTTTTTAAATGTGCAAAGTGTTACAATATTTTGGAAAATAGTGTAACTATTCAGCAGTCACTGTGAAATCGCTGAACAGTTATAGAATGATTATGAACTGCACAAAAAGGAGACATCCCATTGTCTGATAATAAATCAAAAAAAATGCCGGGAATCCTGGCAAGGCTTCGCATGGTCGTGGGGCTGAATATCGGAACGATCATGTTTGGCATCTTATTCATATATATGGCATTCAGTGCCATATTATATTTTACAACTACTCATATTGAGTCCTATCAGGTTACATCAGGACCTTTATCCCGCAACGAAACATATACCGGTCTTGCCATACGTGAAGAAAGTTTATGCAAGGCAGATTCATCAGGCTATATTACTTATTATGCAAGGGAGGGCAGTAAGATCAATGCTTCCGGAGCGGTGTACGGACTTAGTGATACAAAAACAGCTTCTGCTCCGGCATCTCTTGCCCCGGAAGAACTTTCAAAGGTACGGACTGATATGATGAGTTTTTCCAAAGGATTCAGTCAAGTAAATTTAACAGCACCTACAGCTTTAAATATGAACTGAAGGGAAATATCCTTCAATATGCAGAGTCTGGCAATACCTCATCTGCTCCTCTTACTTCAGATGAGGACGGTGAAGGAAATGACAGTGGTGACAATGACAAAACAGCAGATATTTATCCCGGAAATCAAACTATCTGCCAGTCCCAATCTGATGGTATCGTTTTATATTCCATGGATAATTATGAAGGAAAAACAGTAGATGCTGTAAAGGCAGAAGATTTCGATCAGAATTCTTACCATGAAACAGATTTGAAAACTTCCGACAAGGTAAAAGCAGGAGATGATATTTATACCATTATCACAGATGAACGCTGGAGCCTTCTGATTCCTTTGAGCGACAGACAGGTTGAAAAACTGAAAGACCGTTCTACAATACGTGTCAAATTTTTAAAAGACGATATGACACAAAACGGAGATTTTTCCATTATTACCATAGACGGTGACAAATATGGACAGATTGACTTCAATAAAGTCTGATTCGTTATGCATCTGACCGTTTTTTGGACATTGAACTTGTAACCAACACAGTTGTAGGTCTGAAAATCCCTCTTACCTCTATTGTAACCAAGGATTTTTATGTGATTCCATCCAGAATGGCCACTACACAGGATAATCAGACAGGTTTTACCCTTTATGAGGGGAAAAATAAAACAACATTTAAAAATGTGAGCATTTACGCAAGCATTGATGATTCATCTGTCTCCAAACTGGCAGTGGACGAAGCAGAACAACCTCAGATTTATTATGTTGACAAGAGTTCATTTAAGGAAGGGGATGCCCTGATCAATACGGATACCGGTGAAAAATACGTGATCGGAGAGACAGATACCCTGGAGGGAGTATACTGTATTAATAAAGGCTATGCGGTTTTTCGCCGTATTGAAATACTTGATGAGAACGAAGAATATGCTATTGTATCTAAGAACACCACCTACGGTCTTTCCAGATATGATCACATTGTTCGAAACGCTGATAAAGTAAAGGAAGAAGACATTTTATACTAATTAAGGAGGCTTAATATGTTAGCTGATAAACTAAACCTTGTGAAAAAGAATATTGAAGAGGCCTGCGATACTGCAGGGCGTTCTCCCCAAGAGGTAACTCTTATTGCGGTCAGTAAGACCAAACCGGTGGAAATGCTGAAAGAAGCATATGATGCGGGTGCAAGAGTGTTTGGGGAGAATAAGGTTCAGGAGATCGTAGATAAATACGATCAGATGCCATCAGATGTACAGTGGCACATGATCGGACATTTACAGAGAAATAAAGTGAAATATATTATTGATAAAGTATCTATGATACACTCTGTAGATTCTGTCCGCCTGGCAGAGGCCATCGAAAAAGAGGCAGCAAAAAAAGATATCTGCATGCCGGTTCTGATCGAAGTAAATGTAGCAGGAGAGGAAAGTAAGTTTGGCCTTTCGGTCGAAGAGGTATTACCATTTTTGGAAGAAATTTCTTCTTATGAGCATCTTCAGGTAAAAGGACTTATGACAATTGCACCATTTGTAGCAAATCCTGAAGAAAACAGAGAAGTTTTTCAAAAATTAAAGAAATTAAGTGTTGACATTGCGGCCAAAAACATTAATAATGTTAATATGAGCGTCCTGAGTATGGGAATGACAAATGATTATCAGGTCGCAGTTGAGGAAGGGGCCACTATGGTGCGCGTGGGAACGGGTATCTTTGGCGAAAGAGATTACTCAATAAAAGAAGATTAAAATAAGATTGGAGATTAAAATGGGCGTTTTAGATAAATTTTTAGATGCCATCAAATTAAACGATGATTACGATGATGATGGATTCTTAGATGATGATCTGTTAGATGAGGAAGAAGATGATGACTTTCTCGATGACGATTTCGATGAGAAACCAAAGAAGAAATTTTTTGATAAATTCTCTAAGAAAAAAGAATCCGACGATAATGATGACTTCGATGATGTAGAAGAGAAAACAGTAAAGACAGTTCCTAAACAGGCATCTGCTCCAAAACAGACCGCTTCAGCTCCGTCTAAGGTTACGGTCAAACAGGAACGCGCCGAACGCCAGACACGTCCTGCAGCATCTTCCAAGATTACTCCAATGAGAAGCAGCCGCAAATCAAATCAGGGCCCAAATATGGAAGTCTGTGTGATCAAACCTTCTTCTATGGAAGATACGCGTGAGATTGCTGACACTTTAGTAGATAATTCTACTGTTATTTTGAATCTGGAGGGAATTGATGTGGAACTGGCACAGAGGATCATCGATTTCACGTCCGGTGCATGCTATTCTTTAGGCGGCAGCCTTCAGAAAGTATCCAGCTATATCTTTGTACTTGGACCGTACAATGTAGATATTACCGGTGACCTTCAGAATATTCTGGGAGGCTCTGCTCCGTCTGTAAGAGCAGGATATTGATCCAGGATGGAAAAAGACGAATTTTTTCTTAAGAGAATCCGGGAATTGGCAAATCTCTCCTGGCAGAGAGATATCGTTACATTTTCGGATTTTCTTAATTTAAATGAACAGAATATAGTCAGTAGCCTGAAACATCAGTTTCCCCAGATTGTTATGGAGACGTCCGGAGGCTATGAGAATGCGGAGCGTCAGATGGTTGCATTTCATCCTGATGCTCTTGCTTTTACATGGGAATATCCCATCGACTGTCTGAGGATTGAACCAAAGGCTCTTAAATTCTCTGAAGAGATTTCTCATCGTGATTATCTTGGTGCACTTCTCAATCTTGGAGTAGACAGAAGTGTGATCGGTGATATTGTTGTTCAGAAAAAAGCTGCCTGGTTTTTCTGCCAGAACAAAATGACGGAATTCTTTCTTGAAAATCTGTGCCGGGTCCGTCATACCAATATTCTGATCACAAAAGTGGAGGATTCTGATGAATTTCCACGCCCTGTCCTTGAATCTGTCAGCGGTACCTGCGCTTCGGTACGTCTGGATTCATTGATCTCGCTTGCTTTTAAGACATCCAGAAGCAGTATGGTATCTTATATTGAAGGCGGGCAGGTTTTTGTCAACGGAAAACTGATCACCAGCAACGGATATGAGCCGAAAGATGGTGACATTATATCTGTACGTGGGAAAGGACGGTTCATTTTTGACGGTATTTCTCACCAGACAAAAAAAAGGACGCTGCAGTGTGCGTATTATGCGCTATGTATAAATTTTGTAATAAAAGGAGAACAGGAAAATGGCAGAACAGAAATTACTTGTAAAACGGGAAGGAGATTTCCATTATCCTATTTATTTTAAAAATGACTTTCAGGATCTTGCCGGTGCGATCAGAGAAGAAGGACTTGAAAACCGGAAAATCTGTATTGTGACAGACAGTCATGTTGCACCTCTTTATTATGAGGCAGTTAAATCAGCTCTTCAGGAAATTTCCTCTGAAATATTCTCTTTTGTATTTGAAGCTGGTGAAAAGAACAAAAACCTGAATACAGTACAGGAATTATATAAAACTTTGATTGAGAATGAAATGGACAGAAAAGGTCTGCTGGTTGCGCTGGGCGGCGGTGTTGTAGGTGATCTGACTGGTTTCGGAGCTTCCACTTACCTGAGAGGGATTGATTTTATCCAGGTTCCTACTACGCTTCTGGCACAGGTTGACAGCAGCGTAGGAGGTAAAACAGGTGTTGACTTCCTTCAGTACAAAAACATGGTAGGAGCTTTCCATCAGCCGCCTTGTATATATGAATATGAGCACCCTGCAGTCTCTTCCGAATCGGGAATTCACCTGTGGAATGGGTGAAATTCTTAAGACAGGACTGATCTGCGATGAAGAGTTCTTCCGTTTTGTATGTAAGAATCAGCCTGAGATCAGTAAACTGGATCTGAGTATGCTTTCCAGAATGATCCGCAGATGCTGCGAGATCAAGGCAGGTGTGGTAGAGCGTGATCCGAAGGAGCAGGGAGAACGTGCACTTTTAAATCTTGGTCACACAGTCGGACATGCAGTCGAAAAAATGAAAAACTTTCAGCTGCTTCATGGACAGTGTGTTGGAATCGGCCTGATCGCTGCTGCCTATCTTTCCATGCAGAGAGGATTATTAACAGAAGAAGAATACGAAGAGATCAGAAAAGGGTGCCATTCTTATAATCTTCCTCTTTCTGTTGATTCACTGAATGCCGGGGATGTCCTGGCAGCAACAAAAAAAAGACAAAAAAATGGAAGCCGGTCATATTAAATTTATCCTTATGGACGGGATCGGTAAAAGTTTTATAGACAAAACTGTCACAGATGAGGAACTGCTCCAGGCAATCCGGGAGATTCTGGTATGACAGCTGTTTCCTCCGTATCTTCATGTATGCACTGGATTAGAGGCTGTATTATTATCCTTTTGCTGACAATCCTGGATCAGGGAAGTAAATCTCTTGTTCTGGCACAACTGAAAGATCAGCCTGATATCTCTCTCATTCCAGGAGTTCTTCAATTACGGTATCTCGAAAATCGTGGAATGGCCTTTGGATTGTTTGAAGGTAAAATTCCGGTGTTTGTGATTTTGTGCCTTTTGTTTTTTGGTGTATTTATCTATGTATATGCCAGAATCCCGAAAAACAGATATTATCTGCCGCTGTCAGTAACTGCACTGGTAATGGTTTCCGGTGCTCTTGGAAATTTTATTGACAGAGTATGCAGAGGCTATGTTGTGGATTTTATCTATTTTTCACTGATTGATTTTCCGGTATTTAATATAGCTGATATGTATGTGGTATGCAGTGGCATATTACTTGTTATGCTGGTGTGTTTCAGATACAAAAATGATGAAGATTATGACTTCTTAAGAATAAAAAAGGATTAGTATTATGGAAATTCTTAATTATCAGGTTTCTGACGGTCAGTCCGGTATCCGGATTGACCGCTATCTTTCTGAAATGAACGAAGAATTGTCACGTTCTTATATTCAAAAGCTGCTTAAAGAGCAGAAAATAACCGTCAATGGTTCTGCTGTAAAAGCCAACTACAAAGTTCAGGAAGGAGATGAAATCTCCGTAGCAGTTCCTGACATAAAAGAGCCGGATATACTTCCGGAAGATATCCCTCTGGATATTCTTTATGAAGATGATGATGTACTTATTGTAAATAAACCAAAGGGGATGGTGGTTCATCCCAGTGCCGGACATACTTCCGGAACATTGGTAAATGCTATTATGTTTCACTGTAAGGACAATCTGTCGGGGATCAATGGTGTTCTGCGTCCTGGTATTGTCCACAGAATCGATAAGGATACCACAGGTGCACTTCTTGTATGCAAGAATGATAATGCACACCGCAACCTGGCAGAACAGTTAAAAGAGCATTCTATCAGGCGTAGATACCGGGCAATCGTAGCAGGAGTACTGAAAGAAGACGAAGGGACGATCGAAGGTCCCATCGGGCGCCATCCGATTGACCGCAAAAAGATGGCTGTCAACTATAAAAACGGCAAGGATGCTGTCACACATTATAAAGTTCTGGAACGTTTCAAAAATGCCACTTATGTGGAATGCCGTCTGGAAACAGGCAGAACGCATCAGATTCGTGTGCATATGACAAGTATCGGTCATCCACTTCTGGGTGATGAAGTGTACGGTTCCGGTAAGAATCCTTATCATCTGCAGGGACAGACGCTTCATGCAATGATTCTTGCTTTGTTCATCCATCAACGGGCGAATATATGGAGTTTACAGCTCCTTTACCTGAATATTTCGTTAAATTATTAGAAAAATTACGAAAGTAGTTTGCATTTTTTTGGAAATACTGTATAATATGTCTATCGAATATGTAACAGAAGGGAGTGCAGACTATGAATAGTACGAGTTCAATTATTACAATTGGTCGTGAGTACGGCAGTGGAGGAAGACAGATAGGTCAGGAAGTTGCCAAATATTTTGGTATTAAATGTTATGATAAAGAACTTCTCGAACACGCAGCAAATGAAAGCGGTATCTGCAAAGAACTTTTTGAGAATCATGATGAAAGACCAACTAACAGCTTTTTATATTCTCTGGTCATGGATACCTACTCATTTGGTTATTCTTCTTCAGGATTTACAGATATGCCTATGAACCACAAAGTATTTCTTGCACAGTTTGATGCAATCAAGAAACTGGCCTCCGAAGGTCCATGCGTTATGGTCGGAAGATGTGCAGATTATGCGTTGTCAGAGTATAAAGACTGTTTCAGTGTATTTGTACATGCAGATACAGACTGGAGGATTAACCGTCTTTCACAGAAACATAATAAAACTGCAAAAGAAGCAAAAGACATGATCAATAAGACAGACAAGAGCCGTTCCAGTTACTATAATTACTACACCAATAAGAAATGGGGTGCTGCTTCAAGCTACAATCTCTGCGTAGACAGCAGCAAACTTGGAATTGATGGTGCAGCAAAAGCAATCATTCAGGCAATTGAGATTTTTGATTCAATAAAAAATAAATAGGATTATATTTTTACAGATACTTTACCACATCCTTGGTAAAGTATCTGTTTTTGGATGAATTTATAACAGTCTTTTCAATTCATTCCAGATTGCCTGCGGCAATGGAATTTTGGCTTGTATGTCTCGGGATAGTGGTGTATGAACAGTAACAAGACTGCTATAATTTTTTTTAATATATATTAAATTTTCATGACATTTGTTAAAATATATGCTATAATCATACCATGTTAAAAAGGAGGACATTATGAAATTTCGTTGGGACAACCGATATTTACACTGGGGTGTAACCGCTTTTCTGGTAATTGCCGCCAGTATGCTGTTTTATTATGGCATATTTCACATGAAAACCCTGATCGTGGGAATCAAAACTTTTCTGGGAATTATGGCGCCTATTATCTATGGTGTAATCCTTGCTTATATTCTCAGTCCGCTGATCAATCTCTTTGAGCAGAAGCTGATCTATCCGCAGCTGGAAAAGCATAATATTAAGTTACAGAAAAAAGGAAAACGGGCTATTCGATGGGGATGTGTCCTTTTTTCCATGTTCCTGTTCTGGATTATCATTTACGCATTACTGATGATGGTGCTTCCTCAGTTGATCCGAAGTATCATGAGTATTATTTACAGTTTTCCGTACTATATAAAAGTTATTGAAAAGTGGCTCAATTCATTTGTTGAGCATGGATGGAACTGAATCCTGAAATGCTCGATATGATCAACCAGTATTCTGTAAAAGCACAGGAGTATCTTACTACCGATATTCTTCCGCAGATGCAGGATATGCTCAAAAATGTTTCTGCAGGTATTTTTGATATCCTGATCTTTATGAAGAATTTTCTGATCGGTGCCATTGTAGCTTTGTATGTACTTGCAGACAAAGAGAAATTTGTTGCCAAAAGCAAAATGATGGTATATGCTATATTGCCTCATAAATGGGCAAATATGCTTATACGCGTTATGCGTTTTACAGACAAGACTTTTGGTGGTTTCATATACGGAAAACTTCTGGATTCTGCTATTATTGGAATTTTGTGTTATTTTGGAATGTTGCTTTTGGATTTGCCGTATCCAATTCTTATCAGTGTAATTATCGGTGTGACAAATGTCATTCCGTTTTTTGGTCCTTACATCGGAGCCATTCCATGTATTTTGCTTATTTTAGTAGTAGATCCCATAAAAGGTCTGTATTTTGCAATTTTTATCCTGCTTCTTCAGCAGTTTGATGGAAATATCCTTGGTCCGAAAATTCTCGGAGAATCTACCGGACTTTCCAGTTTTATGGTTATTGTTGCCATCATGATCGGGGGCGGTCTCTTTGGGGTTCCGGGAATGATTGCAGGAGTTCCTGTATTTGCCGTACTTTATGCTCTGATCTGGAGACTGATCAATCATTCTCTTAATGACAAAAAAATGCCGGCAGAAGAGGAGACATATATAAATATTGACTGTCTGGATGAACAGACAGGTGAAGTACTTCCTCTTTGCAAGGAAGAAAAACACAAGGTTTCACCGGAAGAACTGGAAGCGAGAAAAAATAATTTCTTTATGAAAATATGGAATCCGCTTTCCGGACTGGTCATAACCATATGGAAATATCTCCTGCGGATTTTAAACATAATATGGGGATATATCAAAAAAGCAGGGATTTTCCTGAAGAACAGATATGTTGAATTAAAGAATAAACGAGAGAAAAATAAGTAAACCTTCACAGTTACAAAAAAAAACACACACAGGAGTTACTATGAAGAAAAAAAGTTATATTTGACAGCTTTTCTTTTGGTTCTGGCACTGGCTCTGCAGGGTGGAATCTTTTCCGGTTTCTCTGTACCGGTTCAGGCTGCAGCAACTTCCAAAAAGCAGACAGGATTTGTGAAAAAAAACGGAAGCTGGTACTATTACGATAAGAATGGAAAAAAGCTACCGGCTGGTACAAAAGTGCTGCAGGAAATCAGTACTATTTCGGAAAGACCGGTGCAGCCAAAGCCGGAATTCTGACCATCAGTGGAAAAAAAGTACTGTTTTAATGAAAAAGGTAAAATGCTTACTACCTGGCAGACAGTAAATGGAAAAACGTATTTCTTTGATGAAAAAAAAAAGGGTATATGCATACCGGATGGGTAACTACAGCTGCAGGGAATAAATACTATTTCTGGAATGACGGGGTGATACGATCCGGTTTCCATAAAGTAAATAATGTATATTACTGCTTTAATGAAAAAGGAAAAATGTATAAAAACTGTTTTCGCAAAAGCGGGAATTCCACCTATTATCTTCAGGCCAATGGCACTATGGCAAAAGGTCGTCTGAAAGTAAAGGGAAGCTGGTATTCCTTTAACAGAAATACCGGTCAGCTGGTCAGAAGCGGATGGTATAAAGAAACAGACGGTTCTTATTATTATGCAGCTTCAAATGGTAAACTTGTCAAAGGCTTCTATAAACCGGATTCCTATTATCGGTATTTCAGGAAATCAGATTGTAAACTGGTTACGGGATGGCAGACGATCAACGGACACAAGTATTATTTTAAGAAAACTAATGGAATCCGTTACGATGATATTATCCTGAAATCGTCATCTGGGAAAAGATATTATTTTGAGTCTGACGGAAAACTTGCCAGCAGTAAGTGGATCACGAAAAAAAGTGCTCATTATTATGCGAAATCAGATGGGGTGCTGGCCTCTGGATGGCTGACAGTAGACGGAAAGAAATATTATATGAACCCTTCTACATGTGAACGTGAAAGTGGGTGGGTTACTGTAGATGGAGAGAAGTATTACCTGAGTTCCTCCACAGGTGCTCTGGTTACAAATCAGTGGATTGATGATAATCATTATGTTGGAGAAGATGGTTCTCTTATTCCTGACTATCAGAACGGAGTTTCTTTTCGGTGGCCTTTAAGCTCAGGTTATTCCTATATCAGCAGTTATTTTGGAAACAGGGAATCTCCGGGAGGAGTCGGTTCTACCAATCATAAAGGAATTGACATTCCTGCTCCTACAGGAACACCGATTTATGCGGCAGCATCAGGAACCATTGTTGCCATGCTTTCACCGGCAGCGTCAGGCGGTGCCGGATATTATACCAAGATCAATCATGATGGAAAGGGACTTATCACAGAATATATGCACCAGTCTAAATTTAACCCAAATCTGAGTGTAGGAGATAAGGTCAAAAAAAGGTGATATCATCGGATATGTAGGAAGCACCGGGAACAGCACCGGTCCTCATCTTCATTTTGGGGTTATGGTTAATGGGGTAAATCAGAATCCTCTGAATTATGTGAAGAGACCGTCATAATTAACCGGTTTCAGCTAGAGCGTGTCTGAAAAATCATTCCCGCAATCTGCACGCTCTAGTACATCGTTTCGCAGACAAGCGAGAGGTATAGTTATTTTCATTTTATAAATATATAAAAAAGGATATATGGTATATGAAGGAAGAATCAGAAAAAACATACACTTATTACAGAAAAGCGCAATATCATGAAACAGACCAGATGGCATTATCCATCACTCTAATTATGTAAAATGGATGGAAGAGGCCAGGATTGGATATATGAGCCGGATGGGTTTCAGCTATAAGAAAGTAGAAGAGTTGGGAGTGATCTCCCTGTTGTGGAAATTTCAGTTGCATATAGAAAGCAGGTTTTCTTCGATGATGAAATCCGGATTCGCGTTGGTATTAAGCAGTATAATGGAATTTCTCTGGAATTTAATTATGAATTTTTTAATGCGAGCAGAAATGAAATCTGCACAACCGCTTATTCCAGACATTGTTTTCTAAAAGATGGGAAACTGATCGCTCTCAAAAAAGAGCTTCCGGAATTGAATCGCATTATTACAGATTGTCTGTAAAACTATAGTTTTCCGGGAAAAATAAATCCGGAAACAATAAATGGATGTACTGGTTGGTAACAATAAGATAACATAAAACATACGAAAGTAGTATGTTTTTATGTTATCTACATCTATACGACAAACGCGGAGTTCCAAAGCGGGTGGAGGGAAGAGATTCCCGAGGAATCAAACCTCTTTCCGGAACCGCGGTAGATTGTAAATCTATTGGAACTCTGTTTGTCGTAAGCGTAGCGGTAGATGTTAAGGTCTCGCGTAAGCGAGTCGCGATTTACAAATTTTTCGTTATCTAAAGCTGTCATAAGCATCTAAGGCAAGGTTGCGCATGGAAACCAGTAAACTGTACTCCTGTGAACCAGAAGCCTGTCGAGTCTTCAGGAACTCAATACGACAGTCCAGCAGCTCAACATATTTATCAAGCTGTTTCTTAGTCATCAATACGCAAGTCACCATCAATACCTCCTGACAAAAGCATTCAGAAACTTCTGGGCTTCTACAGCGTCCTCCTGATCGTAAAAGCAGAAGTTAAAGCTATCAACTATATCATCTGATTCGATAACCTGTATATAGTCAGCAGATGACGCCAGAGCAAACCGAAAAAGAAAATTATAGTCATTAGTAACAACAGGTACTTTAAATAATTGTTCACTCATCCGAATCCTCCAGAAAATCAGCAAACCAAATATAAGGACGTCTATTTTCATCAAAAGAGATCACTGTAATATATTGCTTGCCTAATTCAAAAAAGTTATGGCAGTTAATAACCACGTTATCAGATTTAAACATATAGCTCAGTCCTAAATTCACAGTAACAAATTCCTGATCTAAAAGCTCATAACCTAAATTCTCATGAATAGTATAAATGATTCTGTCCAGAACAACCGAAGGACAGGACATACTAAGAATTGACAATTGTTTCTATCTCCTCTCTTGTATAAGTAGTTCCATGAGGGAAAATACTACAATCAATACCCCACCACTCAACGGAAGAAATAAAGACAGATGCTTTATCTTCCAGACGCATAAATATACTTAAATCTTTAAAGCTTCCAAAATTTCCAAACTCTGTTGCGATAGTCATACCATTCACCCTCCTGAAACCAATTGATAGTATAAAGGCTGCATCTTTAAAGCATAGGGAAGATACAGCATGATCTGACACGAGGGTTACCAGTGCACCCACAACAACCGCTTGGACACTAGCACACTTTGGGGAAGTATGCTATAATTTACTTGACTTGATTTGTAAATATCTAGTAGATATCTACTAACATAAAAATAGCACGTTCTGCCATAGATGTCAAGTAGATATCTACAATGAAAGGAGTTGTTCATGGGCGAATACAAAAATAAAGCCTACCCACTGCGTATTGATGGAACAGTGATGGAAAAATTAAAGATCATTGCAGAACGAAATAGCAGAACCAAAAATAAGGAAATAGAATACGCATTAAAGAAATATGTAGATGTCTACGAAGCACAACATGGGGAAATAAAAATAGAGGAGCAGTAAGCCCCTCTGTTTTTTTTATTCAGATTCCAAATTCTTCCCTGAAGTCCAAAGCCGCACCCGTTCAAGTTCCTCTTTAGACGGTTCCCAGCCAATCGGACACTTGCCACTTTTATTATAATAAAAACAAGGCGCTCCAATATCAGGATCATATTCACTACAGCAAGCGCATGGATTATCAATCATTACAGTTCACCTCCTCCGGTTCAACTTTATTTTCATAATAACGCACAGAGTGCGGTATATGACCAATATCATAAAAAGCATTCTTGTAATATACGCAATCCTGCGTTAATTCATTGTGAAGCCCCTGCATTTCTTCCAGATCAACGAAGAAAGTAGCTTCTTCCGGGAGCAGAAGGTTTCTGGATACCCAGTACTTCTTTTTCCCTTTTATATGTTCCATCAGGTCTTTAGTTGTGTATTTAGTTATGTATTTAGTGACCGCTTTCGTTATTATTCACTTTTGTGGCAGTAGTGAAACCCATTTTATACTTGCCAATGTTATATATTTCCTGATGATCTTTGGTGAAATGACCGGAGAACTCAATCCCCAGAGAGTCGCAGTTGGCAAACAATCCATGGAAGTGATAAGCCCCGTCTTTATGTCGTTCCGGGACAACGATATACTTAAAATCATCACCTGCGGAAGTTCTCATATTATTTAACCATTTAGAAAGTTTTTTGGTACAAGATGAATAATCATATCTGTCGACTTTCTCCGGTGCAAATGTCAGGGTAACAAACCAGTCCCATTCATTGGCGCGGGAGTAATCATATATCTTTCCTTTAGCACGTCTGAGACTGACCTGTAAAGAACGTTCCTGTTCCTCATCCAATTGCTTAAAATCCTGATATTCCTTGCACTTCCCACCATCAAACGGATTAAATTCTATGTCCTGTTCTTCTGGTTTCTCTTTATCACCCTCATAAACTGTATGGGAATAAATCCTTGTCTGAACCTGTCCGTTCCCATAATTCTTTACTTTCACATTATACATACTTTTTCCCCTTTTTCGTGTCCGTGCCTACGGAATTTTCCCCTTTCTGGAGACTGGATCCAGACCGGTTTGTCCGTTCAAGACGGAAAATAGTGTTAAGTGTTGCTATAGTCAAGTATAGGGGTCAGAGACCCCTGCGCAACACGCCCGCCGTCCCATCCTGCCGCCGCTAGCCGGGGTTCCCTGCCCCGGACTCCGCGACAGCAGGAGAGAACGGCTAGAGCTGTCTGAGCGTTTTCGTGTCAAATATTTTATAGCTGTCGTAAAGTTTATAATACTTTTTACTTGCCAGCATGACCTCTGTGTGATCTTTCTTCCCGGTATCCATAGACTTAACCGGGATAAAAAATAAATTTCCGCCGCAGAGGGTAGCAAGCAGCCACCCAAACACTTTGAAATTTTTCACGTTCCTATGCTCATAATCATGCTGGAAGATATGCCTGATCTGTTTATCGATCAGGTCCTTATGCTGAGAGACCAGGATAACCGTATAACCAAATTTCCTGTGCTGGGTAAAGAAGATCACCCAGGCAGACCGCCCCTTCTGATTCCAGGAACGGGAGTTAAACATAGTCTGACACTCATCAATTATCAAAAGAGTCTGTTTTTCTATGATCTGCCCCCGGCTGTTACGCTTGTGGTACTTATCAGCGAAGTCCATGAGAAAGTCAACGGTAAGCTCTGCATTGGAAACCTCTTTCACAAGCGCGTAATCATTCAGCACATCATTCTTTTTGCATTTCTTTTTCTTCCAAAAGTCCTGGTTAACCTCAAAGTTGCAGATAACATTGCGTCCCCTGCGGTGATACTGGTCAATCATTTTCGCACAGTGCAGGCTCTTTCCTGAGCCGGGACGACCGGAATAAAAATAAATCATAATAATTTCCCCTCTCTGGTATCAAAGAATAATTTTGACACTCAAAATTAAAACCTGTGAATCCCCCTGTAATCCTGGATAGCCTGTTTCAGATACTTGTAAACATAATAAGCAAGTATGCAGTCAAGCCACAGGTCAAAGCAGACCGCACAGAAATGAAACGGGATAAAATAATTGACATACCCTAACAAATCCATGCCGGAGGAATCGGAAAGCTTTGAAAGCATCACCCGGAACGGAGCAGAGGGCAGGAGAGAGATCAGCACGTCCAGAATATCAAAAAACAATCCGATAGCGTTTACAGCAAGTTCACTAACAGCAGCCGACATAATCAATCATCCCCTTTCGAGAAAAACAGTTTTCTTGTTAAATTCACCATAAACAAAACAAAGAGCAGCGAGAGCATATACCTACAGGCCTTCGCCAGCTTCTCCCATTCACCGGAAGAAATATCCACAGTGATCTTCTCGTCAATGTTCAGCCGTTCAATCTTAATCGGAAGTTCAAAGACAGGGGCTTTAGGTTCTGCATCCATGGCATTTACAATCAAAGCTATATCCCATGGTACGGAAGTTGGAAATTTCTCTTTTGCTTTATTTGCCGTCTCAGAAGAACGATTTTTGAACACATCCATAACCGTCTGAGCCAGAAGGATATTCTTGATAGAATTAAGAGTACTGAGCATCTTTTCCTGATACTCATTATTTTCTTTCAGCAGCTCAACCATCTGGTCAAATTTCTGATCAGAATCATTCCAGAGCTTTGTCATAAAGTCGGAGAGTTCCGTATAGTCATACTTACAGCCTTTTTCTTCGCCTTCTTCCTTGCCCTGGCTTAATTTGTCTATGGCATCAACAATCCCATCAAGTTTCTTATCATGAGATTCCAGATATTTAGATAATTTATCCTCAAAGGTTTCCTCTTTCTCAAAATGCTGGGAGACAGAATCAGAGAGCTTTACAAGCTGATCGTAAATCTTTTTCAGCCAGCCATCAGACCCCTCACCGTCCTGATCGGAACCACCATCACCCAAAGGCGGGGTATGAGTAGGAGTTGAACCATCCCCAAAGTCACCTGAACCACCACCGGAAGGTGTAGGAGTAGGTGTATTCCCACTACCGCCATCAGAGAATTTATTGAGGTCATCCAGATAATTGTTAAGCGTAGTATTATATTCGTTCTGTATTTCCACCTCTGTTTTTATTGGTTGTATTGATGTTATAGGTTATATCTGGCAGGTTTGTTGTGTTGTTGATGTATTTAATGTTAATTTTGAAACCGCCAGAGGGGAGTTGCGGAACGTAGGTTCTGCCATTACCTAGATAATTTTCCGCATCTTGCAAAGAATAAAATAACTTGAAAGGATTGCCGAAAAACTTTCACAGAACCCTTGCGATATAAATCTAATGAAAAATAATATTTGTTAGGCGCCCATGTAGTAACTTCGTAACCTTTGCTAGAACCATATACAGTATTTAAAGCAGGAAGTCTGTCTACTAAAGAATCTGTATCTGAATCTAATGCGCGAATCTGCCCATCCGAATTTGTATAAAGTAAATAATTCAAAGGAATACCGCAATAATAAAAATCACTGAATATAGTAGGATATGCAGAGGAAAAAGATTTGGCTAAAGTACGGTTATTAAACCCAGCTAATATAGAATCAGGAAGTGAACCGTAAAAAGATTTATTTGTTGTAGGTTCAATGAGATAATAACCATCTAGGGCGTGAACTTTATCCTGCAAGGCAATATTGATATTATTCGTAAAATCATTATCAAAATAAACATACTGCCCATCAGTCTTTACATTTTTCTGATAATTATCTGCATTGCCGAAGAAAGAGGAAAGAACCTCCGCGATCTTAATAGCCCCTTCCCCAGCAAGCTTAGGAACAGTTATTCCATGTTCTATAAATTTCCTAAGCTTATCAGCCGCCGTATCTTTAGGATATAAATAACCATCATCACCCTCATACCACCTACCTGTAGCCAGTAAATCCTGCTTAAATTTTTCTACTTCTTCCTGGCTAGGCTGAAATCCTATTGCATAAACCATATAAGAGGACGTAGTATTAAACACCAATAGAAGAGTTAACAAAAAACAAAGTATCTTTTTCACAACATCACCTCACTTTAAAATAAAAAGAACTGCACCAGGACAGCCCAATATCAACTTGTAAACCATTTCCAGAACTGCTGGCAGGCATTGACGAACCGTCTTTTTTCTCCCCGGTAGAAGATAAACAGCCATTCCTGGTAGAAAGGTTCATCAAGTTGCGCCCGTTCCTCTTTGGTCATATCCGGGTAAAGGTAGCGGATGACGAAGCGGCCGAGATCACACCAGGCATTGACCAGGCGTTCCAGTAACGACTTTTTTCCATTTTTCCAATTATTTCCCATATATATATTTCCCTTCCTTGACAGATAAAGAATCATCAAAGGCACACGGACAAAAAGAAAGGCCTGACAGGTAAACCTGCAAGCCCCTTTTGTGCCGCCGTCCTGTGCCATTACCAAAGGCAAGGCAGTAAAGGAACAGGACGGGAGGGGAGCAGTCCCAGATTTGAGAAGCACGGACAGCAACCCCGTTATTAAGTTGTCTGATTGCAGATCAGGCGATCAGTTGGCAAGACTGCGGAAGAAACGCATTCCAAGACGGACAGCAATACCAATACCGGCGATACCAAGACCAACCGGAAGGGCTGTGGACATCATGGAGACCGCATCAGTCTGAACAACCTTTAAAGCAGTATCAAAAGCAGTTACTAAACCTTCCATAACCTTTTACCTCCTGTAAATTTAATCTATGCGAATAAGGCTGAGAGCCTTAGACACAGCGTAAGTAATCAAAACAGCAAGCGTGGTAGCTGCGAAACCTGCAAGGAACATCCTTGCGTAACTATCACACAGGCTTGTAAAAAAATCCATGTTGACGTAGTCCAGGACGTCTTTGATCTCATCTATGACTGCCGGAGTTTCTCCCAGTCCATCGCTGAAAGCCGCCGCCAGCACGTTCCACGTTATCCCTGTCATTTTCCACATCCTCCCTTGTTCTGCGTTGTTCCGGTTGTAATCCCTGGTCTGGATCATTACTGACTACTAAAGGTTCTGCCGCCGTTGGCGGTTGCGATCTGCGAGCCGTAAAACAAAACCGGTTTTACGACTCCCAGACCGCGGGAACTCTTTCCCTTTTTCCTGTCTTTCTGACCCCGCCTGCAGGTTTTTTCCCTGATCTGGCAGCCAAAGAAGACAAACGGCAGTTGGTGGGAGACGTGCACGACTGGAATCCGGGCAAGCGCGGGACTAAGTGACAGCCTGACTCACAGGCTAGGGGGAGAAAAGGACACGTCCCGGACTACCTGAACCCGCATTTATTTAAAGCTGTGGAAGTAACTGACAGGAGCCAAGTTCCACCAGAACGGCATACTCCCAACAGTGTGGTGCTTTTAACAGGTTAAAATCACCGCCCTGAAGGTCATAAGCCTGACTTTCCCACAGACTAGATTTTTCTCCAGACGACCCGGGCAAACAGGATCCCGGAGAGGACACCCAGAAGGAACAGGAGCAGGATAGTGGCAGAAAGCAGATTTTTACTCTGTTCTGCAAGATAAACCTGATTCTCCAGAGATGCAGCCTGAAATTCTTCTTCTGACTCTTTCAGGGACAGAACCAGATCATAGAGATCATTCACATCATGTTCAGAGTTTTCAGGGTTATTTTCCACAGGTGGCTGCTCTGTAGGGCTGTCCGCTTTATTCACATTGTCTGGCTCAGGCTCAGGAGTGGGAGAGACGGACGGCGGAGCTTCGGGAGTCTGGGGGGAGTCCTGGACGGTATCAGTAAAGTCCGTTCCGGAGTCAAACCCCGGCTGATCTGAAAATTCACTCATTATCGTCTTTCTCCGAAGTTTCTTCCTTCTGATCTGGCTGATCTGCAGCTTGTTTCTTTCTGACAATGGTTATCTTAGTAGCGAATGCCGCCGGATAAAGGATAAGATCGTAAGCATGTAGCAGATACAGCCCAGGAACAGGAATATTTTTAATTCAGTCAATAAGTCCATAGTTATTTAACCGGAGCAATGCCGGTCAGAGTCAGAGTGTTATAACGAACATTTAACTCAAACTGACATTTGCAGATAGAAAACTGAGTGAGACCAGGCAAAACCTTGTCGATCAGATCAGCATTGACCAGACAACGAATCTGGTCCATACCTTCGAGTAAAGCAACTTCGGTATAAATCTTTGACGGGTCTTTTTGCCGGGACGGGATTCATAACCCTGAAAAACACAAGTACTAGATAATTTCATAAAACAAACCTCAAAATTAATTTTGATTTTTAAAGTTACATAGTTTATAATTAAATGGTTAATATTTTGGACAAACACAAAATTAAATTGAGCGAAAAAACACGAAAGTAGTGTTTTTCACGTTAATTACATCTATACGACAAACGCGAGTTTTTCATATAGATGTAGGCTGCAGCTGTCTTTGCGCTGTAATCGTTTATTGACAAAGGCATTTTCTCTGCAATTATTAATCATTATCAACTTTGATGATTTATATGTCTTAAATATTCTCAACAATATTCTTAACATTAAGAAGTTATAAAATAATTTTTTTTAAGGAGATTTTTTATGGATAAATATATTGATTATTATAATGATAGCAAGAAAGTCACTTACCATGAACAGACCGATATTTCAAATATTTTGAAGCTTCGAGCTGTTTTGAAAACACTGCCTGATTTCTGCAAGGATTATTTTCGTGCTATGGATCCGCTTACTACTACCAAAACACGAATTTCCTATGCGTATGATATCCGAATCTTTTTTCAGTTTCTCCTGGATGAAAATCCTGCCTTTAAGGACTATTCCATGAAAGATTTTACCGTTGATGTTCTGGATCAGCTTAAAGCTATAGATATCGAGGAATATCAGGAATATCTTAAAGTATATAAAAATGGTGATAAAACAGAAACCAATGGTGAACGTGGCCTGAAAAGAAAAATTTCTGCATTGAGAAGTTTTTATGCATATTATTATAAACATGAATTTATCCAGACGAACCCAACTGTTCTTGTAGATGTTCCGAAAACTCATGAAAAAAATATTATACGTCTTGATGCTGATGAAGTTGCCATGTTATTGGATCATATAGAGCACTGCGGCGATGAGCTTACCGGACAGAAAACGTGTTTATTATGAAAAAACCAAGGAGCGTGATCTTGCCATCGTTACTCTCCTGCTTGGTACCGGGATTCGTGTATCTGAATGTGTAGGACTTGATGTTGAAGATGTTGATTTTAAAAATAATGGGATTAAAGTCACCCGAAAAGGTGGAAATGAAATGGTTGTATATTTTGGACATGAGGTAGAAAAAGCTTTGAAAAAGTACTTGGAAGTTCGTAAGAATATCGTTCCTGTAGCAGGGCATGAACACGCTCTCTTCTACTCTACCCAGCGAAAAAGGATTGGCATCCAGGCTGTTGAAAATCTGGTAAAAAAATACGCAGGTGCCATTACGACCACAAAAAAAAATCACACCACACAAGCTTCGCAGTACTTACGGTACTACTTTGTATCAGGAAACAGGCGATATTTACCTTGTAGCCGATGTATTAGGTCACAGAGATGTAAACACCACAAAGAAACATTATGCAGCTATGGATGATGCAAGACGTCGTAAGGCGGCCACAGCGGTGCATTTACGCGAAGATTAAAAACATAAAAAGATAAGTATGAAAAATGACAGATATGTCTCTGGAGTTTTGTATAGACTTTAAATAACAGACATAAGACATATCTGTCACATACTTGATTCTGTTTGGTTGATGATATGTTTTTCAGAATTCTATTTACTAACTGTTAAAGCTATTTTTATTTATCAAAATCAGTTTCAAATACACCTTCCGGAGTACGTATTGTCAGTAACCCAAGATTGAATTCATCATCCATTACAGTAATATGATATTCAAAAATAACATCATCTTCAACCTTGGAAAGTAAAACGTAAGAGCCATTTTCTTTTCCTTCAATTTGGTCGCAGATATCTCCGTAAACCATTTCACCGGAAATTGCTCTTGGATATCCTGCATCTTTAATTTTTTGCTCAATTATTCTGTATAATTCTTCCATATAATATCTCTCATCTCCTAATATTTATTGTTTTTCCATGATAACAGGTATGCTTACAAAATGCAATAAAAAGGATATCTGCTGAAAATATCTTAACAGGTATCCTTTTATTTATGTTATGTAGTTTTTAGTATTAATAATAAAAGATGGTTATAAAGCTACACTGATCTTACCATGGAGCGCTTCAGGAATCTCTTCTTTGTCTAAAGATACGCTAATTACAAAAGTAACATTAAATTGTTTACCAATCTCATCTAACTGTCCCAGAGTACCTGTAATGTCTTTATCTTCCAATTTTGCTACCTTAAGGAAACTGTCAAGATAAATCTGCTCAAGATCGTGATCCTGAGAAAGGATACCACAGATAAATCCTACAAATTCATCTGCATTCTTAATAGGGAATCCGGATACATCAATAAGACGTACTTTATTGTTGAGTTCATACATATGTTTTGTGCTCTTG
>ENA-OPZM01000206-OPZM01000206.1-human-gut-metagenome-genome-assembly--contig:-NODE-206-length-25537-cov-2.421133_pt1 | contig 25537 bp, 38 predicted proteins | sample MGYA00242478_ERZ504493 | MGnify/ENA primary metagenome ERZ504493 (study PRJEB26092, sample SAMD00036227) | human gut metagenome | host: Homo sapiens | study: EMG produced TPA metagenomics assembly of... | reverse complement strand
GATGAACTTTCGGAGGACGATAAGATCACCGTCAACCGCGCCCGTAAGGTACAGCGTTTTCTTTCACAGTCGTTCCATGTTGCGGAGCAGTTTACCGGTATGCCCGGCCAGTATGTGCCGTTGAAAGAAACCCTGCGCGGCTTCAAGATGATTTTGAACGGCGAATGTGATTCCATCCCCGAAAGCTGCTTCCTGTTTGCTGGTACGATTGATGACGTTCTGGCTAAGGCCAAGCAGCAGTAAGGAGGCAGGACCATGTCCAGTTTCCCACTTAAAATCATGACGCCGGACGGCACTGCTTTTGATGGGCAGGTACAGTCGGTGTCCTGCCGGACCATCACCGGGCAGGTTCAGTTGATGGCCCGTCACATCGATTATTGCACTGCCCTTGGCATGGGGGAGGCCCACATCACATTGGAGGATGGCACCCAGCGCAGCGCCGCCTGTATGGGCGGTATGTTGAGCATGTTTGGCGGCGAATGCCGCCTGCTGGCCACCACCTTTGAATGGGCCGATTCCATTGACAAAGAACGTGCTGAGCGCAGCAAAGCCCGCGCCGAGGAATTGCTGGCCCAGAAAAACCTGGATGCCCGTGAGCTGGAACTTGCCCAGGCCCGCTTGAAACGTGCTTTGGTGCGCAGCAATGTTGCTGCGCGTGCTCAGTTTTGATTGATCCGCTCCCGGCCGAATAAATCACAAATAAAAGTCCTGAAATCGCAGCAGGTTGCTGTATGGTTTCAGGAACTTTTTATTGTAAGCTTTAGCATTTACGGCAATGAGCGAAGCGAACTGTGATTAAAAGTCAGATTTGCTGTAGCATGCAGTAAATGTAGTTTTGCCCACTTGTGGGCAGCGGTACGAGTGATGCAAGGCAAATCTGGGCGAAAGTACCATCGCAGGCACTTAGCGACGCGCTAGTCTAATGTTCCAAGACCAGCTCAAACCAGATAAATAAAGACGACAAAAAGCCCTTAGCTATGAGTTTTTACCCACAGCTAAGGGCTTTCTAAATAAATAATATGGATTTATTTGTTGCACAACCACCTGTCAATCATTCTCTAACCCCAAAAACACTGGCTTACAAGAATAATAGCTCTCATGCAACCGTTATCAAAAGACTTCTTGAAGTGCCTCAAACCCGCATAAACACTGGATTTTTAAAGCATTTCAAATTATTCAAACTCGATCGTTGCTGGCGGCTTGGTGGTATAGTCAAACAGAACACGGTTGATATGCTTTACTTCGTTTACGATGCGGTTTGCTGCGGTGGTAATGGTTTCGGTGGGCAGCAGGGTAACTTCCGCGGTCATAAAGTCGGTCGTGGTCACAGCGCGCAGGGCGATGGCGTAATCATAGGTGCGCTCATCACCCATAACACCAACGCTGCGCATGTTGGTCAGCGCAGCAAAATACTGGCTGGGGCGCTGAGCGGCGGGCAGCTTATCCACTTCCTCGCGCCAGATTGCATCAGCATCCTGTACAATGGCAACCTTTTCCTGGGTGATATCGCCGATAATGCGGATGGCAAGGCCGGGGCCGGGGAACGGCTGGCGGGCGACCAAATATTCAGGCAAGCCCAGTTCACGGCCAGCCTGGCGGACTTCATCCTTGAACAGGTCGCGCAGCGGCTCCACAATTTCCTTAAAGTCTACATAATCCGGCAAGCCGCCAACATTGTGGTGGCTCTTGATGGTAGCAGATTCACCGCCCAGGCCGCTTTCCACAACGTCCGGGTAGATGGTGCCCTGTGCCAAAAAGTCTACAGCACCGATCTTCTTGGCCTCGTCCTCAAACACACGGATGAACTCTTCGCCAATGATTTTACGCTTGCGCTCCGGCTCGGTAACACCGGCCAGCTTGCTGTAAAAACGTTCGCGGGCGTCCACGCAGACAAAGTTGATGTCGAACTGGCCGCCCTCGCCGAACACTTCGCAAACCTGCTCACGTTCGTTCTTGCGCAGCAGGCCGTGGTCAACAAACACGCAGGTTAACTGCTTACCAATGGCCTTTGCCAGCATGGCAGCACATACGCTGGAATCCACACCACCGGAAAGAGCGCACAGCACCTTGCCATTGCCGATCTTCTCGCGCAAGGCGTTCACGCTATGCTCCACAAAGGAGTCCATCTTCCAGGTACCGGCACAGCCGCAAACTTTGTAAACAAAGTTATGCAGAATCTTAGTACCGTTTTCGGTATGCAACACTTCCGGGTGGAACTGCACACAGTACAGGCCGCGGGCGGCATCCTGTGCAGCGGCAACCGGGCAGTTGGGGGTGTGGGCAATAATATCAAAGCCGGGGGCAGCCTGCTCGATATAGTCATTATGGCTCATCCAGCAAACATTCTGGTTCGGCAGGCCGTCAAACAGCGGCTGGTGGTATCCAGATCCACAACCGTCTTGCCATATTCGCGTTCCGGAGCCTTGCAAACCTTACCGCCCAGCATATGCATCATCAGCTGGCTGCCATAGCAGATGCCCAGTACCGGAACACCCCAAGTATATATTTCGGGATCGATGGTAGGGGAATCCGGCAGGTAAGCGCTGTTGGGACCACCGGTAAAGATAATGCCCTTCGGATTTTTGGCCTTGATTTTGGCCAGGTCAGTACGGTAAGAATAAATTTCGCAATAAACGTTGCATTCACGGACACGGCGGGCGATCAGCTGGTTATACTGGCCACCAAAGTCCAACACAATGACAGTTTCCTGCTGCATGTGGTAGCTCCTTTCCAAACATCTAAATTTGCATATATAACAGCATATACAGATATTATACCATAGCTCCCGGCAAATAGGTAGGGGGCTTGAGAAAAAAGTCGAGATTCTTCGATTCTGATTTGTCGCACAGCCGGAATCTGTTCACTTATTCTGCATAGAATCAGATTGTCGGTCGGCGCCCCAAAGCCATAAAAAATGCCGCACATCGGGCAAGGAACCGGGGCCGGTTCCTCCTTCCAATGTACAGCATGGTATTTTTGCTATTGTTTTATCTTTTCCGCTATTCGCCGCTGCGCCAGGTCCACAAAAGATATTTTACATTTGTTTTCAGGTAGCGGTGGAACAGGCGCTTCGGTCCTGCATCAATCGGTAAAGCCATTCCAGGTTGTGCTTCTGCATCCACATGGGCGCACGCTTAATGTTGCCCGCCTCATAGTCAAACGCCGCACCAACGCCGATCATCAAGGCTTGTACGCGATCCTCATGGGCGGCCATCCAGCGTTCCTGTTTGGGGGCACCAAGGCCAACCCACACAAAGTCCGGCTTTGTTGCGTTGATTTCCGCTACCGCCTGAGCGTCCTCCTGCGGGGTCATCTCGCGGAACGGAGGCGACATCATACCGGAAATCACAACACCAGGGTAGCGCTCTTCCACCTTCTTGCGCAGCAACTGCAACGTTTCCGGGGTAGAGCCATAAAAATAGTGCCGCCAGCCTTTTTCTGCGCTGACCGCCAAAACCTGCTTCATCAAATCCGGCCCCGTAACGCGCTGCGCAGCAGCATACCCCTGCCTGCGGCTGAACTGCGAAAGGGGACCGCCGTCCGGCAGCGCCATGACCGCATGGTTCTGAATATAGCGGTACTCGGCATCCTCGTGCGCCGTTACGGTGGTATGTACATTGGCTACGCAGATATATTTCCCACGCCATTGTTCCAGCTGGCTTTCCAGCAGCGTCATGGTTTTGTCCATGTCCGTTACCACAATGTTCACACCCATAATATCGCAGGTTTCCTGCATTTTCAGGTCGATCACATACAACCCGTTTACGGTATTATCCATTGTGCGGGAAGAGAGAAAGTCCGAATAGACCGGAATTACACTGACCTTAATGCCGTAATTTTCTGCAATCGCGGTGATCTGCAGCAACTCGCTGCGGTTCTGGGTTTCCTCCGCAATTACAATATGGGTAATCCGGGTACTTTCCAGAATCTTATGCAGATCGGCTACTGTGCCAAGGTAATTCGGCAGTTCACTACCGGGTTCTGCGCTGCATAGCCGGCATACTCTGCCGATACATCCTTGCCCTTTACAACATCATTATAATAGCGTAATGCCAGGTTTCCATTGCCGACCAGCAAAACGCGGCTATAATATGGCGCCGCTTTGCATACCAAAGGCTGATCCGGTGCAGCAATAACCGCTTGACCGTAATGACCACGCTGGACAGCAGGTAATAGTAAACAAGCAGCAGGCGGGAAAACTGCGAAGTTGGAATACATACAAAATGGTTGCTGCCAGCGCAAAGCCGCCCAGGTTTCCCAAAAGGCTTTTGCCAGTTCTCTCACTAAGCCGCGCCGCTTAAAAGTGCGGTACTCCCCCTGTGCAATATAAATCAGAATGATTGCCGCTGCGTATACAAGTGCCAGCGGGCGGAAGCGGGCAACATCGACCCACCAGAACGCTTCACCCCCAGGGGCTGTGCATACGTAGCAGGCTGGAAACCTCATACGCTCCCAACAGCAGGAAAAAGTCCAGAAAAGCATCCAGAATATGCAGTATTTTTGATGTAGAATGGTTCATGATACAATTAAAAGCCGCAAAAGTATGAAGAAAGACCGTTCCCTTTGCGGCATGTGAAACGAGCTTTCTGCCACGCATGATGGCCCCGGAATATAGTAGGGCAGCAAACCGTAACTTGCAAGCCTATTATACCCAGCGTCCAAAGCGGAATTTTGGCTCAATTGGTTCTTTGATGGAAATTTCTTTGTTCAGGTAGACATCAATGGCATTTTTCTGTAAAAGTTTTGCCGTTGAACTGCTTATCTGTGCCATCCCGTCTTTCAGGTTTGGCGGGCGGGTTGTAACAGAATGGCAGTCAGAACACATCAGATGAACTAAGTTCCAATCCAGCAGTTTGTGCAGCCATTTGGCCGTATGTCCACCGCGCACCAAACCCGAAGCATTGATCTGCGCCAATGCGCCGGAGCTGACCCAGCGGTACAGCAGGGTAGGATCCTCGGTAACATAGGGGTAGCGCTCCACATGGGCCAAAATGGGAGTATACCCACGGTTTTGCACCGCAAACAGGGTATCCTCAATTCCACCGGGATGGATGCTGGTCGGGAATTCAATCAAGATATACCGCGACCCTGCAAATGCCAATTTGGAAAGATCCAGGCTGGCCAAAGCTGTGGTAAAATAGACCTCTGCACCAATTTGACGGCAAGGGGAAGTTTGCGTTCTGCCAGCTGCGCCACAACGCTGCGATAAGCCATTTTGCGCTGCTGCACAAAAGCATCCAGCGTAATGCGCTCATAATGGAAGTGCGGTGTGAACACAATGCCAACAACCCCGTCTTCCATTTCTTTCTGGATCAAGGACATGGAAACATCCAGGTTTTTGGCACCGTCATCAATGCCAGGCAAAATATGACAATGGAGATCAACCAGTTGCGAACTCATTATGCCTTACTCCGGCTCTTCTTTCCAGCTGCATCGTCATTGCTGTACCCGTAAGCATAAGAATAGTAGTAGCCATCCTTCTTACCGGTCTTTTTAACATCATATCCGTTCAGTACTACGCCAAGGATGCGGGCATTCACAGCTTCCAGGTTTTTCTTGCTCAGCTGGGCACCTTCAATGGTGGTAACACCCGGGCGTACAACCAGCAATGCCCCATCCACATACTTGCACAATACTGCAGCATCGGTAACAACAGAAACCGGCGGCGTATCTACAATAATATAATCGTATACCTGCTTCAGGGCCTCAAAGGTATTCTCCATCGCCTTCGTTGCCAACAATTCCGATGGATTCGGGGGGATGGTGCCAACAGGTAGCACCACAATGCCCAGGTCTTTGAAGTTGACCAGTGCATTGGCCAGTTGGGTACGGTCCTTGCCCGTAATGGTGTTGGTAATGCCGATATGATCACGCGGAATATGCAGGTAGCGGGAGATGGTAGACTTACGCATATCGCAGTCAACCAGCACCACACGCTTGCCACTGTCTGCCAGGGTAATCGCAAGGTTTACTGCGACGTTGCTCTTCCCTTCGCCGGGGACAGAGGAGGTAATCAGGATAGTCTTGCAATCGCTGGTTGCGGCAAGGAACTCCAGGTTGGTTCGCAGAGACTTGTAAGCTTCTGTAAACTGGAACGGTGCATCTGAGCCAACCATAAACAGCTTATGATGTTCACGCTTTTTACTCATTCCTTTTTACCTCCCTGATCATACTGCGGGATCACGCCCAGAACAGTCATATCCAGATACTTGGTAACATCTTCCTCCGTGTTGATCTTATTGTCCAGCAAAACCTGCAGCACAATAATACCAATCACCAGAACAAAACCAACCGCTGCGGCCAACATCGTGTTCTTCTTAATGTTGGGGGAAACCGGCTCCGTTGCCAAAGAAGCATTGGAGATCACTTTGACGGAACCCGCTTCAACAGCCTCCTTGATCACATCCGGAGCCACTGTAATGATCTGTTCACACACCTGCCGTGCCCATTCCGGGCTGTCGCTCTGCACAGTGATCTTCATAACCTGGGTATCGTCCACAGCTGCTACGGTAACGCGCTTGTTCAGCTGAGCATAAGTCAGGTTCAGGCCCAGGTTATCAATAACCTGCTGCAGAACCGTATCACTCTTGATAATAATGCTGTAAGTAGAAACCAGCTTGGTTGCAGAATTGATCTGGTCACTGGTAACATTGGCGTTGACATCCTGCCGGGTATTGACAATCATCAGGCAGAAGAATCATACTTTGGGGTCATCAAAAACTTAGACGCCGTAAAGCCAACCAGCGCAGCAGCCAAAGTTACAAAAATCAGTTTAAGAAGATGCTGGCGAACCGCACTTAAAATTTCTGTTAGGTCAATTACTTCATTTTCTTCATTATCCACAAAAGGCACCTCTCTAATCTCTTAATTCCTGTTTTCCAGTCAAGGATGGTTGGCCAGGTCTGCCGCTTCGGTCGGCTTTTTGACGCAAAGCACCACTCTTACAATTGGGGCCCGCAGCTGCCCCACATGCAAAATCTTAGCACGCATGTTTATGTAAAGTAGTTGTGCTTTACGGCAATTTGGCCACAGATAGCTAACACGATTTTAGCACAAATTCAGGTGTGTTTCAACCGTACATCGAAATGTCTTGATTTTTGGCAAAATACACAATTTTGTTTGCATCCCTTCCACAAGTGATAACAATTTCTCAAAACATTTTTTACCATTGATGTATAAATTGCTCTTATTTTTCCCGTTGTTTGCTCCTGTGCAAGCATATGTTAACGCTTTTGCTGCAAAGTCTGCTCTGTCCGCATTCCCGTTTCCCAGTAAAATTCATCCAATTCTCCCTGCTTTTTGATCACACGCACTTCCTCGGGCACTGCGCAAAAACCTGGCGATTTTTTCAGTTTGCCTGCGGGTACGGCTGTCCACTTTTCTTCCAGCGGGCGTACCTGCCTGCCCAGTATATGCTGTACGCAGTCAAGCTGCAAGGCATTTACACCGCGTATTCCTACCTCAGCGTCCGCGCCACTGTGGACTTGCCGCTGCCAGAAAATTCGATCCATGCAATTTTATTCCAGCTTCGCCTCCTTGCCCAGCGCCTTCTTTTTGCACTCACTTCAAAACCGCAAAAGGACATTTATTATATCAGCTACAAGGGGAAGTTGTCAAAAAAAATTGCCAAAGAGATACAAATAGGCTATAATATAAAATATAAAATTGTGTATTGAACGGTTTTTACCCCATTTGCACCCGGAAGGAGGTGGCAAGCACGGATACTTTACAGACAAACAGTACAACACAAACTGCTGAGATGCTCAAATTAGAGGGTGTTGTTGAGCATGTGATATACGAAAACCCGGATACCGGTTATGCCGTGTTTGAAGTGGATGCCGGTGGCACCGATATTGTTGTGGCAGGCAACGTGGGCAGCGTGGATAACGGTATGTCCATTACGGCGTATGGCTATATGGTCAACCACCCCAGCTATGGCGAACAGTTCCGTGCCGAAACCTGTGAGGCCAGCCTGCCGCAGGATACCGCGGCTTTGCTGAGCTACCTTTCCAGTGGGGTATTGCCCTATATCGGGCCTTCCACAGCAAAAAAGATTGTGGCAAAATTTGGGGCGCATACATTGAACGTCATCTCCGAAACGCCGGACAAACTCTGTGAGCTAAAAGGTATCACCCCGCAAAAGGCCGCCGCCATCTCCAACGAGTTCCGACGTATGTACGGTGTGCGGGAAGTGGTTGCCTGGATGGCCAAGTTTGGGCTTTCCGCCCAGATGGCTGTTACAGCCTACCGCGCGTTTGGCCCCGCCACGGTAGAAGCACTGAAAAAGAACCCCTACATGCTGTGCGGGGAGCCGCTGAACCTGAAATTCAGCCAGGTCGATGGTATCGCCGCCCAGCTGCAGGTAGGACAGGGCAGCGACCTGCGCATTGCCGCCGGGCTTTTGTACGCTTTGCGCCACAACGCCAACAACGGCCACACCTGCCTGCCCGCAGATAAGCTGATCGAAAGCACTGCGCGCTTTATTCGGGTGGAGCCGGATGCCGTAAAGGCCGGGCTGCAAAGCCTGTTGGAGCATGACGAAATGCGCGCCTGCACCTTTGACGGAACGAAATATATTTACCTGCCAGATCTGCTCAGCGCAGAGCAGGATATTGCTGCGCGGCTGGGGGAGCTTGCCACATTCCCGACAGAAGGCCCCAAAACGCTGGAAAGCGATATCCGCGTTTTGGAATTGACCCAAGGTTTTGAATATGCCCTTTGCAGCGGGAAGCAATCCGCTTAGCACTCTCTTCCCGCGTAATGGTTTTGACCGGCGGTCCCGGTACCGGCAAAACCACAACGGTCAAAGCGATTCTGAATTTGTATGAAGGTATTTATGACCGGGTTGCCCTGTGTGCCCCCACCGGCCGCGCCGCCAAGCGGCTGACCGAGCTGACCGGCCACAGCGCTTCCACCATCCACCGATTGCTGGAAGTGGACTATTCTACCGGCAGCGTGCGTTTTATTCATAATGAAAAGAATCTTCTCCCGTTTGACGTTATCATTCTGGATGAGATGAGTATGGTAGATGCCAAGCTGTTCCAGGCGTTGTTGGCCGCCGCGCGTTACCACTGCCGCATTATTATGGTAGGTGATGCCGACCAGCTGCCCAGCGTTGGCCCCGGCAGTGTGCTGGGGGAAATCTTGCAGGCAGACGTTCTGCCCACCGTACGGCTGAATGAGATCTTCCGCCAGGCGCAGAAAAGCATGATTGTACAGAACGCCCACCGCATTGTGGAAGCAGATGCCCATAAAAGGCGGGCGGATGATGACTTTTCATGATCGAATCCACCGGTCTTGCCTGCCAGAGGCTGATCTGCGATCTGGTCAGTACCCGGCTGCCCAAAAGTTATGGCTATGACCCCGTGCGGGACATCCAGGTGCTTTGCCCCACCAAGGTTGGCCCCACCGGAGCGTAGAACTGAACCGCCGCCTGCAGGCCATTTTGAACCCGCCTGCACCGGATAAGCCGCAGATTATTTGGGAGCAAAGCGGCCGTGTGCTGCGCTGTGGCGACAAGGTAATGCAGATCAAAAACGATTATGACATTCCTTATGAGCGGGACGGTGCCGAAGCCGGTGTGGGTGCCTATAACGGGGATATGGGTATTATTACTGCCGTTGACCCCGAAAGCCGTGCTGTGACGGTACAGATGGATGACCGAAAGTATATTTACGGTGCTGACCAGCTTGCCGAGCTGGAACCCGCTTACGCTGTAACAGTGCACAAAAGCCAGGGTTCTGAATTTCCGGCCGTCATTATGCCTGTGGCAGATGTACCGCGCGCCTTTGTTACCGCAACTTGTTGTACACCGGGGTTACCCGCGCACGCCGCCTGTGCATTCTGGCGGGAACCCGGCGCACCGAGCAGGCCATGGTGGATAATGTGCGCCAGAACATGCGTTACAGCGGGCTGCGCTACCTGCTGCGCGAGGCAGTCACTCCGGCTGAAAAACGCAGATGAAACAGAGAAAACGCATATCTCTGGATTGGCTGGACCGTGGGCGAACGGCTCTGGAACCGCTGCTGGCCCTTGCTATCCGCGGCACTGCCCGCTGTGCGGCACGGTACTTGAGCAAAGCGCCTGGAAAGCCGCCGTGTGCCGTTCCTGTATACCGGAAGCCGAGCGTCTGCGGCATCTTCCACCGCGTCTGCCTGTAACGGAGCACACCTTTTACGCTGTCAACACCTGCGCAGCTGCCTTTTACTATGCAGACAGTGTGCGCCATGCTATCCTGCTTTGCAAGGAGAACGGCAACCCCTGGTATGCGCGAGAACTGGCGGATTTGATGGCTGTGCTGATTTTTGGCGCACAGCCCGCCCGTGCCCCAGGGTACCGCCCGGTATACGAGAATCTATCCGGCATTTCGCTGTACAGCGCCATTGTTCCGGTGCCGCCGCGCGTAAAGAAGAACCGCGCGGAAAATATGCCCCTTTTGCTAGCGCAGCGCCTTGGGCGCATCCTGCACATTCCGGTCATTCAGCGCTGTGCCTGACCCGGCAGGTTTTACCGCAAAAATCGCTGGACCAGCAAAAGCGCTTTGCCAATGTCAAGGATGCTTACGCCTGCCGTACTGGGGTTGACCTTTCCGGAATGCGGCTGCTGTTGCTGGATGATGTAATCACCACTGGTGCCACCATCTCTGCCTGCGCCAAAGCGCTATTGGAGGGTGGCGCTGTGAGTGTGGACGGCGTGTGTGTTGCAGCGACGGAACTGATGCCCAAAAGCCACGGTGCCGCCGGAACACCAAAAGAAAGCAAATAACTTTTATCTGCCGGATGGTTGATGGCAATTCACAATAGATAACAAAGTGCTGCTTCTGGCAGCAAGGAGTACCAGATAAACATGAAGCAATATGATATCGGCCTTGATCTTGGCACAACTTCCATTATCATTGCCACACAGGAACAGGGGGTTGTGTTCCATCAGCCAGCATTGGTGCTGTTGATACCCGCAGCAGCACCATTCTGGCAGTGGGGGACAAAGCCCTGCGCATGGTGGGGCGTGTGCCTTCTTATATTGATATCATCCGCTTGCGGGACGGTATTATTCAGGACCACCGCATGACAAACGAACTAATCGTGCGGTTTATCAATGAGGTATGCCGTTCGCGCATCATCAAGCCGCGCGTATCGGTCTGCGTTCCGGCAGCCATTACCGGCATTGAAGCTGACGCCGTGGTAGAAGCCGTCATGGCAGCCGGGGCACGGCAGGTTTTCCTTGTGGATGAGCCTGTCGCCGCCGCCCTTGGCGCAGGGCTGGATATCCGCAAACCCATGGGCTGCATGGTGATTGATATCGGCGGCGGCTCCACGGATATCGCCGTGATCAGCATGGGTGGGCGGGTGCGCGCCGCCAGCCTGCCGGTCGCCGGCAACGCTTTTGACCAGTGCATTGCCCAGTATGTTCAGGAAAAATTCAACATTGCCATCGGCCTCTAACCGCCGAAGCACTGAAAAAGCAGGTTGCCTGCTGCACCAAAAGCGAGTTTGAGGGCGTAATGGAGATCCGTGGTCATTCCTGGGAGACCAACCTGCCCGCCCGCCGCCTTGTCTATACGCGGGACCTGTACCTGCCGTGCAGGAACTGGCCGCCCGCATTGCCGCCACTGCCCGCAATGTATTGGAAAGCACCCCGCCGGAACTGGCCGCTGATGTTGCCAAGAACGGCATTCTGCTGACTGGCGGCGGCTCCATGCTGCGTGGCCTGGCTGGTTATATTGCCGGGGAGCTGCATGTGGATGTTGCCATCGCACCAGACCCCATCAACTGTGTGGCACGCGGAACCGCAGCCAGCTTAACGCTGGGCCAATACCTGACAGCCGGTTTCCGCGATGCCACCCCCAGAGCGTGGCATAACCGACTGCAATCCCCAGAAGGTTTTTCCAATTAAAGCGCAGCTTTTGTGCAGGTTGTAAAAAGTATGATTTTCTGCGGATACCTCCGCCAGCCTACTTTTCTATCCGGCAAAAGTGTGCTATACTATACAGCGTTTGCCAAAATTCCCAGCCCTGCATGGTTCCGGGCTGGTTCTGCCATATAATATAAGGACAGGTTCATTATGCCCGATACCATTACCACTGAATTTCTGGCCTGCGGGACCGCTATATTGCTTCCTGCTTTACTAAGCTGAACCCGGTGCAGCAGCAGGCTGTGTTTACCACCGAAGGCCCGCTGCTGATCCTGGCAGGTGCAGGCTCCGGCAAAACCACCGTTCTGGTCAACCGCATTGCCAATATCATCCGTTTTGGCCGCGCCTATGGCTCCAAAGAGGCCAGCCGCCCGGTTGCGCAGAGTGATCTGGAGCAGCTGCGCACCGCCATCATGTGCGGCCAGCCGGTTCCGCAGTCCCTGATGCCGCTGATGAGCGTTGCCCCGGCCCGCCCGTGGAATGTGCTGGCCATTACCTTTACCAATAAAGCCGCCGGAGAGCTGAAAGAACGCCTGAAAGCCATGCTGGGCGATACCATGGGCGGGGATGTATTTGCCTCCACTTTCCACTCTGCCTGTGTACGGATCCTGCGCCGCGATGCCGAACGCATTGGCTTCCCCAAAAGCTTTACGATTTACGATTCCGACGACCAGCAGCGTGTCATCAAGCAGATCTACAAAGAACTGATGATTGATGACAAGTTCCTGCCGGTCAAATCAGCATCTCCCAGATCAGCGGTTACAAAGATAAACTTCTTTCCGCCAAAGATGTCGCCGCCGAAGCGCCGCGCGATACCAAGCTGCTTTGATTTCCAAAATCTATACCGCCTATTCCAACCGGCTGCGCACGGCTGGTGCCATGGACTTTGACGATCTGATTTTCCATACCGTGCAGATGCTGAAAACCGATGCCGAAGCGCGGGAATACTACCAGCAGAAGTTCCGCTATGTCGTGGTGGACGAATACCAGGATACCAGCGTGGCCCAGTTCCACCTGGTGCGCCTGCTGGCCGGTGGTTCCAACAATGTATGCGTTGTTGGCGATGACGATCAGAGCATTTATAAGTTCCGCGGTGCTACCATTGAAAATATCCTGAACTTTGAAAAAGTTTTTGCCGGGGCCAAAACCATCCGCCTGGAGCAGAACTACCGTTCCACCTCCAACATTCTGAATGCGGCCAATAGCGTCATCAAGAACAACAACGGCCGCAAGGGCAAGACCCTGTGGACTCAGAACGGCGATGGTGACAAAGTTCACCATTATACGGCTGCTTCGGAACAGGATGAGGCCAGCCATGTGGCCGAGGTTATTGGCCAGAACCTGAAAAATGGTGCTTCCTTAAAAGACCATGCCGTTTTGTACCGCATGAATGCGCAGTCCAACCCCATCGAAACTTATTTTGCCCGTGCCGGTATCCCGTACCGCATTGTGGGTGGTCAACGCTTCTTTGACCGCAAGGAAGTCAAGGATATCAACTCTTACATGGCCGTTGTGGTCAACCCGCGGGACGACGTGCGCCTGCGCCGCATCATCAATGAACCTGCACGAAAGATTGGTGCCACCACCATTGATAAGATCGGGGAACTGGCCGCCGCCAACGGCGTGCCGATGATGGAGATCATCCGGGAGGCTTCTTCTTATCCCGCACTGGGCCGTGCCGCCAGCGCGCTGAACGCGTTTTACTCCATGTACCGTGAACTGTGTGATCTTTCCGTCACCCTTCCGCTGGATGAATTTGCCGGTGAAGTGATCCGCAAGACCGGATACGAAGCCATGCTGAAAGCGCAGAAAGAAGAGGGCGAGACCCGGCTGGAAAACTTGGGCCAGTTGATTTCTTCCGTAAAGACTTATGCGGAGCAGAACGGGGAAGACGCAACCCTTTCCGGTTTCTTGGAAGAAGTTGCCCTGATTGCAGACCTTGATTCCTATGATGAAGATGCTGATTCCGTTACCCTGATGACGATGCACAGCGCCAAGGGCCTTGAATTCCCGTATGTGTTTATCATTGGTATGGAGGATGGCGTTTTCCCCGGTGACCTTGCTCGCTACAGCGAGGAAGAAATGGAAGAGGAGCGCCGCCTGTGCTATGTCGGTATTACCCGCGCCAAGAAAGAGCTGTATCTTTCTTCCTCCCGCAGCCGTATGATTTTCGGCCAGACGCGCCGCAACCCGCCTTCCTGCTTTTTGGATGAGATTGACCCCAATGTGATGGACGAAACCGAAAGCCCAGAGCTTGCTTACAGCGGCGGTTTTGGCGCCGGGTACGGCAGCTACAGCACCAATGTTCCCGGCGGGCGCAGCGGATACTCCGGGGCTTCCCGCGGGTATCTGAACAGTGAATACAACCGCGGCGGCTTTGGCAGCAAGTATGCCGGCGGCTTCCAAAGTGGGTTTGCTTCCGGCGGGCACGAAAGCCCGAACTATCCCGGCGGCCGCCACACGGTCCAAAGCAGTAGCTTTGCGCCGGGTATGGCAGTAGCCGCGTCAACCATCATTCCGGTGCTCCGGTTGCTCCGGCGGGCGGTGGCGTTACCACTGCGCCCGCCGCACCCGCACGCAAAAAGGCCGCCCAACTTTGCAGCCGGGGGACTTGTGGACCACAAGGTGTTTGGCCGCGGCAAGGTGCTGAAAGTAACGCCGGTTGCGGGGGACTGTATTGTAGAAATCCAGTTTGACCGCGTTGGCATCAAAAAAACAATGGCCAATTACGCCCCGCTGACTAAGCTGACCAGCGAAGAATAAACCACTGATAAAAAAGGAAAAGAGGGAACGAGTCCATGCTTGTAACATTGATCGCCCACACCAATGACCCCGAAAAGACCATTGCCGCAGCCGCCAAGCTGTGCTATTCTGATGCACATATCGAAACCCTGCTGGATGGCCTAACACCGGAAAAGACCGCAGCCTTTTTGCAAAAGCTGAACTGACTTCGGCCACGCCAGCCCCCATTGAACATGCCAGCTTTACCTTTGGCATTGAGGGCGTTTCCCGCACCTTTCTGGCACAGGTCACCCGCCACCGCATTGCAAGTTTCAGTGTGCAGAGCCAGCGCTATGTGCGGCTGGAAGATTTCCGTTATGTGATTCCCCCGGAAATTGAGGCTGACCCTGCGGCCAAAGCGGCTTTTATTGATGCAATGAACGCCGATGCCAAACACTACCTGGAGCTGGTCAAAGCACTGGAAGAAAAGCATACCCACACCTTGATGGAGCAGGGCATGCCGGAAAAGACCGCCCGCGCCAAAGCCAGCAAAATGGCAAACGAGGACGCCCGCTTTGTATTGCCCAACGCCTGCGAGACAAAAATGGTAATGACCATGAACTGCCGCAGCCTGAACAACTTTTTCAACCTGCGCTGCTGCAACCGTGCCCAGTGGGAGATCCGCGCCGTTGCCGATGAAATGCTGCGCCTTGTATACCCGCTTGCGCCGCATGTTTTTGCCGCAGCTGGTCCCCGCTGTCTGGCGGTCCCTGCCCGGAGGGCGGTATGTGCTGCGGCAAGCAGAACGCCGTGCGTGATAAATATGCAACACTGAAACAGGAGGCTGAAAACCATGGGTAAACTGATTATTTTTGAAGGCCTGGATGGTTCCGGCAAGGGCACACAGGCAGAACTTGCCTGCCAGAATTTGCATAGCAAAGGGTATGACCCACTGAAAATCAGCTTCCCAGATTATGACAGTCCGTCCTCCGCACTGGTCAAGATGTATCTTTCCGGCGAGTTCGGACAGCGCCCGGATGACGTGAACGCTTATGCAGCTTCAACGTTTTATGCTGTTGACCGCTTTGCCAGCTACAAAACCAGGTGGGGCAATGTCTACCGCCAGAATGGGCTAATCATCTCTGACCGTTACACCACCTCCAACGCTGTTCACCAATGTTCCAAATTGCCGCCGATGCACTGGATGGTTTTCTGGAGTGGCTGTTTGAGTTCGAGTACAAAAAGCTCGGCCTGCCTGCGCCGGATGCGGTTGTATACCTTGCGGTTGATCCCGATGTCAGCCAGCGCCTGATTGCGCAGCGCTACCACGGCGATGAAAGCAAAAAAGATATTCAGGAACGCGATACCGAATACCTGGCCCGTTCCCGCGCCGCCGCTGAATACTGCGCACGCAAGTTGCTGGCACCGCATTGAGTGTACCACAACGGTAGACGGCCAGAAAACCATCCGCACGCCGGAGGATATTCAGTCCGAAGTGATGGCATACCTGGAGCGGATTTTGAGCTAAAACCGTTGGCAGCAAAAGCCACACGTTGAATACGGCAAGGAGGGGATAGAACATGCTTTGCAAAGCAACGGAAGCTGATTTGGAGCAGATGGTTGCGTTCCGCCGCAAAACGTATGGCGGAACCCGCCAGGATGCTTTGGACTGGCTTTGTGGAATTGTGGGGTTGGATAATATCCTGATCCTTGCCCGGGACCCGGCCCCCGGTGCAAAGCCCATCCCGGCCGCATGATTGGTGCGGTTCCAGTGGAATGCGGGCACCACCACGGCGTATGGCTCTGCTGCATGGCAACGGACCCGTCCCTGCAGGGCGCGGCTGATGCCCAAACTGCTGGCAACCTGCCTGCGCGCCTTTTCCGCCAAAGGGTGTGATTTCGCTGTGGCGGCACCGCAAAGCACGCGGGCCGCAAAAGCGTTTTCCCAGCTGAATTTTCAGGGGCGCTTCCCGCTGCGCATCATCCGCAAGCCCATTGAACACAATTTGTGGGCACGAGCAGAGTTTGATAACCTGACAGTCCGCAAATTGATCGACACCCGGATGCGCTACCAGCCGCCTGCATCGCCCTGCCGGAAAGCAGCATGAACACCATGATCACCCGGCTCTACCGCCGCGGTATGACCATTGTTTCCAACCAGCGCGGTTACGGCCTCTATTGCCAGGAAAAGGACGAGCTGCTTTTTATGGAGCTGCAGGCCGATAACGACCATTCGGCTGATATTCTGCTGCAGGCCGCGCGGGAACATACCGGTCTGACCAAAGCACGGCTGCTGCTGGCGGAAAATCAGTTTTTGTACCTGGGCGAGGGTAAGCGCTGTGGTTACGGCATGATTTGTTACCTTGGGCAGCCGTTCCCCGTTACGGACGTTTATTTCCGCCTGTTGCTGTAAGACCGTGCATACGTGAAACAGGGCAGTTCTGCTGCCTGGTAAAGGAGATTTGGAATGAAAATCAATCGTGGTGATTCCCAGGACAAGGGCTCGCAGCCGCGCCAGGCTTATCATGCTGCGCCAGCCCCCGCACCAAAGCGCCCGGTACAGCCTGATCCTGACCCGCAGGACCTGTACGAAGACGCCGAAGGTCCAGACGAGTACGCAGAGGATGACGATGATGAACCCGTCCGCCGCCGTTTTCCCATTGGCTTGTGGTTCTTGTTGTCATTTTGGCTATCGTCGGCATCGGCGGCTGGAAAGTGTTCCAGTTCTACGGCGAAGTTGCCGGCAACGGCGAACTTGGCCCGGAGCAGACCGTTACCATTGAACAGGGTTCCACTGTTGCAGACATCACAAACGTTTTGAAAGAGGATGGCGTCATCCAGTATGACTGGCTGTTCAAGCTGTATGCCAAATACAGCGGCCGCGCTTCCGGTTTGCAGTATGGCGATTTTACCCTGCGCTCCGGCATGGATTATAACACGATCCTGAAAACCCTCAGCGTGCAGCAGGTCAAGCGCAAGACCATTACCATCACATTCCCCGAAGCTACACAGCCGTTGCTATTGCCCAGAAGATGGAAGAAAATGGCTTGTGCTCGGTGGATGATTTCCTTGCCTGCGCCAACGGCGAGGACGGTTCCGATTTCAGCCAGTATGATTTCTGGAATGCCATCCCGGATACCGAAGGCCGCCTGATGAAGTGCGAGGGCTACCTGTTCCCGGACACTTACGAGTTCTTCACCGATGACTCGGTCTATAATTACGTCAACACCTTCTATAAGGAATTCGACGCCAAAACTTCCGACCTGTGGGATACCATCAACGAAAAGGGCACCACAATGAATGATGTTGTCATTCTGGCCAGCTTTATTCAGGAAGAAGCCGGTATGCCCGCAGAAGACGCCAAGTTTCCGCCTGCTTCCACAATCGTTTGGAATCCGATGACCCGCAGTGGGCAGAGCATAAGCTGGAATCCAATGCCAGCAGCTATATCATGAACGATAGCGACAATAACTACCTGTGGAATTCGCCCACCGCCGCTTATTACGGCTGGCCGGAACAGGGTGCTATTCCGGATGATGTGCTTGCTCATTACGACACCTACCGCATCAGCGGCCTGCCCGCCGGTGCCATCACCAATCCCGGTATTGATGCCATTGCCGCCGCGCTGAATCCCGACCAGGAATATCTGGACGAAGGCTATTATTTCTTTGTTACCGGCAACCCGAACGGCGACCACCCTGGCGAATATTTCTATGCCAAAACGGCAGACGAACACCATCAGAACTGCATCATCGCCGGTTGGGGCTGATAAAAGCTGAACTTCACTGAACAAAGGAGCCGTTATCTTATGTTGTCCTGTCCGGAACTGCTGTCGCCTGCCGGCAGCCTTGAAGCCCTGAAATATGCCGTCATGTATGGTGCCGATGCCGTATACTGCGCACTGCCGCGCTTTGGTATGCGCGCCGCACCGGTCAACCTGACCATTGGCGAGCTTCATGATGGCTGCATTTTTTGCCCATGCTCGCGGCAAAAAAGTATACTTGACCCTGAACAACCTGCCCACCAACGATGAGCTTTCCGAGCTGCCGCAGTATATCAAGGACGCGGCCGAAGCCGGGGTGGATGCCTTTATCATTGCGGACCTTGGCGTACTGAGCCTTGCCAAGCAGTATGCTCCGGATGTGGATGTGCATTTTTCCACTCAGGCAGGCATCACCAATTATGCTGCTGCAACCATGGCCTACAACCTGGGCGCCAAGCGTGTGGTGCTGGCGCGCGAGCTGACCCTGACCGATATTGCCCAGATCCGCGATAACACCCCGCCGGAGCTGGAACTGGAAGCCTTTGTGCACGGCGCCATGTGCATGAGCGTTTCTGGTCGGTGCCTGCTTTCCAGCTATATGACCGGGCGCAGCGGCAACCGCGGCGAATGTGCCCAGCCCTGCCGCTGGAAATACTATCTTGTAGAAGAAAACCGCCCCGGCCAGTATATGCCCATTGGCGAAAATGAGGACGGCAGCTACATCCTGAACGCCAACGACCTATGCACCGCACCGTTTTTGGACCTGATCTGCAAGGCTGGTGTGGATTCTCTGAAAATTGAGGGGCGCGCCAAAACGTTCTATTACGTTGCGTCCGTTACCGCCGCTTACCGCAAAGCGCTGGACCAGTACCTGGCAAACCCCGCCAGTGATACGTTTGATTTACCGGATTCCGTGCTGGATGAGCTGAACCGTACCAGCCACCGCCATTATTCACCCGGTTTCTATTTTGGCAAAGAAAAAGCCCTGCAGACGCCCAGCCATACTTATGTGCGAGATTGGGATTTCATCGGCACTGTGGATTCGTGGGAAGACGGCGTTGCCCATTGCACCCAGCGCAGCAAGTTCTGCCTGGGAGATTCGCTGGAAATTTTGCAGCCAGATGGTTCGGTCGTGCCCGTAGCCCCTGAATGGATCAAACGCGGAAGGGGAAGCGGTGGATGCCACCCCGCACCCGATGATGCAGTATACCATTCCCTGTGCCACGCCCTTGATGCCGTACAGCCTGCTGCGGATGCAGAAAAGGCAGTAAATTTTCATTTATCTATTTGCAACAATCAAAAGCCCCACCTGCCGGATGCAGAATGTTCTGCCGGCAGGCGGGGCTTCTTTATTTTTATTCTTTACTTTTAGCATTTTCGCCAGGCACTGCGACAGTATTACAACAAGCTTCGCCTTGTCATCGAAAAAACACAGACTTAATTTTTTCCCATTACTATAAGTCAAACAAAAGCAGCGAAACCGCCTTTGCCAGCAGGGAATGGCAAAGTAGAATTTTCACAAAAAACAGTCCACTTCAAACCATGGAATGCCGGATATTATGCCGCTATACTAATAGCATAAGGCAGTTCGCCTGATTCGTATTTTACCAAAAAGGAGAGAAAGATGCAAACCTGTTATCTTGCTGTAGATATCGGAGCATCCAGCGGCCGGCACATTATTGGCACCGTGGAACATGGTGTTATGGCCTGCATGAAGTCTACCGCTTTGAAAACCGCCTGATTGAAAAGAACGGTCACCTTTGCTGGGATATGGAAGGCCTGGTTCAGAATGTGATCGAGGGGCTGAAAGCCGCCCACGATGCAGGCTATACGCCCACAACGGTCGGTATTGATACCTGGGCTGTTGACTTTCTGCTTCTGGATGCCGATGGTACCCCTATCGGGGACCCCGTTGCTTACCGCGATGGCCGCACCGCCGCCATGCGGGAGGAACTGGAACCCATTCTGCCGTTTACAAAACTTTACGCCCGTACCGGCATCCAGTACCAGTCGTTCAACACGGTTTACCAACTGTGTGCCTTAAAGAAAGAGCACCCGGAACAGCTTGCCGCCGCCGAGCATTTTTTGATGGTGCCGGATTACCTGAATTACCGCCTGACCGGCGTGATGGCCAACGAGTACACCAATGCTTCCACCACTGCCCTGGTGGGCGCTATAAGCAAGGATTGGGACGATGAAATCATCAACCGGCTTGGTCTGCCGCGCAAAATCTTTGGCAGAATCAGCACCCCCGGCACCAAACTGGGAAATTTGAGCTCCGCCGTCAAGGATTATGTCGCTTTGACTGCACCGTCGTACTGCCCGCTACACATGATACCGGCTCCGCCTTTTTTGGCTGTTCCCGCAAGGGATGATAAGGCCGTTTATCTTTCCAGCGGCACATGGAGCCTGCTGGGTGTGGAAAACAAAGACCCCATCACGACCCCTGCCAGCATGCAGGCCAATTTTACCAACGAGGGCGGCTATGAATACCGCTACCGTTACCTTAAGAACATTATGGGCCTGTGGATGATCCAGTCTGTGCGGCGTGAACTTGGCGAGCAGACCGGAACCCGCCCGTCTTTCCCGGAATTGATTGCCGCCGCGCAGGAAGCCAGCAGCTTTGCCGGGATCGTATCCACTGGCGACGACCGCTTCCTGGCGCCGAAATCCATGATCAAAGAAGTCAAGGCTGCCTGCATAGACGGCGGCAAACCGGTTCCCGCCACCACCGGCGAAGTGATGCAGACCATTTACAACTCGCTTTCGCATGATTATCAGCCGCTATTCAAGAGCTGCAAACCTGACCGGCAAAGAATATACCAGCATCAATATTGTGGCGGCGGTAGCCAGGATATGTACCTGAACCAGATGACCGCAAATGCCACCCAGCTGCCCGTGTTTGCAGGCCCTACCGAGGGTACCGCCCTTGGCAACCTGATGGTGCAGATGATCCGTGCAGGGGAGTTCAAAGACCTTGCGGATGCACGCGCCTCCATCAAAAAGTCGTTCACTATTTTGGAATGTGATCCGCAATAAATTTTATTACAGGGGGTAATATCCATGTTAGTTGAAACCAAAGCCCGTGTTGGCGTGTTTGCCATTGCTCTGGGGGCTATCTGCCGCAGTTCCCAACCTGGTTCCTGAATTTGAGGGTCAGTATGCCGCTTTCAAAAAGACCATTCCCGATACCGTTGAGGTCATTGACGGCGGCATTGTTACCACCAAAGAGCAGTCCATGGCAGCGGGCGATAAGTTCCGTGCCGCAGACGTTGACCTGGTTATTCTGCAGCTGCTGACCTATGCAACCTCTTACAACATGCTGCCCGCCGTGCGCGATCTGGATGTACCCATTGTACTGGTCAATGTGCAGAAGAAGAAAGCCCCGGATTATGCCAACACTGATACACCAACCTGGCTAGGTGAACTGTACGCCTGTGGTGCCGTTGGTGAAATGGTTGCCGACCTGGAACGCGCCGGTAAGCGCCATGCCGTTATCACCGGCGTGGTCGAGGGCGGTGACCCCGGTGTGCAGGCTGAAATTGAAGATTGGTGCCGTGCTGCACAGGGTGCGCCGCCGCTTCCGCGATACCAACCTTGCCAGATCGGCCGCCCGTACCCCGGCATGATGGACCTGTACATTGACGAAACCAACCTATACAACCGCATGTGGCTTTACACCAAGCAGTTTGACTGGGAAAAAATGTGGGCCATTGCGATAACATCACCGATGAAGAAGCGATTCGTGCAAGCACAGGATATTCTGGATACCTTTGATATTGAGGGCGGCGGCACGATCGAAAAGGTCTGGGATATGGCCCGTTATGTTGTTGCCTTTGAGCAGTGGGTCAAGGACGAAAAGATTGCGTTTGTGGCTTCCCACTACGACGGTTTTGCACGAGGTGTGCGGCAAACTGGACTCCATGCTGATTCCTGCATTCTCGATGCTCATCAAGCAGGGCACTGCCTGCGCGGTTGAGGGCGATATCAAGGTTTCGATGGCAATGTCCATCCTGAAAACCATTGCGGGCTGCGGCCAGCTGAGCGAGATGTACTCCATCGACTTCAACGAGGATATCTGCATCATCGGCCATTCCGGCTCCGGTGATGCCGATATCTCCAAGGCAAAAAAGCCGACCATGAAGATCGTGCCCGTGTTCCACGGCAAGACTGGTGGCGGCTATCTGACCCAATTCTATCCACCGGTTGGCGATGTGACCTATCTGGCCATCACGCAGGATAAGGACGGCCACTTCAAGTTTGTGGTTGCCGAGGCGTCAATGAACCGGCCCCATCTTTACCTTTGGCGATACCAACATGCGTACCCGCTTCAGCTGCGGTGCGCGTGAGTTCTGCAACCGCTGGAGCGAAGCCGGCCCCACCCACCACATGGCAGCAGCCACCGGCCGCCACATTGATACCATCCTGAAAGTGGCAAAGATCTTTAATATCCCTGTTGATATCATTACGCGGTAAGCCGCAGGCAACAGTTACGATAAAAGGCAATGGAGTAAAGGAGCAGTATTATGAGCACGATTTATGATGTAGCAAACGTAAAAGGTTTTATCCGTATGTGCAACGACGGCTGGCTGCAGGGCTGGCATGAGCGCAACGGCGGCAACCTGACCTACCGCATGACCGAGGAAGATGTTGCCGCATGCCGTCCTTTCTTTGACGAAACCCCGCGCGAGTGGGTCAACATGGGCGTTCAGGCTGATAACCTGGCCGGGGAATATTTCATCACCACCGGTTCCGGCAAGTTCTTCCGCAATGTGGAGCCAGACCCTATCCACAGCATCGGCATTGTTGAGATCAATGATAAGGGCGATAGCTGGCGCATTGTCTGGGGCCTGGCCGATGGCGCAAAGCGACTTCCGAGTTTCCCAGCCACTTTATGAACCACAGCGTGCGCAAGGCTGCCACCAACGGTGCCAACCGCGTGATCTACCACTGCCATGCTACCAACGTAATTGCCCTGACCTACATTCTGCCGCTGACTGACCGTGATTTTTCCCGTGCTTTGTGGCAGAGCGCTACTGAATGCCCGGTCGTTTTCCCGGAGGGTGTCGGCGTCTGCCCCTGGATGGTGCCCGGCGGTGCTGACATTGCCATGGCTACCAGTGAGCTGATGAAAAAATACCAGGCTGCCATTTGGGCACAGCACGGTCTGTTTGCTTCCGGCCCCGATTTTGATATTACTTTCGGCCTGGCCCACACGATTGAAAAGAGTGCTGAGATCTATGTCAAAGTTCTCTCCATGGGCGGCGGCCTGATCCGCCAGACCATCACCGATGATGACCTGCGTGCCATTGCCCATGATTTTGGCGTTCAGCTGAACGAGGAATTCCTCGACTGATTTATTCTGACATTCTCTATATTTCCCTACATATGCCTTCCGGTATTGCAGCCCTCCTGTGTGCCGGAAGGCTTTTTTGTATTGCACTTGCTTTTTGCCCAAACCTGCGCTATGCTGAAAGAAAAGCAGGGGAGGCGTTATGCACCATGTTCTTTAACCACCGCAAAATCTGCGCCGCGTTGCAGCCGCCGCCGGGCCTTGGCCCGGCGGATATTGCAACGCAAAGCAGCATTTGTACAGGTGAAACCATCATCGGCTTCCGCCAGCCCGGCACGGACCGGCTTTTGCAAGCTGTTGTTGTGCACAGCCCACAGGATGTTGCCGATTTTTATCGTTCTTATGGGTTTTCTGCTCCGGAAGGAGAGAATTCCATCCCGCGCACCGTTTGATATAGTTTTGTCAATCTCGCCTGATATTTTTGCGTCAAACGCATGAATTTTTGCGTTTTTTAGCCAGTTCAGACTTTTGCGCAAAAACATATGTTTTGTCCTTGCACCATTTGCAAATAATTCAAATGTGCTATAATTGTATCTGTACTAGCGTGTGCGGGATCCACGGATACCCGGCACCAGATTGATACGGAGGTATTATCATGGACGTTTTTGAAAATTTTGAAAATCAGTTGAAAGCAAATCCTAAAACCATCGTATTTACTGAGGGCACTGATGCCCGTATCCTGTCCGCAGCATCCAAGCTGCTGGCTGGCAAGATTTTGAACGTTTTGCTGCTGGGCAACCCGGAAGCAGTCAAAAAGGCTGCTGCTGAGGGCGGCTTTGACATTACCGGCGCAGAGATCTGCGACCCGACCTCTTACCCTGAATTTGACGCAATGGTTGCCAAAATGGTTGAACTGCGCAAGGGTAAGATGACCGAGGAGCAGTGCCGCGCTGCACTGTCCAAGTCCAACTACTTCGGCACCATGCTGGTCAAGATGGGTAAGGCTGACTGCCTGCTGGGCGGCGCTACCTATTCTACCGCTGATACCGTTCGCCCGGCTCTGCAGCTGATCAAGTGCAAGCCCGGCATCAAGTCCGTCAGCTCCTGCTTCATTATGGTCCGCGGCGACGAGAAGCTGGCGATGGGCGACTGCGCCATCAATATCGATCCTTCTGAGGATGAGATCGTCGAGAGCACCGTTGAGACTGCTCATACCGCTGAGATTTTCGGTATCGACCCGAAGGTTGCTCTGCTGAGCTACTCCACCAAGGTTCCGGCAAGGGCGAGACTGTTGATAAGATGCGCAACGCCACCCTGCGCGTTCAGGAAGCACATCCCGAACTGAAGGTTGACGGTGAACTGCAGTTTGACGCCGCCGTTGCACCGGAAGTTGGCAAGCTGAAGGCTCCCAACTCCACCGTTGCTGGCGAAGCTAACGTCTTTATCTTCCCGAACATCAACGCCGGCAACATCGGCTATAAGATCGCACAGCGTCTGGGCGGCTTTGCTGCATACGGCCCCATCCTGCAGGGTCTGAATGCTCCCATCAACGACCTGTCCCGTGGCTGCGATGCTGAGGAAGTCTACAAGATGAGCCTCATTACTGCTGCTCTGATCTGAGATTGCCGCGTAAAACTTAAACGTACATAAAAACCGCCACGAACCTGTTAGATTGGTTCGTGGCGGTTTTGTTATATTGTTTGGTTCAAATTGCTAAGGCAATACCGCACAATTCCCGCCTTGCGGCTTAAGCACCGCTCCGGCAGCTGCGGCACGGCATCTGCGTTGCCAAAATGCTCGATAAGACATCCAGTATTATCTGCGCTTTTGGCTTGGCATCTGCCGCACCT
>ENA-OPZM01000205-OPZM01000205.1-human-gut-metagenome-genome-assembly--contig:-NODE-205-length-25584-cov-15.461680_pt1 | contig 25584 bp, 26 predicted proteins | sample MGYA00242478_ERZ504493 | MGnify/ENA primary metagenome ERZ504493 (study PRJEB26092, sample SAMD00036227) | human gut metagenome | host: Homo sapiens | study: EMG produced TPA metagenomics assembly of... | reverse complement strand
TTCCCAGGGTCACGCTCATGCGTTGAACCTGCGCGATTCCGGTGTTGACGTCGTCGTCGGCCTGCGTCCGACTCCAAGTCCGTCGAGCACGCCAAGGAGCAGGGTCTGGAAGTCAAGTCCGTTCCGGAAGCTGCTGCTGAGGCCGATATCATCATGATTCTGGCTCCGGATCAGTACCAGCGCACCATCTGGGCCAATGACATCGAGCCGAACATCAAGCCGGGCGCAGCTGTTGCTTTCGCTCACGGCTTCAACATCCACTACGGCTACATCAAGCCGTCCGAGGACCACCCGATCTTCATGGTCGCCCCGAAGCCCGGGCCACATCGTGCGTCGTGAGTACGCCAACGGCCGTGGCGTTCCGGTCGTCGTGGCCGTGGAGCAGGATCCGCGCGGCGACGCTTGGGACATCACCCTGGCTTACGCCAAGGCTCTGGGCGCTCTGCGTGCAGGCGCCATCAAGACCACCTTCACCGAGGAGACCGAAACCGATCTGTTCGGCGAGCAGAATGTGCTCATGGGCGGCGTGAACAAGCTTGTTGAAATGGGCTTCGAGGTCCTCACCGACGCCGGCTACCAGCCTGAAATCGCCTACTTCGAAGTCTGCCACGAGTTGAAGATGCTCGTCGACCTCATGAACGAGGGCGGTCTGAACAAGGCTCGCTGGTCCTGCTCCGACACCGCCCAGTACGGCGACTACACCAACACCTGCATCGACGAGCACGTGCGTGAGCGCATGCAGTACCACCTGCAGCGCATCCAGGACGGCTCCTTCGCCAAGGAGTTCATCGAGGACCAGGACGCTGGCGCTCCGAAGTTCAAGGCTCTGCAGGAAGAGTACGGCAACGTCCGCATCGAGACCGTCGGTCCGAAGCTGCGCGCCATGTTCTCCTGGAACAACGGCAAGGATGACGACGCTGATATGGCCACCTTCACCGGCAAGATCGCCCGTGGCTGATGTGGCTCATTCGGCTAATCGCTGAGTCTTTTACAAGACCGCTGCCCTTACGGGTGGCGGTCTTTTTTGTATGTTCTGTCGCATATTGTTCTAGGATAGATATGTACGGTTTCTTACGGTTTTTCTATAGGAAGAGATGTCATGGTCACTGCGACTGGTCCCGCACCTGGTTCTGAAATGACAACGTCGGCTGAACCTACCGAAGACCGTAGCACGTCAGGAGTTCTGCACGTCGCCGCGATTTTCGCCTCGCATATGGTGTTGCAGCGTAACAAGCCCATCGCCGTGTTCGGCGCGCTTGATGCCGATTGCGCCGGACTTGAGGTTTCCGCGGAAATCCGCGATTTCGATGGTTCCGTGATCGTGCAGGCGCATGCGTACGCCTCCAAAGAGATCAAGAACGGTTTTTCACCGTGGCGCGTCATGCTGCCGGCACAGCCCGAAGGTGGCCCTTACACGTTGCGCGTCACCGCAGGCAACGATTTCATCGAATATTATGACGTGCTTATCGGCGAAGTATGGCTGGCCGGCGGTCAAAGCAATATGGAACTTGAATTGCGCAACAGTGAAGACGCCGAGGAAGCCCTCGATAACTGTGCCGATCCGTTACTGCGCTTCTACAATGTGCCGAAAACCGGTGTGATCAATCGCAACGCCGAACATGCGGCAAGCTGGCAGGAATCATCGCCTGAAAATAGTGGCGTAATGAGTGCGGTAGCGTACTATTTTGCGCGAAAACTGCGTGATGAACTTGATTCCGACCTTCCGATCGGCATTATCGACTGTTATATCGGGGGTACGTCGATCAGTTGCTGGACGAGCGAAGATGCACTGAATTCCAGCGAATCCGGGCGCGGCTATCTTGCGCGCTATGAGCAGGCGATCGCAGGTAAAACGCAGGAACAGTTCGATTTGGAGTACGGCGAATGGCAGTCGCGTTCTGATACGTGGAATGCGTCGATCGCAGCCGCCCGCGAAGACGATCCTGATGTGACGTGGGATACGCTGACCCAACAGTATGGCGAATGCCCGTGGCCGCCGCCGATGACGCCGACCTCGCAGTGGCGTCCGTCAGGCGCGTTCCATGCCATGCTGGAGCGCATTGTGCCTTACTCCTTGGCGGGATTCCTATGGTATCAGGGCGAGGAAGACGAGCCGTATTGCGGATCCTACCGTGAGTTGCTGGGCATGATGATTGGTGAATGGCGTGCGCTGTGGAGCGAAAGCTGCCGTTCCTGATCGTGCAATTGCCGCAGTGGATTGACAAGAAGGTCGACGAGGGTGACGGCGATCCGATGCTGTGGCCGGTGTTGCGCGAGGCCCAGTGGGATGCCGCGCAGTCCATCGACAATGTGTTCGCCATCTGCACTATGGATTGCGGCGAATACAACAACATTCATCCGGTTGATAAACGTACACCGGGCGAGCGTCTAGGCAATTGTGCGCTTCGCCAAGTGTATGGTATGAGCCGTATTCCGGTGTATGGGCCGACTGTGCTGGGTTTCCGCTGCGACGAAGGCGGCCGCGTACGCCTGTTCTTCCGGTACGCGCACGGCCTGCATTTCAGCGGTACTACGCCCGACAGTTTTGGTGACGAGTTCGCCAAGAGCCTGCCTTCGCTGGTGCGTCTGCCGGAACGTTCCGGTTTCGAGCTTGCCGGTGCCGATGGTGTGTTCCATCCGGCCTACGCCGCGATTTTCGTGGATTGCGATATTGACGATCTGGTCAACGCAAAGGTCAACGTGGTCGATTACAACGCCACGGAATTCGGTATTCCGATCAACAGCCGCAGTATCGGCACGATTACGTTGGCCACGCCGGAAGTGCCAGCGCCGGTGATGATGCGCTACGCATGGCGTAGCTGGGGTCCGGCACCGTTGTTTAATGACAATAATCTGCCTGCTCACCCATTCAAGCTGGACCTGACCGATCACACCGACTCTGATCACGCTGAATAATCACGTTAGATAGTTGCGTTGAACGGCTGCGTCACATGATTGTCGATAGTTGACGATGAATAGCGTGCGATTGCTGTGCTTATAGTGTGCTGCAATCGCACGCTTTATATTGCGATTGAAGTCCTGCTGATCGCACGTCAGTCAAATACGAATCAAATACCAGTCAAATAAAAAATCGTTGAAAAATCAACGTTTCTGCGATTTATGCCACCAAAATCGCAGAAACGAATCAAATAAAATGCGCTGCACTGCGAGCGCATAGGCTATTGCCAGAGGTCCGGGCCGAATGATTCCAGGTATGCGGTCAGTTCGGCGGCCATCTGTTCGTCTTCCGGAACGCGCGGATGGCCATCCGCGCCGCAACCGTTGCGTGAATACAAGAAATGTTTTACGTGAAACTCGCCCTCAGTGCCGCGGCCGTTGCCGTGGAAGATGGCGTGGAACTTACCGTCACAGCCAAGAGCTACGTGCGCGACCTGTTCTGCATGGCAGACAAGGTCGACGCGAAGGCTTCGGTGGCCGAGGGCATGGTCTCGCTGCTTCCGGGCGAAAGCGTCGTGCTGCATATCGCCACTGCCGATGCCGCAGCGCTTGCCGCTCCGGGTGCGTTCGCAGCCGCCAACGTGCCGCGTTCCGCCAACGATCCGAAGCGCGAATGGTGAGCTTCCGCGAGTACGCCGTCTACTGAAGCGGTAGAAGAGTGGATAGAGGACTACTGAAATTTCAGTTGACGTGTTCGGTTGAGTAAAAACATAAGTTGAAGCGCCGCCAACCTTAAGAAACGAAAGTGTTGTGAACGCTGACTTTTCAAGAGGTTGGTCGGCGCTTTTACTGTACGATGTAGATGAACCGTTTAAGTTGCGATTTAGGTTAAGAAGAAGGACACGGACATGCCTATTCAAAAAAGCAAGGTGACGATTTTTGACGTTGCCAAGCTTCGGGAGTCTCTAGTAGCGCCGTTTCGTATGCGCTCAACGGCAAGTCTGGTGTTTCCGATGTGACCCGAGACAAAGTGTTGAAGGTCGCACACGAACTGGGATGGAAGCCGAATGGCGCGGCACAGGCGCTGGCCAAGGCGAAGACGCAGCGCGTGGGTCTAGTGCTGGGTTACGACCCGAAGCTGCTTTCCGTCGAATCCTACATGATGGAACTTATTTCCGGTCTTGGCGCCGAGCTGGAAAAATACGATTATTCTCTGCTGGTACGCATGGCCGTGGGTGAGGACGCGAAGCTTTCGATCATCGATGATTGGATTGCTACTGGCAACGTCGACGCCATGCTGCTCGTCAATGTCGAGCTTGGAGACCCTTGCGTTGCCTTGCTTGAGGAGCATGAGGAGATGCCGGTGCTTGCCATTGCCGATGCTCCGTGGTCGGCAATCTGCCGAGTCTGTCAAGCGCCGACGCCGATGCCGTGCGCCGAGCGGTGCGATACCTGTATGATCTCGGGCATCGTCAGATCGCCCGCGTCGGCGGTCCCGAATCGCTTGCGCACTCGTATATTCGCGATTCCGCCTTTGCGGACGTCGCTTCCGAGCTGGGCATGCGTTATCGTTGCCTGCACACCGACTACACGCCGGAAACCGGTCGCGAGGCCACGAAGCGCCTGCTGGCGTTCTCTGAGCATCCGACGGCGATCATCTACGACAATGATGTGATGGCGTTGGCTGGCCTTGGCGTGGCAGCTTCGCAAGGCATCAAAGTACCGGAGGAAATCTCCATCATGTCGTGGGATGATTCCCTCATGTGCACCGCGGCGTATCCGAACCTGACCGCCATGGGCCGTGACGTGGTCGATACCGGTAAGCAGGCCGCCGGATTGCTGCTCAAGCTGATCGGCGGCGAGCGTGTGGGGCATCTGATGGAAGGGCCGTACGAATTGCGTGCCCGCGCTTCGACCGGTCCCGCTCCGGCAGCGGAATAAGATGCGATGATGAGTTAATGCGATGATGAATTAAAAAATTGCGATTGCGCATTTGCTGCGCCCCGACAAGGGCAGGATGAAAGCGAGCAGCGAGCCGATCGCGGCGATCGCCGCAAGGGTTACGCCATACAGGATTGCGACGGTGTTGCCGGACTGCTTCGACAGGTACCACAGGTCGAACGGCGCGAGTCCCCAGAACAGCCCGGGAATCGCGGATTGGAAATCAAAATCTGAAATCTGAAATCGTAATCTGAAATCAAAAAGCGCCCGTGCCCCTCGCTTGAGGCATGGGCGCATTGTTGCCTTACGACTTCAGGCGCGCTTCTGTGTGATCTGATAGGCGGCGAACAGCACGACCAGCCAAATCACGCCGGCGACCACTGCGATGCGATAGCTTGCGGAGAAGCACATCAGCACCACGACCAGCAGCATGAACGCGATCACCACATACGGCGTCACCTTGGCGAACGGCAGCTTGAACGCAAGTTTGTCAAGTGCTTCCTGGCCCTTCAATCCCTTTAAATCATTCGGACCGTCGCCGGCGGCGACAACGCGACGGAACTTAATTTCCGTAATCATGATCATGATCCAATTAATCGCAGCGGCAATCGTGGCAATCGACATCAAATAATTGAACGCGAAATCAGGCCACACGAACACCACCACCACGGCGATCGCAATGATGATGGCCGACGTGATCACACCCCCGACCGGAACGCCGCGCTTGTTCAGGCGGCCCAGATACGCGGGCGCATTGCCCTGCTTCGCCAACGAATACAGCATGCGCGAGTTCGCGTACAGGCCGGAGTTGTACACGCTCATCACGGCGGTCAAGCACACGAAATTCAGAATGCCGGCGGCCGCATGCACGCCCACCGAGTCGAAAATCTGCACGAACGGGCTGGAATTGCCGTCGATCGTGCTCCACGGCACCACGGCCATAATCACGCCGAGCGCGCAGATGTAGAACACGAGAATACGCCAGATAATGCCGTTCGTGGCCTTCGGGATGGTGGTGCGCGGATTTTCGGTTTCGCCCGCGGTGATGCCGATGAGCTCGGTACCGCCGAAGCTGAACATCACCACGACCAGCGCCATCAGCAGGCCGGTCCACGTGCCGTCCGCATTGCGAGACATCAGGCCATGCGGCAGGAATCCGCCGTCAACGGTAAACCAGTTGGCGAACGACGCGCGAATGCCCGAAGCGGTCGGCACATTCGCGATGATCACATACAAACCGCCGAAAATCATGGCAAGCACGGCCACGATCTTGATGATGGCGAACCAGAATTCAAATTCGCCGAACTTGTTCACGCCCATAAGATTCAGCGCCGCGATGGCCACCAGGAACACCGCCGCCGACACCCACTTCGGAATGTTCGGGAACCAGTAATTCACGAACGAGCCAACCACGGCCAACTCCACCATGGCCACGAGCACGTAGTTGAACCAGTAATTCCAGCCGGAAATAAAGCCGGCTCGCTTCGACCAGTACTGCGTGGCGTAATAGCTGAACGCGCCCGCCTTCGGATCCTCGACCGCCATTTCGGACAGGGCGCGCACGATCAGGAAAATCGCCAGACCGCCGATCAGATAGGCGAGCAGAATGGCCGGGCCCGCCAGCTGAATCGACTCGCTGGAACCATAGAACAGGCCGGTGCCGATCGCGCCGCCCAATGCGATCAATTGAATATGACGATTCTTCAAAGACTTGCGCAGCGTCGGCGGAACCGGCACATCGTCGGTTTCGCGCGGTTTCTTCGCAACGGTTGCGTCGCTCATGAATGCTTCCTCTTCTTGGGTGCCTCGGCAATATTCGGCAAATTCGGCAAAAGTTTGCGATCTTGGCGATGTTGCGTTCGGCAGTAGTGGTAGGTGACGCGCCTATGGTTTTTGGTATGGCGCGTCTTCCCCGATTGTAGCTGTAGCGCGTGGATTCGGTTTCATAGTGTTCAATAGTTCGATAGTTCAATAAAATGAAGGTTTTGGGAGCAATGGTTGGTGCTGCTTGAGCGCTACGGGCTGGAGGTCGTCATGGCATTCATCAAAGACATGGTGCGTATGTGGTTGCATGCGTGGAAGCGATTCATCTCCATCGCACTGATCTCGTTGCTGGGCGTCGCCGTGCTTACGGGCATTTACGCGGGTTGCCGAGACGCTTTTCTTGCGACGGATCGTTTTTTCGACACCCAAGGATTGCACGACATTCAGGTGTTGTCGACGGTCGGATTGACCGATGACGATATTGCCGCGCTCCGTAAGATTTCCGGTGTCGCGAAAGTGCAGGGCGAACGTTCGCAAACCGTGACCGTCGATCTGAACGGCAAAAAAACCGTGACCATGCAGGAGATCGGCACGAACGGCATTGACCAGCCGTATTTGCAAAGCGGACGCATGCCGGAGAAGTCCGGTGAGATCGCGGTGACGCGCAAATTCATCAAGGATTCCGGATATAAAAAGGGCGACCATATTACGGTGACACCGCAGGATTCGGCGTCTTCTTCTGTGTCCGATTCTGCAGAATCGGACAATCAAACGGGCGAAAACGGGTCCCAGATGTCCGATTCTGCAGAATCGGACACGCAGGATGGCAAACGTGCCGCACGGGTGACCGATTCTGGTGAATCGGACAATCAGGCACCGAGCTTCCCCACCGAACTGACTATTGTGGGCGTGGTGCTTGACCCGCAGGATCTCACCAATCCAGACGGCTATTCGGGTACGAACGCATTCCGTTCCTCCGCCACCAGCGACTACACGTTCTTTGCGCCGTCCGACGGTGTGACCGGCAGCATGTACACGGCCGTCACCATTCTCGTGAAAGGCACCGCCGACAAGGACTCGTTCAGTGACGTGTACGACGACACCGTCAGCGAAGTAGCTGACCGCATCGACGGCACGGTGCGAACCAATCGCCAGAAAGCGCGTCATCAGGAACTACTCGACGCTGGAACCAAACAAATCGACGAGGCGAAAGCGCAAACCGACAAACAGTTCGCCGCAGCGCAACAGCAGATCGACAGCAATCGCAGCCAGCTCAATCAGCAAATCGACCAAATCGTCAATATGCAGGCGGGCGCGGCTGCAGGATCCCTCGACGAAACAACCCGTGAAACACTACGTGAAACGGTAATTGCCGCAAGCCCGCAATTAGCGGAAGCCAAAGCGCAACTCGACCAGGCACAATCGAAATTGGACCAGCAGAAAAAAGACACCGAACGGACACTGCAATCCAAGCAAAACGAGCTGGAAGACAGCATTCCGCAAGTGCGTTGGTATGTGCAGGACCGGTCGCAAATCGGCGGATTCAGCTCGCTGAAATCTGATCTGGAATCCATCCAATCGCTGGGCAACGCATTCCCGATCGTGTTCTTGCTCGTGGCGGTGATGATGAGTCTGACCGCCATGGCGCGCATGATCGAAGAGGATCGCGGGCTGATCGGCACATACACAGGGCTCGGCTACGGGCGTCTTGCGGTCGCCTCACGATACCTGTTGTTCGCGCTGTTCGCCTGCCTGATCGGCGGTGGACTCGGCCTGATCGCAGGCTTCCTTGGCATTCCGGCGTTCCTGCTCGTCGTATTGCGAGGCTTGTATGTGATGCCGGACGTACGCTTGGCATACGACTGGCTGTACGGAACGGCCGGAGTCGCGCTGTTCGTGGTCGGCGTGCTTGCCGCAACCGTGTATGCGTGCGCGCAGGAAATGCGACAGAAGCCGGCCAGTCTCATGCGTCCGAAAGCGCCGCGTGCAGGATCGCGCATTCTACTGGAGCGTATCAAGCCGTTGTGGAATCGCATGAGCTTCCTCGGCAAAGTCACGGCGCGCAACATTTTCCGCTTCAAATCGCGTCTGATCATGACGGTCGGCGGCGTGGCCGGCTGCACCGCGCTGATTGTGTGCGGACTTGCGATCAACGACACCGTTGCCGCATTGGGCGCGAAACAGTATCAGGACGTGTATCAGTACGATTTGATGGTGGTCGCGAACGATGATGACGCTGATGCGATGCGGCAGAAGTCGCTTCGGATGGTCGCGTCACGTCGAGCATGGACGTGCGCGTTGAATCGGGTGATTTGACCGGCGATTCGGGGAGCGAAAGCATTCAGCTGGTTGCCGTGCCCGACAGTGAACGCAGCGAGTTCGGCAAGATGGTCACGTTGCAGCCGGTACGCTCCAGTTGGGTGGATGGTGCGGCCGATACGGTAAGTCTGGGCGATGACGGCGTGATCGTATCGCAGTCCGCGGCAAGCGCGATGGGCGTCAAAGCGGGCGGTATGGTAACGCTGACCAACGGTGACGATATGCAGGCCGAAGCGCATGTCAGCGCGGTGATCCGCAGTGTGATCGGATCGGACGTGTATGTGAGCGAAACCTATTATCGCCAGCTGTTCGATACTGCTGCATCCGGCACGTCTTCCGCATCTTCCGCGTCCGATTCTGGAGAATCGGACAATCAAAACGGCGAATCCGGTACCTCGAATGGCGCATCGTCAAACGGCCAACAATTGGTGTGGAACGCCATGTATGCGAAGCTCAAAGGTTCAGGCGAATCCCAGGCCGCCTATGCGGAAAAGCTGGAAGACGACGATGCGGTCATGAAAGCCGTGAGCTGCGCGCACATGGCGGAAAGCTTCAAATTCGATCTGATGGGTGCGGTGGTCGCGCTGATCGTGGCGCTCGCGGGCGGGCTCGCGCTCGTGGTGTTGTTCACGCTCGCCAACACCAACGTGTCAGAACGTGAACGCGAGATGGCCACGCTCAAGGTGCTCGGATTCTTCGACAAAGAGGTTCACCACTATGTGAACCGTGAAATGATGGTGCTCACCATGATGGGCGTGGTGCTGGGCTTGCCTCTCGGCCGTTTCGTCGGCGGATTGCTGACGGCTGCGTTGAATATGCCCGCACTGTATTTCGAAGTGGAATGCACGCCGTTGAGTTATGTGATTGCGGCCGGCGCGACCATGGCTTTCGCGCTGCTCGTGCAGTTGTTCGTGAATCCGGTGTTGGATCGTATCGACCCGATTAGTTCGCTCAAATCCGTCGAATAGGCGCATGTCTGAATGTCCGATTCTCCAGAATCGGACAACTAGACGGGTAAAAGTGCGTTACGGTTGTCCGTTTCTCCAGAATCGGACAAGTAATGCGGCGAAAGTGCCTGTGGTTGTCCGTTTCTCCAGAATCGGACACTTAGAGTGCCGGAAAGGCTCGGATTCGCGTTTCAGTTCTTCGGATAACGGTAGTTGTGTGGCAGTTGCGTGGTGAGCTGCGGGTCCAGGCCGAGTTCCTTCAACTGCCGGTCGATTTCGCGGCGCGCACGTTTCACAAGTTCGGCTCGATATTCATCGCCATGTCCGGCATTGCTATGTGCCGCATCGCCATGTCCCATCGTTCCCATCTTCTCCAGTGCGTCCAATGTTTCCGCCATACGCTTGAGCCGGTCCTGATGGTGCAGCAGCGCACGCACCTGCGCATGTTCGTGCACGATCGTCCGCCAATCGGATGGTGTGTGTGCAATCTCCCGAACCGCGGTGACCGGATGTACGTCGGCCACCTGATATGTGATCGAGCCAAGCAGCGGCATTAGGAACACCGTAATCGCGCCGGCTGCGACCAGTGTTGACGCGGTGTCGCCTTGCATGGTGCCGACCTTCACCGCCAGTGACGTGACGGCGACGATGATCGGCAGCGCGGTCGTGCAATACAGCGCTACGGTGACGCGATGATGCGATGACAGCGGATTCTCGCGTTTGTCGAGCGATAGCGCAACATATACGGGCACCGCGCGAATCAGCATGAGCATTACGATGAACGCGACGAGCAGCGCGGGTCGGCCTGCCACGGCGCGCACGTTGATCGCGGCTCCTGACACCACGAAAAACACAGGAATAAGGAATCCGTAGCCGACGCCTTCCAGTTTCATTTCCAGCGACTTGCTGCCGTCGGGGATGATGTAACGCAGGATGAAGCCTGCGGCGAACGCGCCGAGCACCGCGTCAAGTTCGAACAGTGCAGAAATGGTGACAAGGAAGATGAGCAGGAATGTGGTCAGTCGCATGAGCGTTTGCGATGACGTGTTCGCGTTTTCCGTAAGGAAACGGTACAGGCGATGGCCGGTTTTCAGTGCTTTCGTGGGTAGCATTGCGCACAGTAGACAGATGGTAAGGAACGCGCCGAGCACGAGCATGGTCTGCCAGCCGGTTCGGGTGGATAGCAGGATGGCCATGGCAAGGATTGGGCCGAGTTCGCCCCACGTTCCGTACGAGATGATGCGTCGCCGATGGGGGTGCCTTCGAGGTTGCGTTCCTTGAGAATCGGCATGAGTGTGCCGAGAGCGGTGGTGGTAAGTGCTATTACCGTGCGATGCCGTTGATGCCTTGCTTTGCGAAGAATGGAAGCAGGGTCACGACGAGTCCGGCGAGCCCCAAGGTGATGATCCATGTGACAAGGCCGACTTTGCCTTGATGCCCGGCGAGTCGTTTTGGGTCGATTTCGTAGCCGGCGAGCAGGAATAGGAACGCCATGCCGAGCTCGCTCAAGAGTTTCACGGCGTCGTTCACCTCGATTACGCCCAGTCCGTACGGACCGAGTGCGGCTCCGGTGACGAGCAGCAGCACGGTTTGTGGAATGAACCTTCCTGGAATCAGCTGCGCCACAATCGGGCTGACGGCCGTCACCGCCATGATGATAGTCAATGAAACGAGCTCTTGCGTCATGTTTCTAGCCTAGTGAGTCTGCATGACGGTGTTCAAGGACGTGATGCCCCATGATGAGCCAAAGGGCACTCTGGGGCAAGGTTAAGTTTTTGTAAATTTTATGGGGGGGGGGGTAATTCTATGAGCGTTACTATCTGTGCAAAATGGCGGAACTGTTTTGTTTTGAAGATGGAACTCCTTCTTTTCATTGGGGGAAGGGTGGGCTTTATTCGAGGGTTTTAACGAGGGTGCCAATGGGAAAGCTCCGATACGATTCTGAACCAAGCTGTTTAGGCAATATAGGGGGAGGGAAGAATGGTTGATGGAAAATTCACCGCAAAGGAGCGCGCGTATTTGGCCAGCCTTCCCGCAGTGGAAAGCGTGAGCGCGTCGCATATCCGGTATGCCGACAGTTTCCGCATCGAAGTCATGTGCAGATACAATGCGGGCGAATCGCCGGCCGCCATCTTCCGCGAGGCGGGTCTCGACCCGAAACTCATCGGATACAAACGCATTGAGCGGTGCATTGCACGCTGGAAAAAGCAGGAGGAACGAGACCGCCGCAACAGCAAGCGGGTGGACCGCGACGACCTGCGCGTCATTCGGCATCATGATCTTATGCGCGATGATGCGCAATCGTCGGCAACGGAATCGCAGGATGCGCTTTCGAAGCTCGCCCAAGCGCAACTCATCATCAACCAATGCGACGAATTGATCGCGAAACAGGCGTTGCGCATCGACGAACTGGAACGTGTGCTGCGAAAGCTTGTCGGGTGACGGCACGGTTGCGTGAGATGGAGGAAACGGCGGAATGGCATGACGGTCGTTGGCCGTCACCCGAAGAGGCTCCGATGGGTGGTCGACTTTCGTTGGAAAGTCGCTTTCCGTCGTTCGAAGAGGCGATTGACGTTGCCGACGAAATGCGTCAACGACGTCACGCTCGCGGCAAAACGCTGGCGATGCGTGCGATTGCGGCGCTGTTGATTGTCGCTGCGATCTGTATTGGCGGTTTTCCGGCGATGTTGCAGTATCGGTCGGCGCGTGATCTGTCGGGAACGTCGGTAAGATCCGCGCAGACGGTTGCGGGCTGGCCGTATCCGCAGGCGGATGACGCGTTCGCCGCGGCCCAGGACTATAACAAGCGGCTTGCGGAATCCGGACAGCCGATTTTGGGTGAGGCGAAGGATCCGTTCGCTGATGTGCGCGGAGGATCGCGTGCCAGTGTGTCCGATTCTGGTGAATCGGACAATGAAGCGGGTGAAAGTGGACCACAGTTGTCCGATTCTGGTGAATCGGACAATCAGAGTGGTGCGGGTACAGGCGCGGACGCCGGTTCCGCGGACGCTGGTTCCGCAAGCGCCAGTTCGGCGGACGCGGAGTACCGGAGTCTGTTGGATTCCGGCGGTGGCGTGATGGGTACGATTCGCATTCCGAAAATTTCCGTGAGACTGCCGATCTACCATGGCACCTCCGAATCGGCGCTCGCCTCGGGCGCGGGCCACCTGTACGGCAGCAGCCTGCCAGTCGGCGGCAAGAGCACGCATGCGGTGCTCACCGGGCATCGCGGACTGGTCGAGGCGGCCATGTTCACGCGGCTCGATGAAATGCGTGTCGGCGACTACTTCTACATCGAAGTGATGGGTCGAACGCTCGGCTATCAGGTGGACCGTATCACGGTGATCGAGCCGAACGACACGTCGCAGCTGAAAATCGTGCCTGGTGAGGATCGCGTGACCCTGATGACCTGCACGCCGTATGGCGTCAACACGCACCGTCTGCTGGTTTCGGCCACACGTTCCGCCATTCCAGATGAGATTCCCGCCGAAAACGACGCGGTGAAGGATGCCCGCGCGATTGGTGCGATCACAGGTATTGCGACTCTCGTAGTGGGCGTGTTGTTGGTTTGGTTGCGACGCAAGCCGTGGCATATTCGCAGGCATGCTGCTTGGTGGCCGAAGCGTGGCTGATTCGGTTACATTTGCGTGAATAATCGCGCTTTTCGCACGTTTTTCCTTTTGTGATGTCGGGTGATTGCGCCGTAGGAAATGTGTTGCAGGGATTTTGTTGTTGCGCTGTTGCCAAACCCCGACTTTCCCGCACGTAGGGTGTGCGCGATTGTTTGATTTCCTTTAGTTTTCAGGGTTGAAGCAGTGTCGGATTGCTCCAGGCGAGTCAGTGGCGCGATTCGATGAGAGACGTGAATTAAGGGGATGCATATGAGACATGCGCACAACGAGGCAAAGCCGAGGGGAAGCTTTGTTCAACGCATGGTTGCGGCGCTCGCTGCGATTGCCATGCTTGGCGGCTTGGGTTACGTCACCACTCTTCCGCCATTGCGGAAGACGACCAGAATCCTTCCGGTGACACTTCCACCTTGCAGCCTGCGAATAGTAAAAGCATTGCCAAAATCGAAGGTGGAGACGGTGATCAGTATGCGTTGCATTTGACTGCGTCCGGCGATAGTTCGTCGTCCACGGTTACGACCGCGGTGCCTGCCGATATTGTGCTGGTGCTTGACAAGTCCGGCAGTATGAAAAACAGCAACCGTGACACGAATGCGAAAAACGCTGCCACGGCCTTGGCGAGTAAGCTTCTGACGGCCGCGAATGCCGCTCTTCCGGCTGAGCAGCAAGTACAGATGGCGGTGGTGACGTTCAGCGACAGGGCGCGAACAACTTCGCAGTTCACGACTTCCCCTGGCGCTATCGGCACGGCCGTCAGTGCGTGGCCAAATGGCGGAACCAACTGGGAAGACGCCCTGAAAACAGCGAACGATCTGTCGTCGGGACGTTCCGGTGTGCAGAAGCATATCGTCTTCCTGTCTGACGGCAATCCGACCTTCAGAATCACATCCTATTCCGGATGCTTCAAGTGGAGTGGGTTCGGTCAGGGATGGGAAAGCCATCCTGAATACGGGACACAGGCGGAGTGCGAGGCTAACAATAAGTGGTTGGACCAGTCCTACCAGTGGAAAACCGACCCGGACGGCTCGGACGGAAACATCCACGGCGAGGGCGATGACGATAGCTACGGCTACAACTATGCGGCCGCTCTGTCGGAAGCCAACGAACGCGGGAACGCAGCCCTGTATGTGGTGAAGGTTTCGGCCGACGCCAATAAGATGAGCGACCTAGCCAAAGAAGCGAACGCCGTCACCGGCAAGGAATACGACGGAACGTCCGCGGAAAATCTGACGAAGGCATTCGAACAGATCTACAACACCATCACCACAACCGCGAAAATCAGAGCGTATTCCATCACCGACACCCTGTCTCAATGGGTTGATCCGGTCGATTTCGCCGATGTGGCAAACGGCGCCGATATCACGCAATATGTGACGGTAACCAACAATGGCACAACCGTAAGCGGATATACGGCCGTCTACAACGTCGACGACAACGGCAATCGCACGATTACCGTGACATTCAACAATAGGAACGGCATGATCGTCGACAAAAACGAAACCATCGACGTTTCCTTCAAGGTAAAACCAAGCGACGCCGCATATGCGGATTACGCAAGCAAGCAGCAATACCCGGACACGGGAGAAGCCAATACCGGCAATGAATCCGCAGGAAAGCAAGGATACTTCTCCAATGCCGGAGCGCATCTGAACTACTGCGTGGTCACGTCCGTTAACGACCAGGAATCGGAATGCACCCAACAGACGCTCGACTATGCCAAACCGGTCGTGCAAGTCAGACTTGGCCAAATCACCATCAACAAGGTGTGGTCCGACGGTGCGAGCAAGCATGCGAGCGACGCGGTGACGGTCCAATTGCAGCGCACGAAGACCGGGGAAGCGGCCGCACAGGCTGAAAAAGTAGGCGATCCAATCACGTTGAACGCGTCGAATAATTGGACGGCCACGATCGGCAGATTGCAGCCCGGATACACCTACAGCGTGGCTGAAACGTCGGAAGACAGCCGCTACGCGGTCTCCTACCAGTATGGCAATGCTGCGAGCAACGCGACCGGCGTGGACCTCACCAAAGCCATGGTCTGGCAGAGTGACGGCAACGGCGGCAACATGACGGCCACATTGACCAACACGTTGAAGAGCGCGACGCTATCCAATGTGATCACCGTGCAGAAAATCCTAGAGGGGCGCGACTGGAAGGCAGGCGATTCGTTCGATTTCGAACTGACCGCAGACGGCAACGCGCCGCTGCCGGCCGATTGCGCGCAACAGGCGCAACAGTCGTGCAAGGTGACGGTCGCCTATGATGCTGATTCCCCGGATAGCCAGCATTCCGCAACGTTCGGTGACATCACCTACAACGCTGGAAAAGCCGACTACACGTACACCATTACGGAAGGCAACGGCAATATCGCAGCCCTGCACTATTCGGGCGCGAAATACCAGATTGTGGTCGCCGTTACCGAAACGAACGGCGCATGGACGGCTTCGGTGAAATCCGTGACGAAACTGCTCGACGACAACGGCAAGAACGTTTCCGAATCGCAGAAAATCGGCGATCCGATCGCATTCACCAATACGTATGTGGCGGTGTCGGCGTTGCCGTTGACGGGCGGAACCACGGATCGTCAATGGCTGCTGGTTGGCGGCTCGATCGGCGGACTCGCAGTACTGCTGGTTGGCGCGGCTGGCGTCTGGAACAGCAGGAAGCGTCTCGTCTGAGACGGTTCCTCGGGCTGGACTGCCCTACCAACCTTCGCAGGGCAGTCCAGCCGTGCATCACAAATTTTGTGGATCCAGAGCATGTTGGGCTTCGGATCCCGTTAGCAGAAACAAACACAACATCAACAACACAAGGAGAGGGGATTCTCATGAAGATGAGGAAACTTTTCGCCGGTATCGCCGCCGCTGCGACGTTGCTGGGCGGCATGGCCCTGGGCGCAACCAGCGCACAGGCCGACGGCAGCGGCACTGTCGTCAAGAGTGATGTGAATTTCACATTCACTGCTCAGGACGCCAAGCAGCTGACCAATCGTAAGCTGGACGCCTACAAGATCGCTGACTACGTGCAGTACGGCACTGGTAGCAATGCAACGTACGGTGTGCAGACTGCCGGCACGGTGACGGATAACTCCGGCATCAAGCTGCGCTCGAAGCTGCTGTTGCAGGCACTAATAAGACGGTTCCGACCGATGGCGGCGATCTGATGGCTTGGGCGCTCGCCGAAGGCGTGCTGTCTGTGGACAATTCTGCAGATGGTGCATGGAATAATAGCGCTTCCCGTAAGTTTGTGGAATCGCTGAAGACCACGACTGACAAGCTTGGTACCGCAGAAGAGGTTGATTTGGGTGCTGCCGCTAATGGCACTTCCGCTACTGTGACGCTCCCTGCAGGCCTGTACCTGTTTGTGGACGCGGATTACTCGGTTGGCACCAATGGAGCTGCCACTCCGTCTATCGCAATCCTCGTTGGCTCCGGTAACGTTAAGGATGGCGTGCTGAATCCGCTCACTGAGGCAACTGTGGCCATTAAGAACCAGACCACTGCCGTGACCAAGAAGGTGAATGGAGAGGACGTCATCACCGCTTCCGTTGGCCAGAAAGTGACATACACCATTACGAGCAAGGTGCCGCAGAACACGCAGTACTACAGCGATTACGGCTACACCTACACGGATACCCCGTCTGCTGGCCAGACTGTGGATTTCGATTCCCTTAAGATGACGGTCGGCGATAAGAGCCTGAACAAGGGTACGGATTACACCGTGGCCCAAAACAAGAATGGCACCTTCACCGTCACCATCAGTTCCATCCAGAAGCAGACCGCAGGTGCACTCATTACTGTGACCTATGCTGCCAAGGTTACTGAAGCGGGAGCCTCTGGCAGCAAGGCCGTGACTAACGCGGTCGTGCTCTCCGACAATGGTGCTGAAGCTACTGACAGCACTACCATCACCAATAGCGGGTTCTCCTTTACCAAGACCGACGCTCAAGGCAATCCGCTGGCCGGTGCTACGTTCACGATCCGCGTTCCGGGTGTGGATGGTTCGTTCACCGCCACCTCTGACAAGACCGGCACAGTGACCTTCAAGGGTCTTGCAGATGGCACCTACGAAGTCAACGAAACCACGGTTCCGAATGGCTTCCAGCAGAGCCTCAAGGCCAAGTTCAATGTCATCATTGAGAATGGTGAGGTCAAGTTCAAGGGTACGGATGTGTGGGGCCTGGCTCCGAAGGAGTCTTCCGATAAATACCAGGTCAAGAACGTGAAGAACGTCACCCAGCTGCCGCTCACCGGTGCTGCGGGCACGACCCTCTTCACCGTGGTGGCGCTGCTCGTGGCAGGTGCCGGCGTTACCGTCGCACTCAAGTCGCGCCAGCGCGTGCACTGATACGCGCTCAATCGCTGAAACAATAAGCGAAAAAACGAAATAAGCGGGCATTCGCGGAAACCATCCGTGGATGCCCGCTTTTCGTGTCTTTTCGTGCCTTTCCATACTTTTTAGGGGTGAAGGTTTTGCACGGGGCAATACGGGAGCGAAGCGGGTGAAATCCGGTACCAAACGGCGAAATCTGGCATGAAAAACATCCGCAAGTGGCAAAACAGGCATCAAACATGCGTCAAACAAAGCAATCATGCAGGGGTTGCAGGCGGGGGCATCTCACGACAATGGCACCCTACAATCGCAAGCACATCCATGAAAACAGTGGAAAGGCGGGTGTCATGGCACGAGGTGGGGGAGCGTTCAGCGACGAGGAAATCCAACTATTGCGCGGACTGCCAGCGGTCGCCAACGTAACGCGCAATCGCATCACCTACGCCGATTCGTTCAAGCAAGTGTGCACCATCCGCTACTTGACAGGCGAATCGCCAACCAAAATCTTCCGGGAAGCGGGACTTCCGCCGGATCTCATCGGATACAAGCGCATCGAACGGTGTGTGGATCGTTGGAAAACGTCGGCCATCAAATCCGTGACCGGCAGCGGCAACATGAGCGACAGCGAGATCATCGCGCAACTCGTCAACCGGTATGAGCATGCGTTCGTGATGAGGCGCAACCTCGATAGCATCACCAACAGGACGATGGAACATATTCCCGTCAAAGCGCAAGGCGACGACGGCATCGACGTGGGAACCGCGAGCATCATCATCAAACAGCAGGCGCGCCGTATCGACGAACTGGAGCGCGCGAACGCCGAACTGCGCGGGCAAATCGCCGCCACCGCCTGACCCAGACCATCGTTATGCCGCGTAAGTGTCTGATTCTGCAGAATCGGACAAGTACACAGGCAAAAACGGGTCTCAGTTGTCCGTTTCTGGTGAATCGGACAAGTAATGCGGCGAACGTGCGTTGCGGATGTCCGTTTCTCCAGAATCGGACAACTGGAGTACTGAAAGTGTGCTGTGGATGTCCGTTTTTGCAGAATCAGACAAGCGAGGCGCGATTTGTGTCGGACAGTTGGGCGTATCTCACTTATATGGCAGATTTGCTCATGCGTCATGAGCCATTTCGCTTATATATGGCAGTCAGCCTGCGGAAATACGCCCAAAACGTACCCCCTAAGTGGTGTTTTGCCGTGAGCAAGTGCCATATATAAGCGAGAAAGTAGCGGTCAACCTCGTGAATCTGCCATATATAGACGAGATAGGGCGGCAGGGGGTATGGCGAGGCGAAAATACGGGAATAAGGTGGTCGGCTGGGCACGGTTGACCACAAACGGGATGCGCCAGTGCCGCAAAATCTGCGTACGTGCCCAAAAACAAAGCTTCGGCGGGCGCAATGTGCGGTTCGCGGGGTAGGGTAGTGAACATTATGACTTCCGAGAACACCAATTCCGCGGGCTCAAGCGCCGCGCACATCAAATCCGTCGAAAGCCTCGACCAAAGCAACGAAATGGAGCGAGGCCTGAAAAACCGCCACGTCCAGTTCATCGCCATCGGAGGCACCATAGGCACCGGCCTGTTCCTAGGCTCCGGCAAGTCGATCGCACTGACCGGCCCGAGCATCATTTTCGTGTACATCGGCGTTGGCCTGATTATGTTCCTGCTGATGCGTGCCATCGGCGAAATGATGTACAGCGATCCTAGCCAGCACACGTTCATCAACTTCATCACGCGCTATCTCGGCCGCGGGTGGGGCAAGTTCGCCGGCTGGACGTATTGGATCGTGCTCATTCTGACCGGCATGACCGAAATCACCGCCGTAAGCACATATTTCGTAACGTTCTTCGGCACATTCGGCATAGACCTGAACTCGTGGAAGTGGTTGATCGAACTGTGCTTCCTCGTAGCGCTCACCGGCATCAATCTGATTGCGGTGAAAGTGTTCGGCGAGGCGGAATTCTGGTTCTCCATGATCAAGATCACGCTGATCGTCGGTCTGATCGTCACCGCCATCGTGATGCTGATCATCGGCTTCAGCTACCCCGCCACGCACATCGAAGGCGTGGACGGCACGGTGTCGGGTGCCACGGTGAGCCTTACGAATATCACCGACGGCTTCCAGCTCGCGCCGAACGGTTGGATGAACTTCTTCATGAGCTTCCAAATGGTGTTTTTCGCCTACCAGCTCATCGAATTCGTGGGTGTCACGGTGTCGGAAACGCAGAATCCGCGCGAGGTGCTGCCGAAGGCCGTGAACGAGCTGATCATGCGTATTCTGATCTTCTACGTGGGTGCGCTGATCGCGATCATGGCTATTGTGCCCTGGCGTAACTTTCACGAGAATTCCGATGGCTCGTTCGGTTCGCCGTTCATCATGGTGTTCAAATATGCGGGTCTTGATTGGGCCGCCGCCCTGGTGTTCTTCGTGGTGATTACGGCTGCCGCGTCGGCGTTGAATTCGCTGATTTATTCGGCCGGTCGTCACTTGTATCAGCTTGCTTCGGATTCCGAGTCGCCTGCGATGGCGCGTTTGGCTGAGGTTTCCGACACAAGGTGCCTGCGAAGGCGATTGTCGCTTCGGGTTGCATGATTCTGTTCTCCCCGATCATCAACGCGATTCCGGGTATTTCCGGCGCGTTCGTGCTATTCGCTTCGGCCGCCAGCGCTGTGGTGATTTTCATTTACGTGCTGACGATGCTCGCCCACCACAGGTATCGTCAGAGCAGCGATTTTCTACCGGACGGTTTCGTCATGCCCGCTTGGCAGGTGTTTGATTGGATTGCGATCACGTTCTTTGTGCTCGTGTATGTCACGTTGTTCCTGTCGACGGACACGATTGGTTCTGCGATTGCCGGTCTGATTTGGCTGGTTGCGTTTGGCGGATATTGCCTGCTACACGAACGATTCCAGAATCGCGATCTTAAGGAAGCCTTGCAGCAGTAACGTTTGCAGGTAACGCAGGATACAAGTAAGGGGCGTTTGCCGAACGTGAGTGCATCACGTACGTTCGGCAAACGCCCCTTTCAGCATGGTCTTTGCGCGAATCTCCATTACGGGATCCAGTGCAAATCAGCCGATGTAGTCGGCCTCGTTCGTCGGGCTGGACGGCACGGCATGATCTTCCGTAACCTTGCCCAAGCCAGACAAATACGCTTCACGACCCGCTTCGATCGCCTTCTTGAACGCGCGTGCCATCAGCGGAATATTGCCGGCGGAAGCGATGGCCGTGTATGCCATCACCGCGTCCGCGCCCATTTCCATGGCTTCCGCAGCCTGGCTCGGACGGCCAATACCAGCGTCGATGATCACCGGAACATTGGAGTTCTTGATGATCACTTCAATGAAATCGCGTGCACGCAGACCCTTATTCGAGCCGATCATCGCGCCCAGCGGCATTACGCAAGCCGCACCCGCGTCTTCAAGACGCTTCGCCGCAATCGGATCGGGGAACATGTACGGCATGACCACGAAGCCTTCTTTTGCCAGCTGTTTCGTGGCTTTGATGGTTTCCTCATTGTCGGGCAGCAGATACTTCGCCTCATGTTCGATCTCCACCTTCACGAAGTCCGTCTGGCACACTTCGCGGGCGAGACGTGCAATACGCACCGCTTCCTCGGCATTGCGTGCGCCGGACGTGTTCGGCAGCATGGTGATGCCTTTCGGAATGTAATCGAGCAGATTGTTTTCGGTGGTACGGCAGCGACGCAACGCCATGGTGACGATCTGCGTGCCCGCGTTCTCAATGGTCGCCTTGATGAGGTTCAGATCGTAGCGGCCGGAACCGAGGATGAAACGGCTGGTGAACTTGTGTCCGCCGAGGATCAACGGATCGGCGTCGCCGGTGGCGATTTCGTCATACGCGTGCGCATCCGGTTCCGGCAGCAGTGCGGTGTTCGTGGTGGTGCCGACCAGCTCGTCGAGCGTGGCGTTCGGTGCCGCCGCGAAGTCTTTTTCCGCGGTGGTGATCGTGTTTTCGGTGCTCATGGTTAATCCTTACTATGCGATTAGTGTTGTGTCATTCGTTGCGATTTGCGATTTGCGATTGCAATTGCGTTTGTGTTTGCGTTTCGCTGTCAGGCGTCTTCTTCGCCGAGAATCAAGCGAGTGATCATATTGGCTTCATGGCAGGCGACCACACCCACGCGCGGTGCCATCAGACCAGCGCCCGGCACCGGAGCGGTTTCGCCGTCGCCGCAGAAGTAGAAATTCTTCGAAACGCGACGAGTATTCACCAAATTGGAACTGCGGAATCCCGCCATTCCAGAAGCGCTCACCAGCTTCTTGTTCGGCAGATTCTCAAGCACGGCATTCACCAGCATCGTCTTGTTTTCCGGCACGTCGAACGCTTCGCAGATAATATCCTCATTGTCGAACAGCGTCGGCACGTTCTCGTCGGTCACTTTCACGGTATCAATGGTGATATCGATAAAAGGATTGATCTGACGCAAGTTACTGCGCAATGCTTCCGTCTTGTACTGCCCAAGATCCTTCAAAAAATACTGCTGACGATTCAGATTCGTCATATCCACGCGATCAAAATCAATCAAATGCAGGTGACCGACGCCAATGCGGGTCAACGCCACCGCAATGGTCGATCCGAGGCCGCCGCAGCCGCAAATGGCCACGTGCGCCGCGTCGAGCTTGTCTTGCGTGGCTGCGGTATGACGGTCGAGCAGGGCCGCACGGATTTCTTCGCGGCTGACGAGCGTGGTCGGGTCGGGCTGGTTGTCGAAAGCGTGCTGGCGGGCGTCGATCTGCGCCTGCGATGCGGATGGTTCAAAAGTCATGGTTGTTCTCGTATTCTCGTTTTCCGTTCGTGCGTTGTTTTTGCCGGGTTGGTTGTGTTTTGTATGTTCTTGCGATTGTTACGCGTGCATTGCGCCGGTCGTAATCGTAAGAAACTTTGAAAGTGGTTCAGCCGCCCTGCACGAACGTGACGATTTCCAACGTATCAGTGCCCTTGAGCTGCGTCTGCGCACGCTGGGTGCGAGGCACGATCTCACCATTGAGCTCGACAGCCACGCGGTCGGCGCGCAGGCCCTTGCTTTCGATCAGTTCGGCCACGGTGATTGGCGTGGCGACGTTCTCTTCCTTACCGTTGATGATCATTGCGGTTCCCTTCTGTGTCTGTCGTGACACATGCTTTCCTGCACTCCGGATGTCCGTTTCTGGTGAATCGGCATCCGGAGGTTCATTGTTGGTCTTTAAATGTCCGATTCTGCAGAATCGGACACGCACGGCATCTATTTCAGTCCACGGATGTCCGTTTCTGGTGAATCGGACACGTAGGCGCTTATTTGAGCCGCTTGTGCGTCCGTTTCTGCAGAATCGGGCACTCAAGGTTGGTACGAAAAAAGGGTCGCCGAAGGAACCGTACCCTATGAGGTGGTGCGCCCCTCCGTGACCCTAATCACGCGATATTCGGTTATCGCGAACGGAAGATGAGATACGTCTTGCGGCGTGAACAACCCGTCTCCTTACGGCGGCATTACCCGCATCAAGTCCTCGGTCGAAGCTCCGTGAGCTCCCTCTCAGCCTTTCGGCTCCCGTTCGGTTGTGCTTCATCTTCGCGCACGCGCCCGACAAGCTTGCGCCGGTTCACGTTGGGTTAGTCTTGAGATGAACGTGTACGAATCGGCTATGCTCTTGGAAGGAAGGGGAAGATGATGATGAACGGTGAGTTGGCAGGATTTACGATTCCTCGGCTTGGTATGGGAACGATGGCTTTGGCGATTGAGGGGCGTCCGGATCGCGATACCGCGATTCGTACGATTCATGCCGGTTTGGACGCGGGTGTCCGCTATTTGGATACGGCTTGGTCATATTATTTGCCGAGCAAGCCCGGCACCGGCACTGCGGAAGACCTTGCTACGGTGAAAAGTTGGTGCGTGATGCGCTCGCTTCGTGGAATGGCCCCCGAGATGCAGTGCTCGTCGCCACCAAAACCGGATATCGCCGTACTTGCGAAGCGGCCGCGGCCACTGACGGTACGCATGCGGTGGGCGCTGATGAGAGCCGCCCGCAAAGCCAGCGTTTGCAGGCCGAAGGCAGCCGCTACGGTTGGATTGCCGACTCTCGCCCCGAAACCATGATTCGTGACGCCAAGGAGTCCGCGTTGCACTTGGGCGTCGATACGCTCGACCTGTTGTATTCGCATGGCCCCGATCCCGCGGTGCCTTACGAAGACCAATGCGGCGCGTTGAAGCAGCTGCTCGACGAAGGCGTGATCAAATATGCGGGCATCTCCCGTGTGAATAACGAGCAGATCGACCTTGCGCGCAGCATTATCGGCAGCGGCTTGGTCGCCGTGCAAAACCAGTTCTCGCCGTCGCATCCCGATCCGGAACATACAATGAAACATTGTGCCGAATTGGGGCTCGCATTCGTCTGTTGGTCGCCGCTCGGCGGATTCCTCGATACGTTCGATCAGAGCGCGTACGATCCGTTCCGCACGGTTGCCGCGCAACGTGGTTGCTCCTACCAGCGTGTGGTGCTGGCGTGGGAATTGACTCGTTACGAACGTCTGTTCACCATTCCCAGCGCTCGCAATCCGCAGGAAATCAACGATTCCTTCGCTGCAACGCAACTTCAGCTCACTCAAGAAGAGCTTGCGATGCTTCCTTGCTGATTATCGTTTCCTTTTTTGGGCGTTTTCCTGTACGTGCACGTTGCGATCGAAAATGTTTACAGTAAAAGATATTATCGAGACATAACTGATGGGCATCGAATAAGGCGAGGTGAAGCGTGGGCTTCGAGCGGGAGTCGTTTGACAAGCTGATGAAAGTGGTCTGGGGTAAGAAGTCTCAGATGCAGCAGGCGATGTCGCGTGATTCCAAGGGCGAGCCATTCATTATTCGCGAGCTTGAGTTCAAGGGCGCGCAAACGCCCTCGCAGTTGGCTACCGCGTTGAAGGTCACGTCGGGCAGGATCTCCACACTGCTGGCTGCGCTGGAAAAAAAGGGTCTGATTGAGCGGGAGGTCGATCCCAACGACCGACGCATTGTGCATGTGAATCTTACCGAGCAGGGGCGGGCGAAGGCCAAGCAGCAGCGCGAGGATATGCGCGACGCCGTCTGCTGGGTCTTTTCGCAGATGGGGGAGCGTCGCACGCGCGAATTCGTGGATCTTACCGAGGAATTTGCCACATACGTGACCATCTGCATCCCTGGCCAGCCCCGCCCCACCGCCGAAGAAGTAAAGCAAGCCTTCGCAAAAGCCGAATCTGAAGATCCTGCGTAGGGACTGCCCACCACGTAAGCGTGCGCCTCACATGTGCCGTTCGCGACTGTGAGCTTGGCCAAACGGCTTGAGTGTGTCGCGAATGGTATATGTTGGCCGCGCGCGACCGAGCTGAGAAGAATCGCTCTCAGCAAATACACAGAAATATGAGATTGTCTTACACTGTAAGTAATTAAATATCGTAAGACAATTCAATAGGACTTATGTAAATCATTAATCGCAATTCGATCAACTCATGTAGTTGATCCAACCAATCCATCAATCGCAAAAACTTCAAACGCAACACAAGAGAAGGAATCCAAGCATGTTCCGCATTATGCGATACCTCTCCAAAGCGGAGATAGGCCAGATGCTCATTGCACTGGTCAGCATCGTCGGCAGATCTGGCTTGACCTGACCCTGCCGGACCTACATGTCCGACATCCACCACCTCCGTGGAAACCCCCGGCAGTGAAATGCAACCGATATTTGGATCGCCGGCGGCAAAATGCTGCTTATTTCGCTTGG
>ENA-OPZM01000204-OPZM01000204.1-human-gut-metagenome-genome-assembly--contig:-NODE-204-length-25594-cov-4.168610_pt1 | contig 25594 bp, 25 predicted proteins | sample MGYA00242478_ERZ504493 | MGnify/ENA primary metagenome ERZ504493 (study PRJEB26092, sample SAMD00036227) | human gut metagenome | host: Homo sapiens | study: EMG produced TPA metagenomics assembly of... | reverse complement strand
ATAAATTTTATCCTTCAAGCCAATTATGTCATGTTTGTGGATATAAAAAATACTGAAGTAAAAAACTTAAAATGTTAGAAAGTGGAACTGTCCTAAATGTAAAACACATCACGATAGAGATGTAAATGCAGCTATAAATATTAGAGATGAAGGATTAAGAATATTAAACATAGCTTAAATATTAAATAACATATACAAGAACCATAGGAACTATGGGGATAGCTCGGAGATACTGTATTCGTTAGATACTTGACCGAGAATCTTGCGACTTTAGTCGTGGGAGGTTCAGATTTACATTGAAGCTTTAACTGATTGTGAGCTTATTCAAATCTTGCCTTGTGCTTTTGCCAAAATCATGAATGAAAATATCCATCTTGAAGCTATCACTTATAAACTTGCTACTAAGCGTTTATGCACTGTAACCTGGGCTATGCAACAGATGATGTTCACCAGTTTTGATAAAAGACTTGCCGAGTTTTTACTCAATGAAAGTAATACTACTAATTCTGATGAAATCAATATGACTCATGAACAAATAGCCAAATTAATGGGTTCAGCTCGTGAAGTAGTAACTCGTATGCTCAAATATTTTTCTACAGAAGGATATGTAGAACTCACTCGTGGAAAAGTAAAAATCATAAATAAACAAGCACTAGAAAAACTCTAGTGCTTTTGTTTTTGTTTTATGCTAAAATATTAATTATTATATATTGTCTTGGAGGTAATTTAATGAAAATAATTGTAGGTCTTGGCAATCCTGGTAATGAATATGCCAAAACCCGCCATAATGTCGGTTTTATGCTCGTTGATGCACTAGCTGAGCATCTTAATATAAATCTTTGGAAAGATAAATTCAATGCTCAAATTGCGGAAGGTCGCATTGGCACTGAAAAAATCCTGCTAGTTAAACCGCAAACATATATGAATAATAGCGGTGAAGCCGTTGGTCCTTTGATGCGTTGGTATAAAGTAACTCCAGAAGATATCATTGTAGCTCATGATGATATGGATATCCCTGCTGGTACTATTCGCATTCGCAAAAAAGGTAGTTCTGGCGGACACAATGGTATAAAATCTTTAATCGCTCATTTAGGCAGTGAAAATTTCCCACGTGTAAGACTCGGTGTTGGTAGACCTCTCCCTGGTTGGAGCGTAGTAAATCATGTTCTTGCCCCATTTCCTCAAGAAGATAAAACAGCTGTAGATGAAGCAATTAAATATCTTATCCCTGCTGTAGAATGTATCGTTAATGATTCTGTCGATATGGCTATGAAATAAAATACAATCCCAAAAAAGCAAAGAAAAAAAATAAAGTAAAACAGGAGGATAAAAATAATGGCTGATATTCGTGCATTATATGCTGATGAAGATGGTAATATCCTAGATGCCCCAAAAGGTTTCCAAGCTTTAGCTAGAACTGGAACAGATATCATCGAACTTTCCCCAGATGATTTAATTCCACTTCCAGAATCTGCTGATTTAATGTTTTTACCAGATCGTTTACCACTTGCCAAATACGGTGATGAAATCATGCCTATCATGGGCAATGCCGTAGCTGCCATCTTACCTGCTGGTTATACTCGTTTATATATGCCAGCTTTCAAAAAAGAAGATGACGCTCAAATGCTTCCACTTTATGGCTATACTGCTGTTGTTGTCTATAAAGATGAACTTTATGTAGCAGCTATGTACACTGATGAAAATGATAAATGGGACCCTGCGCATTATAATACTCGCAATTTGCATAAATTAGTTAAACGCGTTCAAAAAGATTTACCAGACAATCGCCTTGTTGAACATTTAGGTAATTGTTCTTTAACATGGCATTGTTGCACAGCTCAAAATCTATTTTATCGCCGTTGGGAAGCTGGTATTCCATCTTCTCCAGTTTGCAATGCTAATTGTTTTGGTTGTATATCTCTTCAACCTGCTGAATGCTGTCCATCTCCACAAAGTCGCATAAAATTCCGTCCTACACCAAAAGAAATTGCTCAAATCAGTATCTATCATTTAGAAACTGCTCCTGATGCCATCATCAGTTTTGGTCAAGGCTGTGAAGGTGAACCTTCTCTTGCTGTAGACAATATCGTGCCTGCTATTGAAAAAATCCGCAAAAAAAACAGAACAAAGGTCAAATCAATATAAATACTAATGCTGGCTATACAGAAGGTATCAAACGCATTGTTGATGCTGGTCTTGATAGTATGCGTGTAAGTATTATCAGTGCTATTCCTGAAAATTACAAAGCTTATTATCGCGGTAGTTATGAACTTGATAATGTAAAAGAATCCATTCGCTACGCTCATGAACATGGCGTGCATATTTCTTTAAATATGCTTTATTTCCCTGGCTTTAATGATAGCGAAAGTGAATTTAAAGCATGGAAAGAATTTTTACATGAAAATCCTGTAAATATGATTCAAATCCGCAATTTAAATATCGACCTGATGCTTTTGCCGAAATCATGCCACCATTTACTAAAGCTATCGGCACTAAAGAATTTATTCGCCAATTACACGAAGAATTTCCTGATATCGTCATTGGTAATTTCAGTCATTATCAAAAAGGAGAATAAATCATGGTCATCAATCCTAGAGTAGAAATGATGCCAACTGAAGAAAAAGTCGAACTCATTTTACAACGCTTTCGCAAAAATCTTCATTGGGCATTAGAAAAATCCTCTTTCTACAAAAAGAAATACAATGGTCTTGATATTCATGCTGAAGATATAAAAACGTTATCTGATATAAGAAATCTCCCTGTAACTACTAGAGATGAACTTATTCAAGCATCTGCCTTTGATTTATTAACAGGCCCACTTAGTCAGACTTTGCGTTTCAACCGAACAATCAGCGGTTTATATCGCGGTTTTACAGCAGACGATATTGCACGCAATATCGATATCGCTATCAGACCTTTAGCTAGTAATGATATTAATAAAACATCAACTTTGATTATCTGTGGTAATTATAGCTCTCAATATTTATTGGACTTACATTATGCAGCTGAAGCATTAGGTGCTACAGTACTTCCTTGTAATAGCGTAGATGCTGCTATTGATGTTATCGGCATTTTCAATGCTACATCTTTAATCATCAGTGCTAAAAATTTAAAAACTATGATTGAACGAAATGTTGATCACTTACCGCCAAAAATCATTGTTTTAATTGATAACTTCCAAGATACAACACTTGATGAAATCGAACATCATTTCCATCATCCATTAGCTAAAGTTTATATGTCTAAGTATTTTGGCTTTGCAGGTATCATTTTCACTTGTGAACATAATCATGTTCATGTACAAGATGATTATCTCTATCCAGAAGTTGTTGATAATAAATTAGTCATTACTCCTTTAACATTTGAAGCAATGCCTATCATTCGCTTCCAGACTAAACTCACAGCTTCTATTGATTATAAACATACTTGCGAATGTGGTCGTACTTTTGCCACTATACAATTAGAAAAATAAATCTCAATATATTTAATTTAGGAAAGGGATACTTTATGAAAATCATGCATTTGTCCGATCTTCATCTCGGTAAAAATCTCAATGGTTTTTCTCTATATGAAGACCAAAGGCATATCCATAAACAAATACTTCAAATAGCAAAAGAAGAAGCTATTGACGCTGTTATGATTGCTGGTGATGTATTTGATAAATCCGTTCCTACCAATCAAGCTATACAATTATTTGATGAATTTTTAACATCTTGGGCAGAGTTACATCTGCCCGTTTTTATTATCAGCGGTAATCATGATAGTGCCCAACGTGTAGCTTTTGGAGCGAATTTATTTAAAGACAATAATATTTTTATCTCACCCATTTATGATGGCAAAATCTCTCATATTACCTTAAAAGATGAACATGGCAATATCAATTTTTATCTTTTGCCATTTATCAAACCAGCTATTGTAAGAAGTTATTTTCCTGATGAAGAAATCACTTCTTATAATCAAGCAGTAAAAATAGCTCTAAAGCAAATATCTTTAAATCCAGATGAACGCAATATTTTAATCGCTCATCAATTCGTAACAGGTGCTTACACTTGCGACTCTGAAGAAATTATCGTCGGCGGTATAGATAATGTCGATGCCCAATTATTTCAAGATTTCGATTATGTAGCACTTGGTCATTTGCATACACCGCAAAATGTTTTAACTGAAAAAATTCGTTATTGCGGAACTTTATTAAAATATTCTTTTTCCGAAGCTAATCAAGAAAAAACTGTTACTATCCTTGATTTTCCACAAAAAAATAAATTGACCATTTATGAAAAAAAACTTTCATTTCTTCATGATATGCGTAAATTAAAAGGCTCTTATGCAGAATTAACGCTAAAGAGCAATTATGAACAGACAAATACAAATGATTATTTAGCCATAACACTCACTGATGAAGAAGATATTCCTGATGCCATCAATCGTCTGCGTTCTATCTATCCTAATATCATGCAACTGACCTATGATAACCTTCGTACCAAAACAGTCCAAAATATCGAAACTACAGATATTGCCAATTTAAAAACGCCATTAAATCTCTTTGAAGAATTATATTACAAACAAAATAATCAAAATTTAAATGATAAGCAAATAGATATTTTACAAGAATTAATCCAAGATATCTGGGAGGGAAAATAATGCGTCCTTTAAAATTAACTATATCAGCTTTCGGTGCTTATGCTGATAAATGCGAATTGGATATGAGTCTATTAGGCAATAAAGGTATCTATCTAATCAGTGGCAATACAGGTGCAGGCAAAACCACAATTTTTGATGCTATTACTTTTGCCTCTATGGTCATACTAGTGGTGGTATCCGTGAAAATGAAATGCTTCGCAGTAAATACGCCGATAAAAACACACCTACATTTGTAGAAATGACTTTTTCATACAACAATAAATCATACACTATTCGCCGTAATCCTGAATATTTTCGCCCTGCAAAAAAAGGAAATGGCTTCGTCAAAGAAAAAGCTCAAGCAGAATTTTATCCACCCAATCAACAGCCAATAACTGGCATAAAAGAAGTAAACTCTGCCATAAATGAATTAATCGGTCTTGATGTAAATCAATTCACGCAAATAGCCATGATTGCTCAAGGAGAATTTTTAAAATTAATCCATGCTTCGACAAAAGAACGCAGTGATATTTTTCGCAAAATCTTTAATACTAAACCCTACCAACAATTACAAGAAAAATTAAAAGAACGCTTCAATGCCCTCAAAAAAGATTTTCTCTTGATTAATAACAGTATTAAGCAATATATAGAAACAATCATACTTCCTGAAAATATGAATTATGACTTCAATCCCTTGATGCCTAAAGATTGCCTTATAAATCTAAAACAAATCATTAATCAAGATAAAAATGATTTAAAACAATTAGAAAAAGATTTTACGGTTTTAGAACAAAATATCAAAGAAAATGAAAAAATTATAAATACTGCTATTAATCAACAGCAAATACAGCAAAAATCAATGAATATCAGTCAGCATTAACAGCTAAAGCAAAAATACTCCCTAATATTCAAGAAAAATTATCCCTAGTACAAAAAGATTTTGAAATAAAATCCACTTCACTAAATGTGAATATTGTCAAATTAACAGAAGAATTACCTAAATATCAATATATATCTAAACAACAAAATCTCTTACAAACAGCAAAAAAAGCATTGCAAAGCAAACAGCAACAAATGGCAAATGATGAAGCCACTTTAGCAAAATTAACGCAAACTATAAATGATATACAAACAGATTTAAAAAATCTAACAGATGTAAATGTACAGATTGAACAAACAAATTCTGCACAAAAAGAAAATAATCAACGACTACAAAATTTAACAAAACTCTCTACACTACTCGAAGAATATAAACAAACATCTTTAAAACACAAAGAATATAAGACAAAATGGCAACAACAACAGGCAAAACTTGCTGAATTAGAGCAAATTTATAATCAACAAAATCACTTGTTTTTGGCAGAACAAGCAGGCATTTTAGCCAAAGATTTAAAACCATACACACCTTGCCCTGTTTGCGGTTCTACAAATCACCCACAATTAGCCAAAATATCTACGTTGGCACCAACTCAAGCAGAACTTGAACAATTAAAAAATAGATGCGATATTTTCTCCCAAAAATTGAATGAAATTACCCAATTAGCTAGCGAATTAAATGGTAAATTGCATAATCTCTTTACAGAAATAAAAGCACAAGCCGAAAATATTTTAGGTAACTTCACTCAAAAAACTATCTTTCATGATGTAGAAATAAAAAAATGTGAACTTCTAAACGAAAAAAATCAGCTTGATAAGCAATTAATCCAGTTAAATAAATTGAGTCAAAAACAAATAAACTTAAATGCACAATTAGAAAAAAATCTATTATTGCAAAAAAACTTAGAACAAAAACTTCTAACATTAAATACTTCTATCGTCAAAGAAAATACAGATATTGAAATCTTAACAACTGAAATCAATACCTTAACTAAAGCTCTTTTATTCACTGATGAAAATGAAGCTAAAGAGCAACTTCAAAAATATAAACAAACACAAAATTATTTACAACAAAATCTCGCTACTGCTCAAACTGAATTTGATAAATTAAATCAATCACTTGTAGAAATCAAAGCAAAAATCGCCTCACTACAAACACAACTCACACCTCAAAATTATGATTTAAACGAATTAGAAAAAATTCAACAAGAATATTTAGCAACAAAAGAAAATTTAATGCCTCAAATACAAAAACTGCATACTCGAATTACTACTAATCACCAAATTCAACAAAAATTAATGAAAAAAATCGAACTATTAGATACTAAACAATCCTTTTATAGCAATATACAGGCACTCTACACTACAGCTACAGGTTCAGTTGCCGGCAAAGAACGCATTATGCTTGAAACTTATGTGCAAATGCACTATTTCGATCGAATTTTAATTCGAGCTAATACTCGTTTGATGATGATGACACAAGGTCAATATGAATTAGTGCGCTGTAAATCAAGTGAACAACTTCGCTCGCAAACTGGTTTAGAATTAGATGTAATCGACCACTACAACGGCACGACTCGCAGTGTAAAAACTCTATCTGGTGGCGAGTCCTTCAAAGCTTCCTTATCTTTAGCTCTCGGTTTATCCGATGAAATTCAATCTTTTGCCGGTGGTATTCATTTAGATACTATGTTTATTGATGAAGGGTTTGGCTCTTTAGATAGTGAATCACTTGCTCAAGCAATCAAAGTTCTTTCTCAATTATCTCAAGGAAATAAATTAATCGGTATCATCTCTCATGTAGATGAATTAAAAGAAAAAATTGATAAACAAATTCAAATCACCAAAAATCATGAAAAAGGTAGCACGGCTAAAATCCTTATTTAACAAGGGTTTTAGTCCCCTTTTTTACAAAGCAAAAAAAACTTTAATTTTTTTCAAAAAAAGTGTTGACATTTGTTTCAAAGTTCTATATAATAATCTACGTTGTCAAGCGACAACAACGCAATACGGTTCACTAGCTCAGTTGGCAGAGCACCTGACTTTTAATCAGGGTGTCCCGAGTTCGAATCTCGGGTGAGCCACCATTACAATGGCGCGTTGGTCAAGTGGTTAAGACACCGCCCTTTCACGGCGGCTTCATGGGTTCGAATCCCATACGCGTCACCATATTTGGGCGATTAGCTCAGCTGGGAGAGCGCTTGCCTTACAAGCAAGATGTCAGCAGTTCGATCCTGTTATCGCCCACCACTACGGCCCGGTAGTTTAGTTGGTTAGAATGCCGCCCTGTCACGGCGGAGGTCAGGGTTCAAGTCCCCTTCGGGTCGCCATTTTTATTTGCCTCGGTAGCTCAGTCGGTAGAGCAGGGGACTGAAAATCCCCGTGTCAGTGGTTCGATTCCGCTCTGAGGCACCATTTTTTTATTTGGGCGGTTAGCTCAGCTGGGAGAGCGCTTGCCTTACAAGCAAGATGTCAGCAGTTCGATCCTGTTACCGCCCACCATAATGAAATATCTACACTACCCTCTCTCATTAAAGGGTAGTTTTTTTATACCCAAATTTAAGTATTTATGATAAACTTTCTATATAAAATTATTTTTACCAAAATTTGATAAAGGAGTCTGCTATATGATTAAATGGATTATCTCCGATATGGACGGTACTTTACTTGTTGAACCTAATAAATTACCTGATGATTTTGATGAAATTATGGATTTATTAAAACAACATAATATTATGTTTTCACCTGCTAGCGGACGCCAATATCAAGCACTTGTTTCCCAATTTCCTAAATATAAAGATGATTTACTTTTTATTTCTGAAAATGGGACTTATGTCTGCCAACATGATAAAGAAATTTTCTCTGCTACATTACCAGATACTGCTGTACAAAAAATTATTGATGAAACTGCAAAATTGCCAAAAGTAGAAATTGTATTAAGCGGTAAAAAAGGTGGCTATATCATCTCTCAAAATAAAGAATTTCATGATGAATTAAATCTTTATTACACTCAGTATAAAATTCTTCATGATTTTTCTGAAGTTGATGATGAAATTATTAAAATTTCTCTTTGTGATTGTTTTAATCGCGATTCTTTAAATAATGTCTATAAAAAATTCTTACCTTTAGCTGATGAAATGCAAGTAGTTTTAAGCAGTGATATCTGGGTTGATATCATTCCTCTAGGCATCAACAAAGGTGTAGCTATCCAAAAATTACAGAAAAAATTAAATATAAAACCAGAAGAATGTGTCGCTTTTGGCGATTATTTAAATGATTATGAAATGATGCAATCTGTATATTATAGTTATGCTATGGAAAATGCCATTCCTGAATTAAAGAAAGTAGCTCGCTATATAGCACCACCAAATTATAAAAATGGTGTAGTTAAAACAATTCGTCAATTACTTGCTCAACAAGAAAGCAATCATTGATTAAATATCAAATAGAAAGAAGCTAATATTATGAAATTAGATTATCATATGCATTTTGAATATGGCTCTTATGATGAAAATTGGGTCAAAGGATTTTTTGATAGTGCCAAAAACCATGGATTGACAGAAATCGGCATCTCCGAACATAGCCATACTTTTCCTGAATTCAAAGATTTATATTATCAGGATTTAATTTTAGATGATAGCTTTGTAGGTAAATTCCAACAGCAATGGTTAAAGAAAAATAAATTCAAATACACTTTAGATGATTATTTTAACTTTATGGCTAAATTACGAAAATTAGGCTACAAAGTTAAAACAGGAATTGAAGTATGCAATTTCCAAGACCAAGAAAAAGTAAAAAGTATTTTAGCACCATATGATTTTGATTATATCATTGGCTCTATCCATTTTCTTCATGGTTGGGCTTATGATTCTTCAGAAATAAAAGATGAATGGAATAATCACACTTTAGAAGAAATCTATGATTGGTATGCACAAGAAGTTGAAAAACTCTGTGCTAGTAAAATCTATGATGTTTTAGGTCATCCATTTAATATTCGTTTATTTAAAAATATACCAGATTTTGATGTTACACCTTATTTAGTCCGTGTAGCTAAAGCTGTTAAAGAAGCTAATATGGCTATCGATATCAATACTGGTACTTTATATCGCTATCCTATAGCTGAAATTTCACCATATCCTGATTTTATGAAAATCGCTGTAGAATACAATCTTCCTATTATCACTTCTTCTGATGCACATAAACCAGAACATTGTGGTAATCATATTGATGATGCTATTTCATATGCTAAATCTTTTGGCTATAACCAATCTATACGTTTTGCAAAAAGACAACGTGAATTTGTAGAACTAGGATAATATAATTAAAAGGACGATAACTTTTAATAGTTATCGTCTTTTTTATTAATATATTTTTTTAACTTTAAAACCATGTTCATGTAAGCTATGAGTAATTTGTTGAATATGCTCTATACCATTTGTTTCAACAGTTACTTCAAGCACTACTTTCTTGAAGCTATCTGTTACTTTAGCCTGATTGTGGTCTAGTTTAATTACATTGGCATTTAAATCTGCTAAAATTTGAGAAATCGCCAATAACTGACCAGGTTTATCTGGAAGTTGTACACTAAAGCAAAATACTCGACCACGAGCGATTAAAGCTTTATCAATAAGTGCTGAAATTGTAGAAATATCAATATTACCACCACTTACGATAGCAGCCACTTTCTTACCTTTGAATTGTAATTTTCTGCTAGCTGCTAAAGATAATACGCCCGCACCTTCAGCAATCAATTTATGTTTTTCAATCAAAGATAATAAAGCTGACATAATTTCAAATTCAGAAACGGTAATTACTTCATCTACATATTTTTTAATGAATTCAAATGTTACATCACCTGGTGTTTTTACTGCTGTACCTTCTGCTACAGTATCAACGCTTGGCAAAGATACTACTTTATTTTCCTGAAGTGATGCTTTGATACAAGCTGCTCCACAAGGTTCTACACCGATTACTTTTACATGTGGATTTACCATTTTAGTCGCAAGTGCTACACCACTGGCAAAACCGCCACCACCGATAGGTACTAAAATCGCATCAACATCTTTTAAATCGTCAATGATTTCTAAAGCTGTAGTACCTTGACCTAAGATAACTTCGATATCATTAAATGGGTGAATAAATGTATAATTAAATTCTTGTTGTAATTCTACTGCTTTTGCTGCCGCATCATCAAAACTATCTCCAGATAATACAACTTCTGCTCCATAAGCACGAGTTGCTTCTACTTTTAATAATGGAGTAGTCGCTGGCATAACAATTACAGCCTTAACACCTAATTGTTGAGCTGCATAAGCTACACCTTGAGCATGATTACCAGCTGAAGCTGCAATTACACCATGAGCTTTTTGTTCTTCACTCAACTGACTAATGCAGTTATACGCTCCGCGAAGTTTGAAAGAACCTGTTTTTTGCAAGTTTTCAGGTTTTATATATATATCATTATGTGATAAATTGGAAAAATAATCACTGTAGATTAATTTAGTTTTGTATATAACACCATCTAAATTTTTAACAGCACGATACACATCAGCTATAGTTGTTTTTTCTACTATTTCCTGTGGTGTTAATTTTACTTCTACTTGCTCTTTAGCCAATAAAACCATCTCCTTTTTGTTTACTTAAAATTATGTAGATGTTTTCTATTATATCATAAAATTAACAACTTTACATATATAAAAAATTGTAAATAAAAAAGTGATGAATTAAACTCCTATTTAGTCTAATTCATCACTATTATTTTTATTAGTTAAATAAATATCCAGATGGGTCTACAGCTTGTCCATTTATGCGAACTTCATAATGTACATGAGGCCTGTTGAAAAGCCTGTACTTCCCATGTAAGCAATAATCTGTCCACGTTTTACTTGTTGACCAGCAGATACTACTACATAAGAAGCATGTCCATAACGAGTCATCACTCCGTTGCCATGATCGATATCTACCATATTGCCATATCCGCCAGAATTCCAACCAGCAATGCTGACAACGCCATCAGCTGTTGCTCTGATTGGTGTTCCCATATCATTTGCAATATCAATACCAGGGTGGAAATCGCTACCACCCCAACGAAGACCATATGGTGAACTTACTACACCTTTAGCTGGCCAAATAGATGGAGTAATAGATATAGTCTGATTAGCAATTGCTACTTGCTGACGTTTCATCATGATAGCAGTCTGCAACGTTTCTTCAATTCTTCCATATTATTTAATTTACCATTCATTGTATTTTCTACAGTATCTAAGGTAAGACGTACATTTTCTATAGTAGGTGTTTGCGGATAAGGTCCACCTTGTCCATTTTGTTCTGGATTTACACTATCTCCATTATTTCCTTCTGGAATTTCTATACCAGATAATTGTTTTAATTCATTTTCCAAATTATTTAATTGGTCCATATCTTCTTTTAAGCTATTAGCTTTTTTATCAAGTTCAGATAATTGTTGCTGTTGAAGTGCATTTGCTTCTTGCAATTCTTGTAAATGCTGTTTATCTGCTTGATTATTAAAATATACATAACCTGCAAAACTCAATGAACCAACGACTAATACTATCATAATAACTACAGATGCCATCACATATCTGAGCATATTTTTACTTATAGTAAATAATTTTACATCATCTGTTTTATTAGGTATGATTTTTATTGTATATTCATCATTTTTTACTACTTTTTTATCTTCTTTTATATCTTCTATTTCTGTTTCTGTATTATTTTGTTCAGTAGCTTGTTTATTTAACTCTTCCTGACTCAAAACTTAAACCTCCTGTATTTTTAAATAATAAATAATAGTAAACATTTATTTCCTAATTTCTTATTATAACATAAATAAAAAGCATTTTGCCTTGCAAATAGCCAAGCAAAAATGCTTTTTTTCATTAAAATTCAATTAAGATTTTATCTAATTTCCCTACAACTTTCTCTTTTTACTAAAAAAATACGGCACAATAATTTTTGTCGCAAATAAATTAGGATTTTCTATATGCTTACTAAGTTGAGAAGCCGCTTCTACTCCCAATTGATAAGCATTTATATCTATAGATGTCAATTGTGGATTCATCATACGAGCAAAGATAGAATTATTAAAACTTATGATGGATAAATCCTCTGGCACTTTTAAATTGCATGCAGAAATCAAATTACCTATAGAAACAGCTACAATATCATCATAAATTAATAAAGCAGTTGGTCGATTTTCACTAATTAATAAATCCTTAAGCTTATTATATTTTTCCTCAGAATTCAATGCAAATTCTAAACAATAATTAGGATTATATTCAATATTATGTTCACTTAATGCTAATAAATATCCGGCCTTTCGATCGCTAGAAAATACCTTGTAATTATCTGTACCTATATAAGCAATTTTATTATGACCTAAAGATATAAGATATTCACATGCTTCTTTTGCAGCTTGCACATTATCATTATCTACATAGATAGTATCATTTATCATTTTTGTAGCTTTACCAATCAATACAAATAACAATTTTTGCTCATACATATAATTGATTATTGAATCATCTATATTTGAATATAAAAGATAAATCCATCTGCTCTGAAGCTTTTATACTTCTTATCAATTCTTCATCAGTTTCACCTGTTATTACTAATAAAGTATATTGCTTTTTATTACAATATTTACCAATTCCCTTTATAGCTTCTAAATAAAAAGGATTTTCATAAACATCTGTTTTACTTTTAGGAAATACTACACCTATTTTACGCATACTAATATTCTGTTGTAAATTATTTTGCTCGTAACCTAATTCTTCCATCGCTTTTTTTACTCTATCCTTTGTTTCTTGACTAATCGATGGATGATTTTTACACGTTCTTGATACGGTTGATGGTGATACCCCAGCCAATTTCGCGACATCTTTAATTGTAACTGCCATAAAAATTCTCCTCTATATCTATAATAAAAAATTCGTCTTTTATATCTATAAATATTAAACCACATTTCTATATTTCACGCAACTATTCGCACAATTTCTTGCATATAAATTGCGTAAATTATTTTATTTTTAATGCAATTATTTCGTAAAATTATTGCAATTTTTCGCAAAACTCTTTATAATAAAAATATAATCATTACTGAAGCGATTTTAAAGATATTTGCAATGTATGCAATAAAAATTATGAGGAAGTGTTTTTATGGAAAGTAAATCCCTACAACTTTTATCACCAATTACGGGAAAAACAATACCACTTACAGAAGTTCCTGACCCTGTATTTTCTACAAAAATGATGGGTGATGGTATTGCAATCATTCCATCAGAAGGTAAAATCTACAGTCCTGTTGATGGTGAAATCACTATGATTGCTGCAACAAAACATGCCTATGGCATCAAAGCTGATAATGGATTAGAACTACTCATTCATTTTGGCTTGGAAACAGTAGCTTTAAATAGTGAAGGCTTTACTGTTCACGTGCAAGCTGGCGATAAGATAAAAGCTGGCACATTAATTGCCGAAGTAGATTTTTCTTTCATGCAACAAAAAAATATCAATTTAATTACACCATTTATCATTTGTGGTGGCATGGAAAACATGACATTAAACTGTAATTACAACGAAGTAACTCATGGTGAAGATGCCATCATAACTTTAACCATGCAAAATATGCAAAATATGCAAAATTCTATGCAACAAGAAACAAAATCAACTGTAGCAGAAGCGCCAAAGAAAAAATTTCATATTGATTTTGATTTCTTACAAAAACTTGGCAAAGTGTTAATGACAGTTATCGCTGTTATGCCTGCTGCTGGTCTTATGATTTCTCTTGGTAAATTAATTCAAATGTGTGGTGCTGATATTTCCTTAATCATGATTATTGGTAACACTATGGAAAATATCGGTTGGGCAATTATCGGTAATTTACATATTTTATTTGCTGCTGCCATTGGTGGTTCATGGGCAAAAGAAAAAGCTGGTGGTGCCTTTGCTGCTATAATTGCTTTCATTTTAATCAATCGAATAACTGGTTCTATTTTTGGTGTAACTACAGATATGTTAAACCAAGCTGACGCTACAACTTATACTTTATTAGGTCAAACAATTCCTGTTAAAGGCTATTTTGTTGAAGTTCTTGGTGCAGCCGCTCTCAACATGGGTGTATTTGTCGGTATTATTTCTGGCTTTGTCGGTGGTATTGTCTACAATAAATACTACAATTTCCGCAAATTACCAGATTGTTTAGCCTTTTTTAATGGTAAACGCTTTGTACCTTTAATGGTCATCATTTATTCCGTCGTAATTTCTGTAATTCTCAGTTTTTTCTGGACTTATGTACAAACAGGTATTAATAATTTTGGTATTTGGATTGCTAATTCATCTTCTACTTATCCTGTACTTGCTCCATTTATTTATGGTACTTTAGAACGTTTACTTTTACCATTTGGTTTACATCATATGCTTACCATTCCAATGAACTACACATCTTTTGGTGGTACTTATCAACTTTTAACAGGTGCAAATGCTGGAACTTTTGTATTTGGACAAGATCCTCTATGGCTTGCTTGGGCAAATGATTTAATCAACTTCAAAAATATGGGTGATATGGCTTCTTACAATCAATTATTAAACGAAGTAACACCTGCTCGTTTCAAAGTTGGTCAAATGATCGGTGCTACTGGTATGTTGCTTGGTATCGCCTTAGCTATGTATCATCGTGTCGATAAAGATAAACGTCATAAATATAAATCCATGTTTGTATCCACTGCACTTGCTGTATTTTTAACTGGTGTAACTGAACCACTTGAATTTATGTTTATGTTTGCCGCTGTTCCTTTATATATCGTTTATGCAATTCTTCAAGGTCTAGCTTTTGCTATGGCTGGTATTATTAGATTTACGCCTTCATTCTTTTGGCAATATTGAATTTATCACTCGTATTCCTATGTCTGTAAAAGCAGGACTTACTGGAGATATTATTAACTTTTTAATTTGTATTGTAGCCTTTTTTGCTATCGGTTATGTTGTGGCTTATTTCATGATTGGCAAATTTCATTTTGCTACACCTGGTCGTTTAGGTAATTATGACAGTATAAACAATGATGAAGATAATTCTAAAACTACTGTACAAGGCTCTGCTCAAGCTGAAGCTATTATTAAACTTTTAGGTGGTAGAGAAAATATCACTCTCGTTGATGCTTGTATGACCAGATTGCGTGTAACTGTTAAAGATATCAATAAAGTAGCAGATTTAGACCAATGGAAAAAATATGGTGCTTTAGGTTTAGTAAAAAAAAGATAAGGGCGTTCAAGCTATTTATGGGCCTAAAGCGATGTTTTAAAATCTGATATCAATGACATTCTTTAAATATATCAATTGACGAGGTAATTTATATGAAATTACTAACACTTAATTCTCACAGTCTTTTAGAGGAAGATTATCTTAAAAAAACACAGATTTTTGTAGAAGAGATTCTTCAAGAAAATATTGATGTCTTCGCACTTCAAGAAGTCAATCAATCACATGATGACAAAATCTTAGCTAAAAATCCTCATAACTATTATGGCACATCAATTTTAAAACAAAATAATCATGCGCTATATATTGCTGATTTACTAGCTAAACAAGGTAAAAACTATCATTGGATTTGGGAAGATTGTCATCTTGGCTATGACATCTATGATGAAGGTATTGCTATCTTTTCTAAATATCCCATTATAGATACAAAAGTAATTCCATTATCTAAAACACAAGATCATACAAATTATAAAACGCGTAAAGCTTTAGCTATTTGTTGTGAAGTAAATCAACAAAAAACATGGTTTATTTCTATGCATATGGCTGGTGGAATGATGAAGAAGAACCATTTCAACGCCATTGGCAAAATTTAATTACAGCTCTAAAGCCAATTTCTCAAGATACAATTTTCTTAATGGGAGATTTCAATAATCGCAGTGATATCAAAGATGAAGGTTACAATCTTATTCTTAAAGATAAATGGTATGACTTGTATGAATTAGCTCAAATACGTGATGAAGGAATTACCAGTTCTTCTGGCATTGCTGGTTGGTTTTCTCAAAATAGTAAAGCTATCCGCATTGACTATATTTTTTGCAATAAAAAAATAAATGTACAATCTCAAAAATCTATATTTACTGGCATAGATAAACCTACTATATCTGATCATTTTGCTGTACTAACAGAATGTATAAAAGGAGTATAAAATCATGAGAACAAGTGGCATTTTATTACCAATCTTTTCCCTGCCTGGTGGTCATGGAATTGGTTGCTTTAATCAAGAAGCTTATAAATGGATAGATTATTTAAAACAAGCTAAACAAAGTTATTGGCAAATATTGCCTTTAGGTGCAACTAGCTATGGCGATTCACCTTATCAATCATTTTCTACTTTTGCAGGAAATCCTTATTTTATTTCTTTAGATGATTTAGTAGCTAAAAATTGGTTAAATATCGATGAATTACCAATTCAAGAAGAAAATACTACTATTGATTATGCAAACTTATATCATACACGTTTTGATTTATTGAGATTAGCTTTTAAACGTAGTCATATCACAGATAATCATGATTTCCAATCATTTATAAATAATGAAGCATATTGGCTAAATGATTATGCTTTATTCATGGCAATAAAAGATTATTTAAATGGAATATCTTGCAACAATGGCCTGAAGATATCCGCCATAGAACAACAGATGCTATGAACTACTACACAAATAAATTACAAGAAAATATTACTTTTTATAAATTCCTCCAATTCATCTTTTGGGAACAATGGCAAAAATTAAAAGCTTATGCAAACAGTCAAGGTATTTCTATAATTGGTGATATCCCAATCTATGTAGCTTATGATAGTGCTGATACTTGGTCTAATCCTCATCTCTTTCAATTAGATGAAAATTTATTGCCAACAGCAGTTGCTGGTTGTCCGCCAGATGGCTTTTCTGCTGATGGTCAACTTTGGGGCAACCCTTTATATGCTTGGGAAAGACATGCACAAGAAAATTTTTCTTGGTGGATATCTCGTATTTCTTGGTGCTATAAATTATATGATGTTGTTCGTATTGACCATTTCCGTGGCTTTGATGAATATTATTCTATTCCTTACGGAAATACTACAGCTAAAGGTGGTCATTGGGTAAAAGGCCCTGGAATAAATCTTTTCCAACAAATAAAAAATACACTTGGCAATAAAGAAATCATTGCTGAAGACCTTGGCTATCTAACTGACTCCGTTCGCCAATTAGTAAAAGATACAGGCTATCCAGGAATGAAAGTTTTAGAATTTGCCTTTGATAGTCGCGATTCTAGTGGAGCTAATAATTATTTACCTCATAATTACAATGAAAATTGTGTAGTTTATACTGGCACTCATGATAATGAAACAATGCTTGGCTGGTTTAAATCAATCTTGCCAGAAGAAAAAAATACTTTGCGTCGCTATTTATGTACTGATACTCAAGATGATTTAAAACTACTAGATAAAGCTATTTGTTTAGCTATGCAATCTGTAGCTAAAATGTGTATCATTCCTATGCAAGATTGGTTACAACTAGATAATACAAGTCGCATAAATAAACCATCTACACTTGGTGGTAATTGGTGCTGGCGCATGAATAATTCACAACTCAGTGAAAAACTAAATCAAAAAATTGCTTCTATTACAGCCACTTATGGTAGAGATAAAAAATAAGGAGACTATCTATGTTAACTAAATTAAATAATATATTACAAATTCAATTTCAAAAAAATATCGATAACTGTACAAATGAAGAATTATATATAGCCTTATTAATGTTAGTTAAAGCATTAAGCAAAAATCGTCCCCTCACACAAACTAAACGAAAATTATACTATATTTCTGCTGAATTTTTAATTGGTAAACTATTATCTAATAATCTAATTAATCTTGGTATTTATGATGAAATCAATTCTTTATTACAAGAACACGGTAAAGATTTAAGTATTATTGAAGAAATAGAGCCTGAACCATCTTTAGGTAATGGTGGTCTTGGTCGACTTGCTGCTTGCTTTTTAGACTCTATTGCTACACTTAATCTTTCTGGTGATGGTATCGGTTTAAATTATCATCTTGGTCTGTTTAAACAAAAATTTATCAATCACCTTCAAAAAGAAGAAGCTAATCCATGGTTACAAAAAGACAATTGGCTCAATGATACAAATATAGGCTTTGATATTCAATTCAAAGATTTTACTGTACATTCTCATCTTTATGATATTGATGTTATTGGTTATGGACAAGGGCTGAATAAATTACATCTTTTTGACCTAGACAGTATCGATGAAAATATTGTTAAAGAAGGTATATCTTTTGATTTAACAGATATCAAAAAAAATCTTACTTTATTTTTATATCCTGATGATAGTACAAAAGAAGGTCAATTACTTCGCATCTATCAACAATATTTCATGATTAGCAATGCAGCTCAATTAATTTTAATGGAAGAAAAAGCTAAAGGTCATGACCTCAAAGACTTACATCAACATGTATGTATTCAAATCAATGATACTCATCCATCAATGATTATTCCTGAGCTTATCTATCGCTTATTAAAAGAGGGTATTCATTTAAAAGAAGCAGTGCATATCGTAACAAATACTTGTGCTTATACAAATCATACTATTTTAGCTGAAGCTTTAGAAAAATGGCCTATGGATTATCTCCGTCAAGTAGTACCACATTTAATTCCAATAATTGAAATCCTCGATACTGTTGCATTCACACGCAGTGAAGAAGAAGCCGTCCAAATTATCGATAAAGAAAATCGTGTGCACATGGCTAATATGGATATTCATTTTGGCTATAGTATCAATGGTGTAGCTTCTTTGCATACTGATATTCTAAAAAATAGTGAATTAAATGCCTTTTATAAACTCTATCCGCAAAAATTCAATAATAAAACTAATGGTATTACATTCCGTCGTTGGTTATTGCATTGTAATCATGAACTTAGCCAATATATTCAATCTCTAATAGGCAATAAATTTCTACAAGATGCTACAAAATTAAAAGAACTATTACAATATATTAATGATGAAAATGTATTATCTACACTTTTAAAAATTAAAGCTCATAATAAACAAAAACTCGCAGATTATATTCAAAAAACTATGCAAATCAGCATTAATCCAAATAGTATCTTTGATATTCAAATCAAACGCTTACATGAATATAAACGTCAACAAATGAATTTACTCTATATCATCAATTTACTATTAAAAATCAGACAAGGCTATCGACCAAAAACACCTATAACTTTCATTTTTGGCGCTAAAGCTGCACCTGCATATGTCATTGCCAAAGATATCATTCATGCTATTTTATGTCTTCAAGATATCATTGCTAAAGACTCTATTGTTAATAAATATATTCAAGTTGTCATGATTGAAAACTACAATGTTTCTCAAGCTGAAAAATTAATTCCTGCTTGTGATATTTCTGAACAAATTTCACTCGCTAGTAAAGAAGCTAGTGGTACTGGCAATATGAAAATGATGTTAAATGGCGCAATTACATTAGGTACAGAAGATGGTGCTAATGTAGAAATTCATCAATTAGTAGGTGATGATAATATCTATATCTTTGGTGAAAGCAGTGATAATGTTATCAATCATTACACAAAACAAGATTATAATGTCAAAGATTATTATGAAAATGATACAGAAATTGAAAATACACTTAAATTCTTGATTTCTAAAGAAATGCTTTCCATTGGCAATGCTGAAAATCTTCAACGTTTATACAATGAATTAAGTAATAAAGATTGGTTTATGACTTTACTTGATTTAAAATCATATATTCAAGCTAAAGATAAAGCTTTCCATGATTATTTAAATCGTCAAAATTGGGCAAAAATGTCTTTAACAAATATTGCTAACGCTGGCTATTTTTCTAGTGACCGCACAATCGCTGAATATAATAACGATATTTGGAAATTAGATAAATAATCTGCCACTAAATGAGGTGTCAATATGTCTTTTGATAATATAAAAATATATATGCAAAATGGTAAATTAACAGATTTAGAAATAAATTATTATATTAATAAATTAAAAAAAATATACCAAAGTAAAAAATTACAACGTATATCTTTTATTTTAGGCGAAGATTATATTGACTTAAGATATATGTTTGAAGCTTATCCTTTTGAAAGAATATGGCGAATCCCCTCTAAAAAATAATATAAAAAAGGCTATCGTAAAAATTTACGATAGTCTTTTTTCTTATCTAAAATACAATATTTATTTACCCATTTTTATATAATTTAAACGACCGCCAGCCATTAAAATATCAATATCTAATTGAGATAATGCATGATTTACGGCAAAAGAAGTTTTCTTAGTAACATTCTCTACCATCATAGCTTTTCCTGGAGCAAGCTGATGTAAATTACTAATTTTCAATACATCACCTTCATCAATAGTATCATAATCTGCCTCATTTGCAAAAGTGAATGGTACGATACCAAAATTTATGAGATTAGCTTGATGTATACGCGCAAAGCTTTTAGCGATAACAGCTTTAATGCCTAAATACATTGGTGCAAGTGCTGCATGTTCACGGCTAGAACCTTGACCATAGTTTTGACCTGCAACGATAAAGCCACCGCCAACAGATAAGCAATGTTGTTTAAATCCAGCTTGTACATCACGGAAAATAAATTCAGATATTTTTTCAATATTAGAACGGAATGGCAATACTTTTGCCCCTGCTGGAGCGATATGGTCTGTAGTGATATTGTCTACTACTTTAATTACTACTTGTTTTTCTACAGTATCAGCAAGTGGAGTATTTTCTGGAAGTGGTTTAATATTTGGGCCACGAACGATTTCCACATTTTCAGGATGCTGTTTTTCTGGAGCAATAATCATGCTATCATCTACTAAGAAATGATCAGGTTCTGCTGGAATATCAAATTCAGCTTCTCTAGGGTCAGAGATAACACCTTTTATAGCACTATAAGCAGCTACTTCTGGAGAAACAAGACATACATTAGCACTTAAGGTACCACTTCTACCATAGAAATTGCGGTTGAAAGTACGAAGTGACCATGCATTTGTAATTGGAGATTGACCCATACCGATACAAGGACCACAAGTACATTCAAGCATTCTAGCACCACTAGAGATTAAATCAGTTAATGCTCCATTTTGAGAAAGCATAGTCAACACTTGTTTAGAACCTGGAGAAATACATAAGGATACATTTTCAGCAACTGTTTTATTTTTTAATATAGAAGCGACAATCATCATATCTCTATAAGAAGAATTTGTACAGCTACCAATAGCAACCTGGTCTATTTTTTTGCCAACAACTTCACTGATGGATTTTACAGCGTCAGGGCTATGAGGCATAGCAATCATTGGTTCTAAATCATCTAAATTGATTTCATATGTTTCATCATAAACAGCATCATCATCTGCACTTAAAGCTACGAAACAATCTTCACGATTTTGTTTTTTCAAAAATTCATATGTTACTTCATCGCTTGGGAATATAGATGTAGTAGCACCAAGTTCTGCCCCCATATTTGTTATAGTTGCACGTTGAGGAATATTTAAAGTTTTTACACCTTCACCTGTGTATTCAATAACTTTACCTACGCCACCTTTTACAGTCATAAGCTGTAAAACTTTTAAAATAATATCTTTAGAACTTACACCTTTATGTAATGCACCTGTAAGTTTTACATTTACCACTTTTGGCATTTTTAAATTAAATGGACGTCCTGCCATAGCACAAGCAACATCAAGTCCACCAGCACCAATAGCCAATGCACCAATACCACCAGCTGTAGGAGTATGAGAATCACTTCCTAATAAAGTTTTACCTGGAGCTGCAAATCTTTCCAAATGTACCTGATGGCAAATACCATTACCTGGACGAGAAAAATAAATACCATGTTTGTTTGCTACTGTTTGTAAATATTTATGGTCATCAGCATTTTCAAAACCACTTTGAAGTGTATTGTGGTCTACATAGCTTACGGATAATTCTGTTTTAACTTGGTCTACACCCATAGCTTCTAATTGTAAATAAGCCATAGTTCCTGTAGCATCTTGTGTTAAAGTCTGGTCAATTTTAATAGCTATTGGACAACCACGGTCCATAGTGCCTTCTTGTAAATGAGCTTTAATTATTTTTTCTGTTAATGTAGGCATCTTTAGCTCTCCTTTACTTTTTTAGTATACATAAGAACAATATTTTCATTATAACATAAATTATTACGATTTGTGTATCAATACAGTAAACATTTACTATAAAAATATTGTATACAGTGTATATTTGACTTTTATATAAGATATTTTTTGTGATATAATAGACAAGTATCTTTTTATATAATATGTTTTTTATAAACTCATCGTTAACATCAATTCAATAGAAAAGGAGAATTAGTCTATGGATAATACGTTCTTAGCTCAATTCTACGGAAAATCACAAAATTATACAGATATTCCTAATCATTTATATAAAGACTACAATGTAAAAAAAAGGTTTACGTAATGAAGATGGTACAGGTGTTTTAGTAGGTCTTACTCGTGTTGCAGACGTTGTAGGTTATACATACAATGAAGATGGTACAAAAGTAGATACTGAAGGTACTTTATTTTTTCGTGGTATAGATATCAATGAAATAGTAAAAAATCGTCATGATTTACGCTATATTTATGAAGAAGCTTGCTTTTTATTATTATTTGGTTACTTACCAAAACAAAAAGAATTAGAAAACTTTTGCGAACTCCTTCAAGAAAACTACGAACTTCCTGATGATTTCTTAGAAATGAATTTACTTCGCATGCCTGGTAAAAATCTAATGAATAAATTGCAACATGCAATTTTGACTTTATATAATTATGATGAAGACCCAGATAATACCGATGTATATGAAACATTATTAAAAGGTATTCAAATCATGGCAAAATTGCCATCAATCTCATGTTATGCTTATCAATCTAAAATGCATTACTACGAACATAAAAGTCTTATCATTCACTATCCTCGCAAAGATTACTCTACTGCTGAAAATATTTTATATATGCTTCGCTCTGATAGCAATTTCAGCAAACAAGAAGCTAATCTTTTAGACATTATGCTCCTTTTACATGCTGATCATGGTGGTGGTAACAACTCCACTTTCACAAATGTAGTAATCTCCTCCACTGACACAGATATTTATTCTGCTGTATCTGGCTCTATAGGTTCACTCAAAGGGCCTCGTCATGGTGGTGCTAATATAAAAGTAGCTTTAATGATGGATGCTGTTATATCCGAAATAGGCTATACTCGTGATGATGCCAAAATTAAAGATATTGTATTGAAATTATTAAATAAACAATTCTACAATAAATCTGTCTTGTATACGGTTTTGGTCATGCTGTTTATACACTTTCTGACCCACGTGCAGAAATACTTCGCCATTATTGTGGTATCGTAGCTCATGAAAAAGGTCGTGAAGAAGAATTTGAATTCTATTTACGCTTTGAACGCATTGTTAAAGAAACTTTGATGGAAACAAAAGGCTTAACAGCGTGCGCAAATGTAGACTTTTACAGTGGCTTTGCTTATGATATGCTTGGTATTCCTCGCGATATGTTTACACCATTATTCGTTATCAGCCGTATGGTAGGTTGGCTTGCTCATAACTTAGAAAATAAATTATATGATGGCCGTATCATGCGTCCTGCTACAAAATATGTTGGTGAATTAAATGAATATGTACCTATGGAGGATAGATAAAAATGACTAAAACTATTACTGTATTTAAAGGCGATGGCATTGGTCCTGAAATAACTGATGCTGTTTTAAAAATATTAGATAAAGCTGGCGCTGACCTTAATTATGAAATTTTCAATGTCGGTGCTAAAGAATATGAAACAAATGGTAAATTAATCCCTGATGAAGCATTTGCTTCCTTTGATAAAAACAAAGTATTATTAAAATCTCCAATCACTACTCCTATTGGCAAAGGCTTCCGCTCTTTAAATGTAACTTTACGTAAAAAATATGATTTATATGCTAACATTCGCCCTGCTAAATCAAATAATGCTGTAAAAACTGCATTTAAAGATGTTGACCTAATTGTTTTCAGAGAAAATACTGAAGACCTTTATGTAGGTGTAGAAGAACAAATTGATGAAAATACTGTTCATGCTACAAAAATAATCACTCGCCATGCTAGTGAAAGAATTATTAAAGATGCTTTTGAATACGCTAAAGCTCACAATCGCAAAAAAGTAACTTGTGTACACAAAGCTAATATCTTGAAAATGAGTGATGGTTTATTCCTCAACATTTTCTACGATATCGCTAAAAATTATCCAGAAATCGAAGCTAATGATAAAATCGTTGATAACACTTGCATGCAACTTGTAATGAACCCTCAACAATTCGATATCATGGTTATGCCAAATCTCTATGGAGATATTGTTTCTGACCTCACTAGTGGCTTAATCGGTGGACTTGGTTTATTGCCATCTAGCAATCTCGGTAAAGATTATGCTATGTTTGAAGCAGTTCATGGTAGCGCACCAGATATTGCAGGTAAACATATAGCAAATCCTACAGCACTTTTATGGTCTGCTTGCATGATGCTTGAATATCTTGGTCAAAATGATGTTGCTAACAAAATCAGAAATGCCGTTGATGAAGTATTAAACGAAGGAACAACTTTAACACCAGACCTTCATGGTACAGCTACAACAGAAGCATATTGTGATGCTATCATAGCTAAACTATAAAAAAAGCTGTACAGTTTAAATACTGTACAGCTTTTTTGTCTTAAAATGGAAATTCTACATTTCTATAAACAATTTTCTCATTAATAATTGTTACTTGTGGTACTATTAATTTTTGTCCTATAAAATCTTCATTCAATCTATTTCTCATATGAAATTCTTTATTTATTACTTTAAATATAGTAATATTTCCATGAGCTCCAACATTCAAAGTCCCTAAGCCATCCCCTAAATGATGTATTTTAGCAGGATTATACGTACATGCTTGTATTACTTCTTCCAAAGATAAATCTAAATTTAATCATCATCTTATTATATAAAATCTACCAAAATATAATTTTT
>ENA-OPZM01000203-OPZM01000203.1-human-gut-metagenome-genome-assembly--contig:-NODE-203-length-25599-cov-4.105802_pt1 | contig 25599 bp, 27 predicted proteins | sample MGYA00242478_ERZ504493 | MGnify/ENA primary metagenome ERZ504493 (study PRJEB26092, sample SAMD00036227) | human gut metagenome | host: Homo sapiens | study: EMG produced TPA metagenomics assembly of... | reverse complement strand
CAAAACTTTTACTTTCAGACCAGCACTGGTTGTGGTGGCCTTTATTTTAATGCCTTAATTTTTAACCTGTAAAGTTTTTTAACTTTCTTCAATTTTAGTATTGACTTTTTATTTGCAGGCTGAAGTAACGAGAATGCGACGCGCAGTTATTCAAAAAACCATATAACATCTGATTATATTGTTGAAAGAACGGGATAATTGCTTGATAGCTAAAATAAGGATATAAAATGAAATATAATCCGTAAATGATCAATAGTACACTGGCAACAAATACACTTCTATTAAAAAAGCAAATCATTACTACTGCTAACATACATATATTCGTAATATCCCGATATTTATATTGCGTCGATAAAACCGTATGCATATTGACGATTGGGTTACAGATCATAACCACAATAAACTGTCTCAAAACTATTCCCTCCATTGGGAAAGCCCAAAATAAAATCAACGCAAGACACAACGTCAGTACCGTGCTTTTTCCTATCTTCTTCACTCGCCAAATATATGTTTTTTCTATTTTCCAAATATAAGTTTCAGGAGAAATACGCATTCTTGGTATTGTTCCAAACAAATTCATAAACAAGAAGCAGAGAATACCATACGGTATAAAAACAGCAATATCCATTCCATGGGTTGTCTGAATCATAGATTGTAATATAAGAATACATGGCACAATAGCAATCAGTATAAGATAAGCACCTATATTTCGTTTAATCATTCTAACTGCAAATTTGAATCTCTGTTTCAAAAGCAACTGATACATACTTTATTCCCCTTCAGATAAAATCTTTGCGATTTTCTCTCTATCAACTTCCTCCGTATTGATTTCTCTAATTTGTCCGTTATGTAACAAAAGACACTTGTCACAAACATTTTGTAAACACTCTATATCATGGCTTGAAATAATGTAAATTCCTTTTTCTTTCTTGTGAAACTCTACCATTACATTTTCTAAAAGTTTCATTTGGACAGGATCAAGCCCTGAGAATGGTTCATCAAAAATAGTAATTTTTTCTTCTTGTATCATTGCACAAGCATTATTTAGTCGTTGCATTGTACCTTTTGAAAGTTCTGACGGAGAATAGTTCTCATACTTTTTTAATCCCAACCCATCTAAAATCCTCTCGATTTTATCAAATGCCTCTTGCTTTTTTATCTTTCTACTCGAAGCAATTAAAAGAAAATTTTCATATATTGTCAGCTCATTAAAAAACTTGGTTGATCCATTGCATAGGCAACCGGCATATCAAGATAATCAACCTTGTTCATTTTTTCTCCGTCGATAGAAATTACTCCCGTATAATTTTTATCATAATTCGAAAGTATATTCAAAAGGGTAGTCTTTCCAGCTCCATTTCTTCCAACAAGTCCATAAATACAAGTATTTTCAAATGTATAGTTTAAGTTCGAAAAAACGGCTGTTTCACCATATTTTTTAGTTAAATTTGAAATCTGAATCATAAAATTTCTTTTCCTCTCAAATCCATTTTCGTCAATCCGACTACTAACAATCCCATAAAGACTGCCGTGTTCACAAATAAAAGTACAACAACACTTTTTACCACTCCGAAAGTAAAAAGTATTGAGAAAACTTCTACTGACAATACAATAAAACACATATAATTTGTCAAATACTCTGTTATAATTTCTCCATAATAATTATTCATCTGTAATTTGGCATAGATAAAAGGTTTTAATAAATAACGGATTATAACACAAATAACCGGACAAATAAAAATCCAATTTTTATTCACCAAAGATGTTGCCACACCTTTACTCCATTGTACCGGAATTTCTGTCGGCAGCTTAGAATAAGACAATGTCCCAATAATCAAGCATAGTACGGTAATCGTTATCCAAGTAAGCATACTTCCCCATATATACAAAAAGCTAACTGAATCCAGTTTGAAAACAGTTTGATTATCTTTCCAATAATCCTGCAACTCTGTTACATATTGTTCTACCTGTAATTTTTCATAACTAATACTTTCTTCACCCAACATTTTTTCGCACATGCGTTTTGCCTTATTCAAATCAGTAATCTGACTATTTAATATTTCATTCTGCCTCTCAAGCGTTTCCTGCAATGTTACTTTTCCAGATATAATGCTTCGTATATCCTCAATAGAAATTCCTAATGTACGCAGATATGCAATCTTCTTTATATTTTCCACATCATTTTCTGAATAATCTCTATAACCATTACTTTCGTTTCTTGAAGGCTCAATGAGTTTTTCCTTTTCATAAAAACGAACATTAGAACGGGATAAACCTGTTCGTTCTTCTACGTTTTTTATTTTCATGTTATGCACTCCTTTCAAGCAACTCTATTTTATCTTAAGAATAAGCTATAAACAAGGTTTACAGTCAAGCATTTATCCAAAATCTCTTCTCTTTTAGTTATAAATCAATTCAGCATTCACAACCTCTCTTGCTCTACTCCAAATATTATTCATTTCTCCTACCCAAGCCACCTGATCAGTTGCTTTAAGTTGTTCGGTAATACCTTCACTCTCTGCCATCTGCTCTACAATCCTTTCAAAGCGTTTCTGTGCCTGTTCTTCTATACCAGCCAAATAATCATTCAACCTTCCACTTGTAAGCAGATTCAGATATACACCTCTACGATATTCTTTGTGACCGTAAAGATTCGGTCTTTCTTCTTCAATCCGTAAAGCATCTGCAAATATTCCTGCATTTCTTCACAGAGGAACTTCGGCATTTTGATCATACGATTACTTTTCTTTGTTTTCGGTGTGGTAATCACATCTTCGCCGTGTAATCGCTGATAGAACTTATTGATTCTGACCGTTTCTTTCTCAAAATTGAAGTCAGCGGCGGTCAGTGCCAACAATTCTCCCTCACGGATACCGCACCAGTAGAGCATTTCAAAAGCGTAAAAGGAAACAGGAACAAGAAAACCGAAAGCGGAACTTATTGCTGCACTGGCACAGGCTTTGGATGTTTCCCCTCATGCCCTCGATGTGCCTGACATTGACAGCTATATCGGACTGATGCACACTTTATTTACCCTTGAAGATTTGTACGGTCTAACAGTCAGTGAATCAGACGAAGATATCTGCCTGAAAGTCGATACTTCCAAAGACAAGGACGCTCACGAACTCTGGAAAATGCTGTATGCCTGGAAAGAGCAGGCTGACAAGCTATCTTCTGAAGAAATCAGCAAGGACAAATACGATGAGGGGCGTTACCACTACCCGGAATTTGATACTACGCAAACATGGGCAAAAGTTCCGTCACAGAAACTTAGCAACGCTCTGGTCGGAATATTCCAAGACCGACTCAAACCAGATAAATATGGATTTATTTGTTGCACAACCACCTATTAATCATTCTCTAACCCTAAAACCACTGGATTACAAGGATAATGGCTCTCATACAACCGTTATCAATTTGTTATCAAAAGACTTTTAAAAATGCTGCAAACCCGTATAAACGCTGGATTTACTAAGTATTTTTGTTTATTCAAACTAAACTACAATTATTGTAATACCCGAAACACCCGAAAATCACTTCAAAAAACAAAGGTGCTACTTCCTGACGTCCTTTTCCGTCAGGCAATAGCACCTTTGTCATATTTTATCTTATTTTTACAGATAGGAGTATCCCATCAGCGATTCATCTACCGCCTTCGCAGCTTCTCTGCCTTCGCGGATTGCCCATACTACCAGGGACTGACCTCTGTGCATATCTCCTGCTGTGAAGACTTTGTCTACAGAGGTCTGATACTGATCTGGCTTTGTATCTACGTTGGTTCTTCCGTTGATGGCTACCTTAAATGCGTCTGTTACATATTTCTCACTGCCAAGGAATCCGGCTGCGATGAGAACTACATCTACAGGGATGACTTCTTCAGTACCTTCTACCGGTACCATCATCATTCGTCCGGTCTTTGGATCTTTTTCGCTCTTTAATTTTGTGAGTTTTGCCTGGCAGACATTTCCGTTTTTATCTTTGATAAATTCTGTAACAGTAGTCTGGTATACTCGTGGATCATGTCCGAATACTGCGATAGCTTCTTCCTGGCCATAGTCTGTTTTGAGGACTCTGGGCCACTGCGGCCATGGGTTGGATGGTGTTCTTTCCACTGGCGGCTTCGGCATCATCTCTAACTGGATCACAGATTTGGCACCCAGACGGATAGAAGTTCCCACACAGTCATTTCCTGTATCACCACCACCGATGACCAGAACATTTTTTCCTTTGGCAAGTTCATATGGAACTTTGGCAAAATCAGAGTCCAACAGCGCTTTTGTTACCTGTCCCAGGAAATCTACTGCGAAATAAATTCCTTTTGCATCCCGTCCCGGAACTTTAATGTCTCGTGGATTGGATGCTCCGCAGGCAAGGATGACGCGGTCGAACTGTTTCAGAAGTTCTTCTGCTTTGATGTCCTTTCCTACGTTTACATTTGTAACGAATTTCACTCCCTCTTCTTCCATAAGATGGATTCTTCTGTCAACAACAGCTTTGTCCAGCTTCATGTTAGGGATACCGTAGCGGAGAAGTCCGCCTACACGGTCTTTTCTTTCAAATACAGTTACACTGTGACCTCGTCTGTTCAACTGCTGGGCTGCTGCCAGTCCGGAGGGACCGCTTCCGATGACTGCGATGGATTTACCTGTACGCACTTCCGGGATCTGCGGAGTTACCCATCCGTTCTCGTAGGCTGTCTCGATGATCGCACGTTCATTTTCTTTTGTGGAGACCGGTTCTCCGTTTAAATTACAGGTGCAGGCTGCTTCACAGAGTGCAGGGCAGACACGTGAAGTAAATTCCGGGAAGCTATGTGTCTTGCTCAGTCTTAAGAATGCCTGTTTCCAGTTGCCTGTATAAACCAGATCATTTGTCTCAGGTACAAGGTTGTGCAGAGGGCAGCCGGATGCCATACCGCCGATCATCATACCTGACTGGCAGAACGGGACACCGCATGCCATGCAGCGTGCGCCCTGAAGTTTCTGTTTTTCTTTATTTAAAGGTGTCCTGAATTCTTTGAAATTTGCAATGCGGACCTTTGGCGGCAGAACCTTTGCCGTCTCTCTTTTATACTCTAAAAATCCCGTAGGTTTTCCCATGATTTCCTCCTTTTCGCCGCACCAACCGCGGCAATACTGGTATGGCCCACGCCACCTTTTTATTTATTCTAAAAGATGACGGGGCAACATTGATAAGTTCACACGATATATTCAATTATTATCAATGTTTAGCGCCAATACTTTCATAGAACGCTTCCATCTGTGCCTGCTGACTGTTGAGTCCTTTTTCTTCCAGTTTCGCACTTAAAGTGATCATCTTCTTGTACTCATTCGGAATGAGTTTCTTAAAGTGCGGCAGATAATAATCAAAGTCAGCCAGAACTTTCGCACCAAGTTTGGAGCCTGTTGCTTCTACATGAGCTTCAATCAGATCGCGAAGTTCTTTTTTGTCATATTTGTTTTCCACTTTTTCGATGGAAATCATGGCTTTGTTCAGGTTCTTGTAAAGAACATTATCCACATCCAGTACATATGCGATACCGCCGCTCATACCTGCTGCAAAGTTCTTGCCAGTCTTACCAAGTACGACTACGCGGCCACCTGTCATATATTCACAGCCGTGTTCTCCTACGCCTTCTACAACTGCAGATGCACCGGAGTTACGGACTGCGAAACGCTCACCTGCAACACCATTGATAAATGCGGTACCGCTGGTTGCACCGTAGAGGGCAACGTTACCTACGATAATGTTCTCTTCTGCTTTGTATGCAGCTTTCTCCGGAACTTTCAGAATCAGTTTACCACCGGAAAGACCTTTTCCGAAGTAGTCGTTGCTGTCGCCGGTCAGTTCCAGTGTCAGACCTTTCGGAATAAATGCACCGAAACTCTGTCCGCCGGCACCGTTGCAGTGTACAGTGATAGTGTCATCTGCAAGTCCGTCTTTGTTCTTTCTTGTGATCTCTGCACCAAGGATGGTTCCGAATGTACGGTCAATGTTTGTCAGGTTTACAGAAAGCTCTGTTTTCTGACCTTTATTGATGGCATTTACGCATTTCTTAACCAGAACCTTTTCATCCATGGTCTTTTCCAGTTCGAAGTTATATACGGCTTTCGGGTCAAAAGTAACTTTCTGGTCTTTGCCTGCGAACGGATTGTTCAGGATTGCACTTAAATCTACTTTACCCTGATGTGGTTCTGGTACATTGTCTGTCTGAACCAGAAGATCTGTACGTCCAACCATTTCGCTGACTGTACGGAATCCCAGTTTAGACATATACTCTCTTAATTCCTGTGCGATAAAGCGCATGAAATTCTCTACATATTCCGGTTTACCTTTGAATCTCTTACGAAGTTCAGGGTTCTGTGTTGCCACACCAACCGGGCAGGTATCCAGGTTACATACACGCATCATAACGCATCCCATGGTTACAAGCGGAGCTGTTGCAAAACCAAATTCCTCGGCACCCATTAATGCTGCGATCGCAACGTCACGACCACTCATAAGCTTACCGTCTGTCTCAATGCGGACACGGTTTCTCAGACCATTCTTGAGCAGTGTCTGATGTGTTTCTGCAAGTCCAAGTTCCCATGGAAGTCCTGCATTGTGGATAGAACTTCTCGGAGCTGCACCTGTACCTCCGTCATAACCAGAGATCAGGATCGTCTGTGCACCGGCTTTTGCAACACCTGCTGCAACTGTACCGACACCTGCTTCAGATACCAGTTTGACAGAAATATCTGCATATTTATTTGCATTCTTAAGGTCATAGATTAACTGTGCCAGGTCCTCGATAGAATAGATATCGTGGTGCGGTGGCGGGGAAATCAGGCTGACACCAGGTGTGGAATGACGGGTTTTGGCAATCCACGGATATACTTTCTTTGCAGGAAGATGTCCACCTTCACCAGGTTTTGCACCCTGTGCCATCTTGATCTGGATTTCTCTTGCAGATACAAGATAACGGCTGGTTACACCGAAACGTCCACTGGCAACCTGTTTGATCGCGGAGCATCTGTCATCGCTGCTTCCTGCGGAATCCAGTCTTTCGTCACTTTCACCGCCCTCACCTGTATTGGATTTTCCATGAAGGTGGTTCATGGCGATCGCCAGTGTCTCATGTGCTTCCTGTGAAATAGAACCATAGGACATGGCACCTGTCTTAAATCGTTTTACAATATCATCTACGCTCTCCACTTCTTCAAGTGGAACCGGAGTCTCAGCAAACTTAAAGTCCAGAAGTCCTCTTAAGTTTCCGTGGTTTTCTTTATCCACCAGATCTGTGTACTGTTTGAACAGATCGTAGCTTCCAGTCCATGTGGACTGCTGCAGAAGATGAATAGTCTGAGGATTGTAACGATGTTCCTCTCCCTGGCTTCTCATCTTGTGTGCGCCTACGCTGTCCAGAGTCAGGTCTGTAGGAAGTCCTAACGGGTCAAATGCTTCTGAGTGAAGCTTCTCTACATTCTCTTCGATGTCTTCCAGTGTGATTCCGCCTACACGACTGACTGTACCAGTAAAGTATTTCTCGATCACATCTGAGGAAATACCGATTGCCTCGAAGATCTGAGATCCCTGATAAGACTGGATGGTGGAAATACCCATCTTGGAAGCAATCTTTACAATACCGCTGATGACTGCATGATTGTAGTCATCTACTGCTGCATAATAGTCTTTCTCCAGCATATGACTGTCGATCAGTTCATGAATGGTCTCAAGGGCAAGGTACGGGTTGATGGCACTTGCACCGTAACCAAGTAAGGTTGCAAAGTGATGTACTTCTCTTGGCTCACCGGATTCCAGGATAATTGCAAGGGAGGTACTCTTTTTCGTCTTTACCAGGTGCTGATGAACTGCGGATACTGCCAGAAGTGACGGAATCGGCATATGGTTTTCATCTACTCCTCTGTCTGAAAGAACAAGGATGTTTGCACCCTCGCGGAATGCTTTATCTACTTCTACGAAAAGACGATCAATAGCTCTCTCAAGCTTGGTGCTCTTATAATATAAGGTAGAAACAACTGCTGTCTTGAAGCCCTCATGTTTGAAGCTCTTGATTTTCATCATATCTGTATTTGTCAGGATCGGGTTATTAATCTTTAATACCTGACAGTTTTCCGGTTTCTGCTCCAGCAGGTTTCCGTCTTTACCTACATAAACACTTGTGCTGGTAACGATTTCCTCACGGATTGCATCAATCGGAGGGTTGGTAACCTGTGCAAAGAGCTGTTTAAAGTAGTCAAATAATGGTCTGTTCTGTTTGGAAAATACTGCAAGCGGGGTATCCACACCCATAGCTCCGATGCTCTCTGCTCCGTTTAACGCCATGTTTCTGATGGAAGTACGGTACTGCTCATAAGTATAGCCGAATGCTTTCTGCAGACGTGCTCTCTGCTCAGGTGTATATTCTTCTGGTCTTTCGTTAGGAATCTTGATGTCTTTTAACTGTACCAGATGACTATCCAGCCATTCACCGTATGGCTGCATTTTTGCATAGCCCTCTTTCAGTTCATTGTCATCAATTACTTTTCCCTTTACAGTATCTACAAGAAGCATTTTTCCAGGATGGAGACGCTCTTTTAATACGATTTTCTCTTCCGGGATTGGCAGAACACCCACCTCTGAGGAAAGGATCATATAGCCGTCAGAAGTAATATAATATCTGGATGGACGGAGACCATTTCTGTCAAGGACTGCACCCATAACATCACCATCAGAGAACAGGATAGATGCAGGTCCGTCCCATGGCTCCATCATAGTTGCATAGTACTGATAAAAGTCACGTTTTGCCTGGGAAATGGTGTCATTGTTTGCCCATGGTTCAGGGATTGTGATCATAACTGCAAGCGGAAGTTCCATACCGCTCATTACCAGAAACTCCAGTGTATTGTCAAGCATTGCAGAGTCGGAACCGTTTCTGTTTACAACAGGAAGCACTTTGTGAAGCTGTCCCTCCAGGTATGGAGATTCCATGTTCTCTTCTCTTGCAAGCATCTTATCTGCGTTGCCGCGGATGGTGTTGATCTCACCGTTATGTACCATGAAACGGTTCGGATGTGCTCTCTCCCAGCTTGGGTTTGTGTTGGTACTGAAACGGGAGTGTACCATAGCGATAGCAGATTCATAATCCGGGCTCTGGAGGTCTTCGAAGAAAGTACGAAGCTGTCCAACCAGGAACATACCTTTGTAAACGATGGTACGGCTGCTCATGGAAACTACATAAGTATTATCATTACTCTGTTCAAACTCACGTCTTGCAATGTAGAGCATACGGTCAAATGGAAGACCTTTTTCCACATCTTCCGGTTTTTTGATAAATGCCTGCATAATGCATGGCATACATTCTCTTGCCTTGTGTCCAAGCACTTCCGGAAATACCGGAACCTGACGCCACCCCAGAAGTTCCAGACCTTCTTTCTCAAGAATGATCTCAAACATCTTCTTTGCCTGTGCACGTTTAATCTCATGCTGTGGGAAGAAAAACTGTGCAATGCCGTATTCTCTCTCATCACCAATCTCAAATCCCTCTTTCTTACAGGCTTTCTTGAAAAATTTATGGGAAATCTGGAGAAGGATACCTACACCGTCACCGGTTTTGCCTTCTGCATCCTTACCTGCGCGGTGTTCCAGATGTTCTACGATCTTTAATGCATTTGCAACAGTATCGTGGGTTTTCTTGCCTTTGATATTGACAACTGCTCCGATACCACAGTTGTCATGCTCAAATTCAGGCCTGTACATACCTTGCTGTTGCTGCTGTTCTCTCACTTCTTTCATAATCTCCTCATCCTTTCTATTTCTGCTGCTGTTCTTCGCTTATTTTCTTATCGACGGCCGCCTGAATAAATCCTCTGAATAAAGGATGTGCATGATTCGGGCGGGATTTGAATTCCGGATGGGCCTGAGTTCCTACATAGAACGGGTGCCCTGCGATCTCGATCATCTCTACAATATGATTATCAGGGGAAGTTCCTACGATATTCATTCCTTTCTCCTGAAGTTCTTTACGGAATGCATTGTTTACTTCATAACGATGTCTGTGGCGCTCATGGATTTCTTTTTTGCCAAAGAGTTCATAGGATCTGGAACCTTCTGCAAGATACATGGATAACTTCCAAGTCTTAAGGTTCCACCGATATCTTCGATATCTTCCTGATCCGGCATTAATGCAATTACCGGATGCTTTGTCTCCGGATTCAGTTCAATACTGTTTGCATCTTCGTATCCAAGTACATGACGGGCGAATTCTACAATTGCCATCTGCATTCCCAGACAGATTCCAAGATATGGAATCTTATGTACTCTTGCGTACTGTGCTGCCAGGATCATTCCTTCTGTACCTCTGTTTCCGAAACCACCCGGAACCAGGATACCATCTACATTGTGAAGCTGCTGATCCAGATTCTTCTCTGTCAGTTCTTCAGAATCGATCCAGTCAAGCTCTACCTTGGCTCTGCAGGAAATTCCGCCATGTTTCAGTGCCTCTACTACACTGAGATATGCATCATGAAGCTGTGTATATTTTCCTACAATTGCGATCTTTACTGTTTTATTCGGATTTCTCAGACTTTCTACCATTTCCTCCCAGTCACTTAAATCCGGTTTTCTGTTTTCCAGACGGAGACTTGAAAGAACTACATCTGCAAGCTTCTCTCTTTCCATTGCAAGAGGAGCTTCATATAAATATTCCACATCCAGGTTCTGAAGTACATGTGATACAGGTACGTTGCAGAATAAAGCGATTTTTTCTTTAATGTCCTCTGTCAGCTCATGTTCACTTCTGCACACCAGTACATCCGGCTGGATTCCCATTCCCTGAAGTTCCTTTACGCTTGCCTGTGTAGGTTTTGTTTTCAGTTCTTCAGATGCCTTTAAATAAGGAATTAATGTTACGTGGATCAGGATTGCATTGTCATGTCCCACATTGAGCTGGAACTGACGAATTGCTTCCAGGAACGGTTGGCTTTCAATATCACCGACTGTTCCTCCCACCTCGATAATGGCAATCTTGTTTTCCTCCGGTGATTTGGCGCGGTAGAAACGGCTCTTAATCTCATTTGTAATATGAGGAATTACCTGTACGGTACCCCCGCCGAAATCCCCGTGACGTTCTTTCTGAAGAACAGACCAGTAACCTTACCGGTTGTCACATTGGAATTTTTATCAAGACTCTCATCAATGAATCTCTCATAATGTCCCAGATCCAGTCTGTCTCTGTACCATCGTCTGTTACAAAAACTTCTCCGTGCTGAATCGGGTTCATGGTTCCGGGGTCGATATTGATATAAGGATCAAACTTCTGCATGGTTACCTGGTATCCTCTCGCTTTCAGAAGACGCCCCAGAGATGCAGCTGTGATTCCCTTTCCAAGACCGGAAACAACTCCTCCTGTAACAAATACGTATTTCACTGCCATTTTGATTTCCTCCTCCATCATCCTTTGTTAATAAAAAAGCGTCAGATGCAGCTATCAGAGGGCACTTGACCCATCTGGTATTCTGCATCTGACGCCTTTGTCAGATCATCATATCTTCTATAATAATATGTTCAATTGGCTTTCTTTAAAAATATGCTATACTATAAAACATTTTTTTTCGTTTGTCAATAATGAATTTCCCGTTTTTAAGCAAAAACAAATCAAATAAGTTCCTTCTGATAAACTATGAAGCAGTTATATTTTATGGAATTACTCTGAACACAGTCATAATACAGAAAAAACGAATCTGTAAAAATTCATCTTCCAGACCCGTCTTCTCTGCGATAATTATTCGGTTATAAAAATGTAAAATTTATGCAACTGCAAATTTCTTCAATGTACGATCAAATTCCCGGCTCTCCCCGTGGCAGTCTACTGTCAGTTCTCTGGTCAGATCCAGACTAAGTACACCAAGGATTGATTTGGCATCAATTAAAAATCTGTTGTAATAAACATCAATATCAAAATCACATCTGCTTGCAGCATTCACAAATTCCTGCACCTCTTCGGTTGCATTTAACTTGATTTTACTCTGTGACATCGTGATCACCCTTTCTGAAAACATTCTTTGTTTTTTTCTATCAGACGCCCATATTATGTTCCACATTTCAGAATTTGTCAAGTTTTTAAATTTATCCAATTTTCATAAAGCGCAGGGGTTCTATTGTGCATTTTGTTCGTTTATATATGTTTTCACAGCATTATTTTATACATTATGTATGACTTCATCCTATATTGGTTTTACCATTATGTGAGATTGATTCCATATATCATCGACAGGTTTCTGCATTTTTTATGAATTTTTGCGACTTAACACTTCACAATATCTGCAAACTCCGCATTTGTATAATCCGGAATCTCCATCGGATAATTTCCATCGAAGCATGCCTTACATAAGGGCAGGCGCCCGCCATTCCTTCCAGATAATCTGTCTGCATGTAGCCAAGAGAATCTGCTCCGATCATTTTACAGATTTCCTCCGTGCTGTGGCTGGCTGCAATGAGCTGATCATTTGACGGCACATCCGTTCCGAAATAACATGGATGTAAAAATGGCGGTGACTGATACGTACGTGCACTTCCTTTGCTCCCGCCTCTTTTAACATGTGGATCAGGTTTGCAATGGTTGTTCCACGAACAATAGAATCATCCACCAGAACAATCCTCTTATCTTTTACAACAGATTCCAGCACACTCAGTTTCAGATGAACGCTGGACTCACGTTCTTCCTGAGTCGGTTTGATAAATGTTCTTCCAATATAGCTGTTTTTATAGAACGCAAATGCAAACGGGATTCCTGATGCTTCGGAGTATCCCTTTGCAGCAGGGAGTCCGGACTCCGGTACACCTGTTACAAGATCTGCCTCTACAGGATAAGACTTGGCAAGAGATTTACCACCGCGGATTCTGGCATCATAGACCTTCACCCCATCAATGGTACTGTCAAGTCTTGCAAAATATATATACTCAAACACACAATGCGCGCGTTTTGCAGCAGCAGACGCAAGCTCTTTATTTGACTTCAGTCCGTCTTTTGTGATCGTAAGAATCTCACCCGGCTCAATGTCACGGATAAATTCCGCACTTACAGATGTCAGAGCACAGCTCTCAGAAGCAATAACATAAGCATTTCCTCTTTTACCGAGACACAATGGTTTCAGTCCATATGGGTCGCGGACTGCGATCAGTTTTCTCGGGCTCATAACTACCAGACCATATGCACCTTTGATCTTCTTTGCAGTCTTTAGCACTGCCTCTTCTACTGTTTTAGAATGCACACGTTCTCTTGCGATATGGAACGCAATAACCTCTGAATCTGTAGTTGTATGGAAAATCGCTCCATTCTGGATCAGTTCCCATTTCAGTTCCGGTGTATTAACCAGATTTCCGTTATGTGCAAGTGCAAGAGTTCCCTTTACATAAGACAAAACAAGGGGCTGTGCATTCTCTGCAACAGAAGCTCCTGTTGTGGAATATCTTACATGACCAATACCAATATCTCCCTCATATTTACGGACAACATCCTGTCTGAGAACCTCACTTACAAGTCCCAGATCCTTATGAAACTTCACATTTCCACGCTCTCCCTTAGTATCAGAAACTGCAAGTCCGCAGGATTCCTGTCCTCTGTGCTGCAGGGAAGTCAGTCCATAATATATGGACGGAACTACATTGCCGCCATCCAGATCATAAATTCCAAAGACGCCGCACTCTTCTTTTATTCCAGCCATCTGATTTCCTCCGATCGTATTCTCTTGTCTGACTTTAACTTTACTTTCAAAACCCGCTGACATTGTTTTCTTATGTTTGACGGGTTCCAAAATCAAATTATAATAATAGAAACAAATTTGTCAACCTATCCTTTTTTTGCCATATCTTAAAAATTTTTCTGAATTTTTTTCAAAAAAAGTGCTTGACATCTGTTTTCATTTCGTTTATAGTACAGCACATAAAGCAAAGGCGCTTTGGAAAGATCTACAGAGATCTCATCCAGGGCGCCTTTTTCGTTTTATAAAACTTTCGTTTCATAGAAAATGTTCGATGAGGAATTTTCTATGAGACGAAAACCGCAGGCAGTCACAATGGTGATCTGTAGCGGCACTACACATATTCAGAAAATATTGCAAACCGAAAGGAGAGTACCTATATGGCACAGAATATCCCTGAACTGTACGGCAGCCTGTCTTCAACGACAAAGTAATGAGAAGTAAACTGCCAAAAGACATGTACAAAGCATTAAAGAAAACAATCGAGAGCGGTACACACCTTGAACTTGATGTTGCCAACTCCGTTGCTGTTGCAATGAAAGAATGGGCTACCGAGAACGGCGCCACTCATTATACTCACTGGTTCCAGCCAATGACAAACGTAACTGCAGAGAAACATGACAGTTTCATTTCTCCTACAGGAGATGGTCAGGTGATCATGGATTTCTCAGGTAAAGAACTTGTAAAAGGTGAGCCGGATGCTTCCAGTTTCCCGTCAGGCGGTCTTCGTGCCACATTCGAGGCAAGAGGATATACAGCATGGGATCCGACATCACCGGCATTCATCAAAGACGGAACCCTTTACATTCCTACAGCATTCTGCTCCTACAGCGGAGAAGCTCTTGATAAAAAGACTCCTCTCCTTCGTTCCATGCAGACACTTGATAAAGAAGCTACAAACCTTCTCCATATAATAGGAAATAAAGATGTCAAACACGTAAATACAACTGTAGGTCCTGAACAGGAATACTTCCTGGTAGACAAGGAATTATACAAACAGAGAAAAGACCTTGTATTCTGCGGACGCACACTGATCGGTGCTCCTGCTCCTAAGGGTCAGGAAATGGAAGATCATTACTTCGGTGCTCTGAAACCTCGTGTCGCAGCTTATATGCATGACCTGGATGTAGAGCTCTGGAAACTTGGTATTCCTGCCAAAACAAAACATAACGAAGTTGCTCCTGCACAGCACGAGCTGGCTCCTGTATTCGATACAACAAACGTTGCAGTTGACCACAACCAGTTAACAATGGAAGTAATGAAGAAAGTTGCCGACAAGCACGGACTTGTATGCCTTCTTCACGAGAAACCATTTGAGGGAATCAACGGAAGTGGTAAACACAACAACTGGTCTATGATTACAGATACCGGTGTAAATATCCTTGATCCGGGAAAAACGCCTGCTGAAAATACACAGTTCCTGATTTTCCTGACAGCTGTTATCAAAGCAGTTGATGAATACGCAGATGTACTTCGTATTTCTGTAGCAAGTGCAGGAAATGATCACCGTCTTGGTGCAAACGAGGCTCCGCCTGCTGTTGTATCCGTATTCCTCGGTGATGAACTGACAGAAGTATTAAAATCTATCGAAAATGGCGAATATTTTGCAGGAAGCCGCGCAGTCCAGATGGATATCGGTGCAAAAGTACTTCCACATTTCGTAAAAGACAATACAGACAGAAACCGTACTTCACCATTCGCATTTACAGGTAACAAATTCGAATTCCGTATGCTTGGTTCCGAAGCTTCTGTTGCAAACCCGAACATTATCTTAAACACTGCTGTTGCTGAGTGTGTTCACCAGTTTGCAGAACAGTTAAAGGATGTACCGGAAGACAAGATGGAGGATGCAATCCACGAACTGATCAAGAAGACAATTATTGATCATAAACGTGTTATCTTTAACGGAAACGGTTATACAGACGAATGGATTGAAGAAGCTACGAAACGTGGTCTCTTTAACCTGAAATCCACACCGGATGCTCTTCCTCAGTGGATCGCAGACAAAAATATTGAACTCTTTACCAAATATCATATCTTCACAAAAGAAGAAATTGAATCCCGTTATGAGATCTGGCTGGAATCCTATTCCAAGATCCTTAACATTGAGTCCAATACTATGGTTGAAATGGTACAGAAGGATTTCCTTCCATCTGTATTCACATATATCGACAAAGTTGCAGCTACTGCTGTTGCTAAAAAATCAGTTGTTTCAGATGTCAGCACAGCTTCTGAAGGAAAACTGATCAAAGAGCTGTCACAGCTTGCTGATGAGATTTCCACAGGTCTTGAGACCTTAAAAGCAGATACTGCCAAAGCACTTGCTACAGAAGATCCTCTGGCTAATGCAAAAGCATACCAGACAGTTGTTCTTTCTGATATGGATGAACTCAGAAAATCTGTAGACGCAGCAGAAACTCTGATCCCGGATGCACTGCTTCCATATCCTACATATGACAAGCTTCTGTTTTCCGTTTAACTAACAGGTAATAACAGGGGAATATCTTTATGAACTCTACTTCATAATTCATTATCGATTTCCTCATCCATTAATCACACGATATTTTGATGTTCCCCTGTTTTACATATAATTTTGATTTTAAGCTGTATTGCATACGGTCGCACGAAATGTCTTTTTTATTACATCAGCTATACAATACAGTATAAATATGGATTTTATATTCGCAAAAGCGCGATGAACTGGTTACATTTCCAGACATTGCGCTTTTTGCATTTTATAAAATATGAGGAAATTTTTATGAGGGAGGAATATTATTATGGAATTTTCCGCAGTAAACACAATATGGGTGCTGGTTGGCGCCGCGCTGGTCTTCTTTATGCAGGCCGGATTCGCAATGGTAGAAACAGGCTTCACACGAGCCAAAAACGCAGGTAACATTATTATGAAAAACCTGATGGACTTCTGTATCGGAACCCCGGTCTTCTGGCTGGTCGGCTTCGGTCTGATGTTTGGTGCAGGTAATGGATTTATCGGAAAGATCGGTGGTATTGCAACAGAAGCACACTATGGTTCAGGAATGCTTCCTGACGGAGTTCCTTTCTGGGCATTCTTAATCTTCCAGACAGTATTCTGTGCAACATCCGCAACAATTGTTTCCGGTGCAATGGCAGAACGTACCAAGTTCCTTTCCTATTGCGTCTACAGCCTTATGATCAGTCTTGTTGTATATCCGGTATCCGGACACTGGATCTGGGGCGGTGGATTTATCAGCCAGATGGGATTCCACGATTTCGCAGGTTCCTGTGCAGTACATATGGTAGGTGGTGTGGCAGCTCTGATCGGTGCCATCATCCTTGGACCTCGTATCGGTAAATATACAAAGGACGGCAAATCAAAGGCTATCCCGGGACACAACCTTACAGTTGGCGCTTTAGGTGTATTTATCCTCTGGTTCTGCTGGTTCGGATTTAACGGTGCTTCCACAGTAAGTATGGAAGGCGATGCAATCGTAAGTGCCGGTAAAATCTTCGTTACTACTAACCTTTCAGCAGCTGTTGCAACTGTAACTGTTATGATCATCACATGGGTACGTTACAAAAAACCGGATGTTTCCATGTCTCTGAACGGTTCTCTTGCAGGACTTGTAGCAATTACAGCAGGATGCGACACAGTTTCTCCTACATCCGCAGCAATCATCGGTATTGCTTCCGGTTTTATCGTAGTATTTGGTATTGAATTTATTGACAAGGTTCTGAAAATTGATGACCCTGTTGGTGCTGTCGGTGTTCATGGTTTAAACGGTGCTTTCGGTACCCTTGCAGTTGGTCTTTTCTCAGACGGATCAGGCACAGACTGGAAAGGACTCCTTACAGGCGGCGGCTTCCACGGATTTGGTGTTCAGTTCACTGGTATGATCATCACAATCGCATGGGTTGTTGTTACTATGACAATTATCTTCCAGGTAATCAAACATACAATCGGACTTCGTGTTTCAGCTGAAGAAGAGATCGCAGGTCTTGACTCCAAAGAACATGGTCTTGCAAGTGCTTATGACGGTTTCGCAATGGCTGGTGTTCCGACTCCTATGGGAACTTCCATAAAAGCTCCTGTTGTCACAGCCAGACCTTCTGCTCCTGCTGAATCAGTTCCTGAACTTCCGAAAGAAGGCGTTCATAAGCTTACAAAAGTTGTTATCATCACCCGTCAGAATAAGCTTGATGAATTTATGCAGGCAATGAATGAGATCGGTGTTACAGGTATCACTATTACGAACGTTCTCGGATGCGGTGTACAGAAAGGTGCTCCATCCTACTATCGTGGTGTTGAGATGGAAATGAATCTTCTTCCTAAGGTCAAAATTGAGATTGTTGTAAGTCTCGTACCTGTACAGAAAGTTATCGAAACTGCCAAGGCAGTCCTCCATACCGGTCAGATTGGTGATGGTAAAGTATTTGTATATGACATTGAAAATGTCGTTAAGATCCGTACAGGCGAAGAAGGTTATCTCGCACTGCAGGATACAAAGTAAATTATTTATCAACAATCAGGTAATATTAATAAGAGACATCAGCGTATTGATTGCTGGTGTCTCTTATTTTAATCTTTCTTTCTAACAATTCCAATGGCGTTAAAAAACAGGCAGTATATTTCATGTAAATATCATAGCACGATATCGGAAGCTATTGTATTATATCTGGTAGGAAGTGTGTCAAGTGCAAGAACCGCTTTTTAATCTTTTGGGAAAAATCCTCTGCATACTCCCGGTATTTAAATTGCTGAAGGATATATTTCTTTTTTCCTTCACATCCAGCTTGCCGCTCTGGGCAATTACAACTTTGTATTTTCTTTTTTCCATCCGTACCCCTTATATTGCATCAATTTCTGCCCATGCTTCTTCCACTATCTGCACTCTGTCACTTTCCATATCATCAATGGCTTCATCCAGCCTTGACAAAAGAACATCCATTGCATCATTGATTGTATAAGTTGGTTCATGGGATTTTGTTGCCTGTGCCAATGCCATAACCATCACCCTTTCTTGAAATAGCACTTTTGTTTCTATTTTTATCATACCACGAACCACCGGAAATATCTATATATTTTAAATTTGTCTTTATAACCCAAACACAGAATACTGTTTTTGGGACGTTTTTTAGAATTTGTCCATTTGTAGTTTCAATTAAAAAAGTAAATAAAAGTGCTGCCGCACCAAACTTTTCAGTGCGGCAGCCCATACAGCTATTTACCTATGCCTCGTTTATATTAAATGTTTTTCCTTAAAGCTCCCGAAGGTAATCGGCACTAACATAACGGTAAATGCCGCCAAGAGAAATTTTGGCCCACCCATTACTGATAGAATATACATATACTTTTGTGCCATAATTCAATGTGCCTACTATTGTATATTGTGTTCCAGGGCCTGATCTGATATTTACATCCGACCCTGTGCACTTGTAATATCCCGGTACGCTTCTCGTGACAGAGCTTGTTTCAATTCCTGTATTTTCCGCAGCAAGCACCGGCATTGCAAATGAACTTGTCAAAAGAATTGCACTTATGACCAAACACACTACAAATGAGTTTTTTCTCATATACTTCATAATCTTTTCCTCCCATAATTTTTTTACACCATATCATCATCCTTGAGAACCTGGACGTGCTTTACTATAAGGTTCCTGCGTAGTTCCAACCACGACCCCATCTTTATTCAGTATATTACCTGTTTTGGGATCTATATGAGAACCGGCTGGTGGCGTCCATTTTCCCGACTCATTCACTGTACCAAGCGCATCTTCCAATTCCTTTTTCGTTCGGGGCGTTTTCAGTTCTGGCGTTGGTGCCGAGCTGCCGTCTGCATTGTCTGTATTGTCAGTACTCTCAATAGTTTCTTCTTGAACAAATGATTCTCCTGAAGTCCTGTTATTTTTAGACGTATCTCCATTATCTTTATCACTGCAGCCTGTACATAACACCATTATTACAAACAACAAGCTAAAAACAACTTCTTTCTTATGTGTCATTTTAATCTTTTACCTCCATTATGCCCGTTTAACTACTCCGAACCGAACTACTCAATTTAAAGTGATAGAATTCTATCATTGTCCCATTGGAATCCACTCCCTTTCAATGAACAAACTGAATTAACTGTAAATAAAGAACTTTGATCAAATCAATGACAAACTTTATTATCTTTATTTTTGCCATGATTTCAACCCCTTTTGCACCAAACGACATTTACAGTCTGTTTTTGGTCGATTTACACATTTTCTTTACGATACAAGGTACTTGTAAGCCTGCTGTCAGTAATATCCCAACAGAAAAACAGATTGTATAGATGTACTTTCCCAGCAAAAATAAAGCTATATCTAACAGCCCAAACAGTATCACGAAGAACACTGTTGTTTTTTATATGTCCTTTTCTCGTTAGTATCAAGTCTTCTGTTTTCACTGTCTATTGGACTAAATGTAATCAGGCTCACAGACGCAATAACTGTAGCTATTGCCAACTTCAAATCACATTGCACATGCATTGATAACATTATGCACAGAAACAATAGAAAACCAGATCCAAGAATACAAGTGTGCAAATTTTTTGCATGATAACCACCACTAAATTTTCTCAGAACCACAAACGGAAAAATAAGAGCAACTCCGTGTTTTACGCTTCCCAAGCCAAAGCCAATAACTCCTGCAAGGATAAGTGGTGATACCAATAGAAAAAAACTATATAATGCATACTTGTAAAGTTCCTTATCCGCCTCGTTTATCGCATTACACCGGATCATCCAATTTACTACTGTATCTGTACATTTTTCCATTACTTGTTTCTCCTGTAGTTCATTAATTCTTTCGGTGCCTTAGGCTGATACATGATAAGACAAGAAGCTGTGTTAGCTTCTGTCCGTAACACAACATCTAATGCTGCTTTCATTCCTTTTGCAACCGATTTAGTTACCTCTTTCTTCATAATGACCTCTCTCCTTTCCACTAAAATTTGTCATTGATTTTCACATAAGCAATCATATACCACTTTAATCAAATAAACGACCCCTTTGGAATGAACGGAATGATTCTTTACAATATTGGATAATTTCCCTCTTTCTACGAAAAATAATATGTGATACAGAATTATTTATATATAAATATCAGTTTGTTTAATATATTGCTAGAATAGTTTCTTTGTTACATTCTTCTTTTTTATTTAGTTCTATTGGTAAAATTCTACTGAAAGAAGGTGGGATAAATAGAATTTCAATATGAAGGTATGGGAAACCGCATCAAAATACGCAGAAAAGAATTACGGATAAAACAGGCAGAACTTGCCGAAAGATTAAATATATCCAATAACCATATGTCATCAATCGAAAACGGAAGGCAAAAACCAAGTCTGGATATTTTCATTCAGATTTGTAATTTACTCAATGTTACACCTGACTACCTTCTGCTCGGCAGTATGCACGCTTATAATATTCCACAGGATATTATTGATAAACTACGGTTATGTAATCAATCCGACATATAGCTTGCCGGAGACTTTATCGAACTGCTTGTAAAACGAAATAACAAAGCAACACATAATGAACCAAAATTGTAATTAAATTGTCTTTTCATACGCATTTTTTTGCATTTGGAAATTCTATGTGATAAGATGTACACATACATCTATTTAGAAAGTCAGGTGAAAAAATGCGTATTTTAATTTGTGATGATGACACTCTGATCATTGAACAATTGAAGAAGTATATCGAATCCTACTTTGAGTCCAACCATTTAAAATGTCCTGAATTAGTTTCTTTTACCAGTGGTGAAGCTTTGTTAACTGACAAAGGTGAAAAGGATATTGTTTTTCTGGATATCGAAATGCCTGGCATGAATGGAATCTATGTTGGGAATGAATTAAAAAAAGCAAATAGAAATGTGATCGTTTTTGTTGTCACCTCTTATTCTGAATATTTGGATGAAGCAATGCGTTTTCATGTATTCCGTTACCTTTCCAAACCTCTAGATAAGCAGCGTTTTTTCCGAAATCTGAAGGATGCCTTAGCTTATTACAATTCCATTACACTCAAAATTCCTGTGGAAACAAAACAGGCGGTATATTCGTTTCCTGCTTCGCAGATTATTGCCATAGAAGCTCAGGGGCGAAAAGTAATTGTACATACTGCCCGTCAGGACTTTGACTCTATTCATAATATGAATTACTGGTTGGAAAAGCTTCCCCAAAACAGTTTTTTTCAGACACACCGGAGCTTTATTGTTAACTTCGAACATATTGTGGACTTTGATCACTCCACCGTACATTTATCAAATCCTCAGATTACCGCTTACCTGACACGCAGGAAATACAGTTCCTTCAGAAATGCATATCTACTATATCTGGAAAGCATGAGGTGAAAATAAATGGAATATATTATTTTACTTATTTTTAGTTTTTTTACAGAAGCGGTTATCTTATGGCAGTACGCCGCCAGCCTTTTTTTTCCCCTTCTCATAGCGGTAAAAAGAGACTGACTCTATTAAGTGTTCTTTATGTACTGTTGTTTTTTCTTTCCCTGCTTGGGCAAACATGGCTGAATATTATCAGTTTTTTTGTGATAAACACTGTTTTCCTCTATATAATGTTTAACCTCAAGTTATTATTGGCACTCTTCCATTCCGCTATACTTACAGCGATTATGGGAATATCTGAACTTGCAGTTTTGGGGATGATATCAAGATTCTTTCCCCATTTTCTCTTAGAAGCAAGTGTCGGACTTGTTTTTTATACCGTATTTAGCAAAATTACCTTTTTTGCAGTCGTTTACTTGTTAAGTTGGCTCTTCAAGGGGAACAAAGCAGCTCAAGAACCGTACGGTCACTCCGAAATTCTCTTGATGTTCATCCCGCTTTCCTCTATTCTTATGATGTTTACTCTTCTTTCTATTGGTGAAACAACCGCATATGCCCCACCGGTTGATTTTCTAGTAACAATCTGTGCCGTTTTTCTGTTGCTGGTCAACCTACTTGTATTTGGAATCAACCAATATAACACAAAAAGATCACAGGAATATGCCGATTTGCAGTTACTGCTCCAGAAAGAATCCGATTCTGTTGAATACTATGAAATGATGCTTGCACAAAACGAGAACCAGAGCATTTTGATCCACGATATAAAGAAACATCTTCAATCAATCAGATTACTGAACGAAAAAAATGATTCCGATAAAATAAATGACTATATACAACAACTCATGGAATCTTCCGACTTAAAGGAAACCACAAAACTCTGTGATCATGAAATGCTAAACTCCATTCTGTGCCGCTATCAGCGCCACTGCAATGATAAGCACATTATTTTTCACACTGACATCAGAAGCGGCACGGTACAACATATATATCCGCGCGATTTGACTTCTTTATTCTGTAACTTATTGGAGAATGCAGTGGAATCAGCAGAGAATATTCCAGACTCTTTTATTGAGCTCACCGTACAAAAGAAAGAAAATTCACCCTTTCTTATTATCATACTCATCAACTCCTGCCAAAATACCCCTGTATATAATCCAGAGGGACTTCCTATATCCCATAAATCAGACAATGGCAGACATGGATTCGGAATCAAAAGCATTAAAAAAAGTCGTAAAACAGTACCATGGAAATTTGCAAATGTATTATGATAATGATTCCGGTACCTTCCATACAATCCTAACCTTAAAGCAGTAAATATTAAAATCTGGCAATCGCAATTTTATACGATTGCCTTTTTACATATTTCAGCATGCATTGATGTTGTTTTATATCACTATAAATGAGCAAGTTCGTGATTTTGCATAAAAGAAAGAGATCTTTTCCTGTTATGTGTGTCGATGGCCGATCGAGATATTTTTCAGGCAATGTAAAAACCGTCTGGCACTGGATACATACCAGATCCGTTTCTCAAAGGAAATACAGAGATACTGGCTGCTGATGTCACTGGCACATTGTATTTGTGTCACAGGAACTGGCAAATATCGATCTTTTCAAGATGGATATCATCGAATCTGTAGTGCCGTTCATCAGGAAAAGTATCAGTATCTATTCCTATGTGCAAAAGCAAGTGATGATTTTGAAGCATTTATGAAATTAGCAGGATAATTTTGTGCATTTTTTCAAACTTGCTCATTTATAGCAGGATATATTATCCTGTCAATTGAATCTGAAAGGGGCTGTTGTAATGAGAAAAAAATTAAATATTACAGAAGGCATTTTTCCTATGCCTGTATTGATGGTTGCAACTATAATGAAGACGGAAGCATCAATGTAATGAACGCTGCCTGGGGTACGATGCAGGAACGTGACACAGTTGCATTGAACCTTACCGAGACCCATAAAACCGTACAGAATATCAAAGCACGCGGTGCATTTACCGTCAGCATCGCGGATGCCGCACATGTAACAGAAGCTGACTATTTCGGTGTAGAATCCGGTAATCGCGAGCCTGATAAATTTGCCCGCAGCCGTCTGACCGCCACAAAATCTGAAACTGTAGATGCTCCGATTATCAATAATTTTCCTCCTCGAACAAAAAGACAGTCAGACAAACTCAGCCTGACTGCGCTAAATATTACCTGTCTGATTTTATACGGTATCCTTCCTATTCATGTGGTGACAGCCTGGGCAGATTCCAGCGGTAATGTGCTGCCAGATATCGGATCAGCACCACTACAATTGATGATACTACCATAGCCTGTACATTTCCCACAAATCGATTCATATATACGCATACAACTGCACCAATGATGGAGGCACAGGCATAGATATGTTTTACAAAAATATACGGCGGTACACTCGCCATCATATCTCTAAGCAGACCGCCGCCTACTCCCGTAATGGTTCCAAGAAATACAAGCAGGAACACATTGTCCATATATCCCTGGCGGATTCCTGTATTTACTCCTACTACTGTAAAAATCCCAAGCCCGACAGAGTCCATTGCCAGCATGATTTTATCGTAGGTCTCACGCCTGTGCCCCTGAAGCAATTCTCTCTTGAAATAAAAAATAAAGAAAACAATGCAGGAAGCAAGCACTGACACCAGTGCATATACAGGATTGGTAAATACAGCCGGAGGGATGATCCCCAGAACAATATCCCTGATCATTCCTCCGCCTACTGCTGTTGCAACTCCCAGAACGCTCACGCCGAAAATATCCATATTCCGTTCAACGCCCACCATCGCTCCGGAAGCAGCAAACGCCACTGAACCGGCCATTTCCATAACAAATGTTACAATTGACTGATAATCCATATTTGTTTTTTAACTCCCCATCCTATCTTTCTTTTATAATCCCAGAAAACAATGCAACTAATGCACTCCTGCAAAGCACGAAAGACAGGAAAATGCTGAACTGTCTTAATTGCATTATTTTCTGGAATTGCTATAAAAATATCAGTAAATCTCCGTTCATCACTTAATGTTTTCATAATTGAAGCAGGAGATTCCACTGAATTATCCAAGATAAAAAGTCGATTTTTTGAACGTCACGTGAAAGAGTCTTTACTCTCAATCAGTATCAGAAAATCGACTATTTATTCCATTTCATATAGATAAACTTATATACTTCGCGAACACCTTCAGCATAGTATAGTAAGTGAATTACTCGGCAACTGAGTTACCAGAGCATCTGAATTAAGGCGGGATACCGCCTTTTTTTTCAGGGTGCATCCATGACACCACTACTGTTTGCTCTTTAGAGCTATACAGCTACTTTTATTATTTCCGGTGTTTTCAGTCCGGTTACGGACAGTTCTTTTTTTTACTCCGGATACGGAGTGATATTTTCTCAGGATATTATATGCGCCTACGGCATCTGCGTTATAGGTTCTGTTTCCATCTCTGTACAACCCTCTCTCTTTCCGTTTGGACGGCTCTGCATATCT
>ENA-OPZM01000202-OPZM01000202.1-human-gut-metagenome-genome-assembly--contig:-NODE-202-length-25604-cov-3.077403_pt1 | contig 25604 bp, 29 predicted proteins | sample MGYA00242478_ERZ504493 | MGnify/ENA primary metagenome ERZ504493 (study PRJEB26092, sample SAMD00036227) | human gut metagenome | host: Homo sapiens | study: EMG produced TPA metagenomics assembly of... | reverse complement strand
AAGAAAGGAAGTTCAGGTCAATTTTGAGTGACTTGAACAGAGGCGGAAAATTTACTGAAAAGCCGACTGAACAAATTAAGATTTTTTGTTGAGTGTGTTTTTAGTGGATTTTTATGCCTGATATGATAATTATGTTAACATCAAAACAACGTGCTTTTTTGAAATCACAAGCACACTCAATGAAACCAATTGTGCAAATTGGGAAAAATGGTCTTAATGACCAAATTAAAACAAGTGTCCGAAATGCTTTGGATGCGCGCGAATTGATTAAGGTAACGCTTCTTCAAAATACCGATGAAGATATTCACGAAGTTGCTGAAATCTTAGAAGATGAAATTGGTTGCGATACTGTTTTGAAAATCGGACGTATCCTTATTCTTTATAAAGAATCGTCTAAAAAACAAAACCGTAAATCTCACCAAAAGTAAAAGAATTGAATCGATAAAGTCAAGTTTACGAATTGACAATGTCGTTTAAAGAGTTAGTCGTTTAAGAAGTCGCCTGGCTTGGAGGTAGTCAATATGGCATTAGAATTGTTAATCCATCACCAAAGTTGAATTGGAGAAGAAAGAAAAAGATAAAAATCGTAAGCAGATTGGAATTCTAGGAGGTAATTTCAATCCTGTTCATAATGCACATCTCGTCGTTGCAGACCAAGTTCGCCAACAATTGTGTTTGGATAAGGTTTTTCTTATGCCCGAATACGAGCCACCACACGTTGATAAGAAAAATACAATCGATGAAAAACATCGCTTGAAAATGCTTGAATTAGCCATTGAAGGTGTTGATGGTTTGGGGATTGAAACCATTGAATTGGAACGTAAAGGCATCAGCTATACTTACGATACAATGAAGCTTTTGATTGAAAAAAATCCTGATGTTGATTACTATTTCATCATTGGCGCAGACATGGTGGATTATTTGCCAAAATGGCATAAAATTGAGGAATTGATTAAAATGGTGCAATTTGTCGGTGTTCAACGTCCTAAATACAAAGCTGGAACGTCTTATCCAGTGATTTGGGTTGATGTGCCGCTGATGGATATTTCATCTAGTATGATTCGTCATCATTTTGAAAATGGTTGCCGTCCGAATTTCCTAATGCCACAGACAGTTATTGACTACATTGAGAAAGAAGGACTTTATCATGACTTATGAGGCTTATACGCGGGAATTGAACGTGCTGAGCTTTTAGGCAAAGTTGCATCAGTTATGAGTGAAAACGTTTTAACCATGTCCTTGGCGTGGAAAAACTGCCATTGAATTGGCAGAGCGTTATGATTATGATACGGAAAAAGCTGGACTGGCTGGACTAATCCACGATTATGCCAAAGAGATTTCAGACCAAGAATTTTTAGATTTGATTGATAAGTATCAGCTTGACCCAGAACTAAAAAAATGGGGCAATAATGTTTGGCATGGCATGGTCGGTATTTATAAGATTCAAGAAGATTTGGGCGTGACGGACAAGGAAATCTTGCGTAGTATTGAGACTCATACCGTTGGTTCAAGTGATATGTCTTTGCTAGATAAGATTGTTTATGTGGCAGACTATATCGAGCCAAATCGCCGTTTTCCCTTGGTGGAAGAAGCGCGCGTGATTGCTAAAGAATCGTTAGATAAGGCGGTTGCCCACGAAACTGTTCATACCGTAGAACATCTAGCGCACCAAGCCTTTCCTATCTTCCCACAAACCATTGAGACTTATAATGCGTATGTTGGTTTATGAAAGATGACAAATGAAAACAGCTCTGTTAGTGGTTGATATTCAAACAGCCTTGATAGAGGCTAAACCGTATGCTGTTGATAACTGCTTGTCTGTCTGGCAAAAAGCAATCGCCACTTGTCGTGAGAAAAACATTGAGGTGATTTACGTCCGCCACAATGACGACGAACTACTAACAGGAAGTCATGGCTGGGAAATTTACGAAGCTATTGCTCCAGAAGTTGACGAGAAAATCTTTGATAAGCATTATAATAGTGCTTTTAAAGAAACTCATTTACAGACTTATCTGGATAGCCAAGCTATTGAGCGGCTGATTATCATTGGCATGGCAACGAATTATTGCATTGATACGACTGTTAAGGTGGCGTTTGAGTTTGGCTATAATTTGGCAGTTATTAAAAATGGCACGACTACCTTTGCTGAAAGAGAAATTAATACAGCATTATGAAAGCACTTGGAATGGACGTTTTGCCCAAGTGGCTGATTTAGAAGAAATTTTAAAAGAGGATTAAATGGATAAAAAAGAATTACTAGAATTGGTTGTCAAGGCAGCTGATGAAAAACGTGCAGAAGACATGGTTGTCTTAGACCTTTATGGATTGACTAGTGTGACAGATTATTTTGTAGTGGTTAGCGCTATGAACACACGTCAACTGGACGCTATTGCAGAAAATATTCGTGAAAAAGTTAAAGAAGCTGGTGGTGATGCCAGTCATGCTGAAGGTGATAGTCGTACAGGTTGGGTACTTCTTGATCTTAATGATGTTGTTGTCCATATCTTCTCAGAAGACGAACGTGAACACTACAACATTGAAAAACTTTGGCACGAAGCACCAATGGTTGACGTATCAGAATACCTTGCTTAATTTTGTAGCATTATTCTTATAATCTGGGGCACTTGTCTCAGATTATTTCATTCTAAGAATGATAGAAGTTTGATAGGACAAAACAATGAACAAAAACTACGAAAAATTTGCATCGGTTTATGATGCTATCATGGATGACTCCCTTTATGATAAATGGACTGACTTTTCGCTCCGCCATTTTCCAAAAAATAAGAAAAAACTCTTGGAATTAGCCTGTGGAACTGGGATTCAGTCAGTACGTTTTGCCAAAGCTGGCTTTGACGTGACAGGGCTTGATTTGAGTGAGGATATGCTTGAAATCGCAAGAAAACGTGCAAAAGCAGCTAGCGAAGCTATCGAGTTCAAACAAGGTAATATGCTCGATTTGTCGCAAGCAGGAAATTACGATTTGGTGACCTGTTATTCAGATTCTATCTGTTATATGGCTGATGAAGTTGAAGTTGGTGATGTCTTTAAACAAGTTTACGACTGTTTGAATGAGGACGGAGTATTCATCTTTGACGTGCACTCAACTTACCAAACTGATACCGTTTTTCCTGGTTATTCTTACCATGAAAACGCAGAAGAATTTGCCATGGTTTGGGATACCTATGCTGATGAGGCACCACATTCTGTTGTGCATGAATTGACTTTCTTCCTGCAAGACGAGGATGGACGCTTCACACGCTATGACGAAGTTCATGAAGAACGCACTTATGAAGTCCTAACTTACGATATCCTCTTGGAACAAGCAGGCTTCAAATCACTCAAACTCTACGCCGACTTTGAGGACAAAAAGCCACGCAAAAAATCAAACCGCTGGTTCTTTGTCTGTCAGAAGTAGAGGGGAATCCGCTCATTAATTCGCGCACTTTTTTACTAAAAATGAGCGGATTTTTGAGAGAATTAGGGAAAAGTTGATTGAATTAGACTTAAAAAGGAGCACTCCATGACTGTTACTGGTATTATTGCTGAATTTAATCCTTTTCATAATGGGCATAAGTATTTGCTGTCGCAGGCTGAGGGGGTCAAGATTGTTGCTATGTCGGGGAATTTTGTCCAACGTGGTGAGCCTGCGATTGTGGATAAGTGGACACGCGCGGAAATGGCGCTGCGAAATGGCGCTGATTTGGTGGTTGAATTGCCATTTTTGGTGGCTGTTCAGTCAGCGGATTACTTTGCACAAGGTGCGGTGGATATTTTAGAGCGTTTAGGTGTGGATAAGTTGGCATTTGGCACGGAAGAAAATCTGGATTATCAACACTTTTCACAGATTTATGAGGATAATCAACAGAAAATGGTGGATTACTTGCAAAGTTTGCCAGATAATTTGTCTTATCCACAGAAAACGCAGAAAATGTGGGAGACTTTTGCTGGTGTGAACTTTACTGGAAATACCCCGAATCATATTTTAGGGCTTTCTTATGCCAAAGCTTGCGCTGGAAAAGCTATTCAGCTGACTCCAATCATGCGTCAAGGAGCAGGTTATCACTCGCTTGAGACAGAAACACCATTTGCGTCCGCGACAAATTTGCGTGTCCACAGAAAAGACAAAGCTTTTGTGGATAAATTCATGCCAAATGCGGACCTTTTCCTAGGCGCCTCTCAGGTGACTTGGGATGATTATTTCCCTTTGCTCAAATATCAAATCCTGACAACTGCTGATTTGACTGGGATTTTCCAAGTTAATGAAGAACTAGCTAGCCGTATTCGCTCTGCTATTAGGAGCGTAGCGACTGTGGACGAGTTAGTGGATAAAGTTGCCACGAAACGCTACACAAAGGCGCGTGTGCGCCGTATTTTGGCTTATATTTTGGTGGGAGCTGTGGAAAAGCCCTTGCCAGAAGCTGTTCATGTGCTGGGATTTACGCCAAAAGGGCAGGAACACCTCAAAACGGTGAAAAGATCTGTGGATATCGTGGCTCGAATTGGTGCAAAACCGTGGGATGTGGTAACGCAACAAGCCGACCAAGTCTATGCATTAGGAAATCCACATATTCAAGAGCAAAACTGGGGAAAAGTTCCAGTGAGAATAAAGAAGTAAGCGATTATAAGCAGAAAACTTCATTTTTTCTCTTGACCCTAACGTAACGTTATAGCCTATACTTATCATCGAGAGGAGCTAGTACATGAAAACAGTAAAAGAGATGAGTCAGATATCAGGCATTAGCGTGCGAACGTTGCATTATTATGATCAGATTGGTCTTTTAACTCCTTCTTTTATTGGGGAAAATGGCTATCGCTTTTATGATATGGACGCATTTGAACGCTTGCAAGAAATTCTTCTGTTTCGTGAGCTAGAATTTCCTCTTAAAAAAATAAAGGAAATCCTGTCGGACCCAAGCTATGACAAAGAAGAAGCTTTATGCGAGCAGATAAAATGGCTCGAATTGAAAAAAGAGCATTTGGAAAAAGTTATTTGTCATGCCAAGTCCTTGCAGGAAAATGGAGGAAACATGATGACATTTACGGCTTACGACAAGTCAGAGTTGGAAGCTTTTCAAAGAGAAGCTAAAGAACGTTGGGGAACGACGGAAGCTTATCAAGCATTTGAAAAAAATCCACAGACTGATTTTTCGGTCATTACGGAAGAAATGGCAGCGATAATGAGAGACTTTGCAAAGCTAAAAGAGCATTCTCTTTCTGATAGCAAGGTTCAAAAACAAGTTGAAACTTTACAAAGCTATATTAGTGAGCATTTTTACCCATGTGATATGGAGATTTTGTCAGGTCTGGGGCAAGTGTATATTGAGGATAATCGTTTCACAGCTTTTATCGATAAAGCGGCAGGTCAAGGGACAGCTAGTTTTGTCAGTTCTGCCATTGCAGAATATGTTAAAAATAACGGATAATTTATAAGTAGCCCAAGCTTTTAAAAAAGCTTGGCTTTTCATTTTCAAACTAAATGTCAGCAGTTTTTGTGAGCTCATGCTAAAATGAAGGTGATTAAAGCTAACGGAGGAAAAAAGATGACAAAATTAGCGATTACTGGTGTGACGGGTCATTTGGGTGGTTTTGTCGCCAAGGAATTATCAGAAGCAGGTGTTGCGGCACGTCACTTGGCGCGTTCGCCAGAACGTGCTCCCAAACTGGCAGGGGCAACTGTGAAAAAATGCAGTTATGAGTATTCTGATGAAGCTATCGCGGCTCTTTCAGGAATTGATGTGCTTTTTATGATTTCAGCCAAGGAGAATCCTGAACGTTTGCAACAACACATAGCTTTTATTGATGCTGCTAAAGCGGCTGGTGTTAAGCATATTGTTTACACTTCGTTTTACAATGCTAGTCCAAGTTCAACCTTTACTTTGGCACGTGACCATGCGGCAACGGAGCAATATATTAAGGAAAAAGGATTGACTTACACTTTTTTGCGTGATAATTTTTATGTTGATTTTTTTGTTGATATGGCACGCCAATACGGTGAAATCAAAGGTCCAGCAGGTAATGGAAAAGTTTCTGCTGTTGTGCGTTCGGATGTTGCCGATGTGGCGGTAGAAATTCTTAAAAATCCTGAAAAGTGGGCAAATCAAACCTTAAATATGACAGGACCAGAAGAATTGACATTATCGGAAATGGCAGAGCAAATCAGTCATTCTCTTGGAAAAACGGTGACGTACGTTGCAGAAACTGTTGAGGAAGCTTACGACTCTCGCAAAATTTGGCAAGCCGAGCAATGGGAATACGATTCTTGGGTGTCAACTTATACCGCAATCGCTAAAGGGGAACAAGCAGGCTTATCAGATGATATTGAGTGTGTGCTAGGAAAAGCACCAATGTCCTTGGCACAATATTTGCGAGATTTGAGCTGATTTTTAATCATTTATGTGCCGTAAAAAGGCTTCTTTTTCCAAAAAATGTCCATTTAGTCAATTGTATGGAATTTAAACTCCCCATTTTACACAGCCTCGTCAAAGTGCTATAATATTAAGGATTACGAATTTAGCTTTGCTAGTTCAGTAGTTCAATGATTTGGAGATTTACGGTGTCCAAATCAATTAATCATGCTAAAATAAAAATAATCTTTACAAAGGAGACTACCCATGGGACGTAAGTGGGCCAATATTGTTGCCAAAAAAAACTGCCAAAGATGGTGCTAACTCTAAAGTTTATGCGAAATTTGGTGTCGAAATCTATGTTGCTGCTAAAGAAGGTGAACCAGATCCAGAATCAAATTCAACTTTGAAATTTGTACTTGAACGTGCAAAACAAGCGCAAGTACCAAAACACGTTATCGATCGCGCAATCGATAAAGCAAAAGGTAATACAGACGAAACTTTCGTTGAAGGTCGTTACGAAGGATTTGGACCAAACGGTTCAATGATTATCGTGGATACTTTGACAAGTAATGTGAACCGTACTGCTGCTAACTTACGTACTGCATTTGGTAAAAACGGTGGTAACATGGGAGCATCTGGTTCTGTATCTTACATGTTCGATAAAAAAGGTGTTATTGTCTTTGATGGTGATGACGTAGATAGCGTTTTTGAACAATTGCTAGAAGCTGATGTTGATGTTGAAGACGTTGAAGCAGAAGATGGTGTTGTTACCGTTTATACAGCCCCAACTGACCTTCACAAAGGTATCGAAGCTTTGCGTGCTAACGGTATTGAAGAATTCAAAGTAACTGAACTTGAAATGATTCCTCAATCAGAAGTGACACTTGAAGGTGAAGACCTTGAAGTCTTTGAAAAACTTGTTGATGTTCTTGAAGATGACGAAGATGTTCAAAAAGTTTACCATACGTATCAGATTTCTAATATCAGATATCGTTGATAAAATGATGGGATATTCAGCCTTTTTGAGCTGAGTATCCTTTTTATTTTTGGTGATAAGCTAAGGCTATCTTGGTGATAAAAAAAATCTATTGGCAATTAGTGCGAATTTAGGATAGAATAAATTTATCACAGTAAAGCAACCTTAAAACTAACGAAAGTGAGGACATCAAATGAAACAAGTCATTGTTGGGATTACAGGAAATATCAAAGAAATGCCAGCTATGTCAGGAATGTATTTTGATGCGGTTTCTCGTCATTTATCAGATGGTGTTAAGGTAGCTGGAGGGGTTCCAATCATCATTCCTGTGGGAACACCAGACCTTGCTAAAACCTATATCAGTATGATTGATAAATTAGTTTTATCAGGTGGACAAAATGTTACGCCAGAATTTTACGGTGAAGAAAAAGAAGTTGATAGTGACGATTACAGCTTAGAACGTGATGAATTTGAATTTGCTTTGGTGAAAGAAGCCATTCGTCAAAATAAACCGATTTTTGCAGTCTGCCGTGGTATGCAATTGCTTAATGTTGCTTTGGGTGGCACACTTAATCAAAAGGTTGATAATCATTGGCAAGATGATATTTCGGGTACATCTCATAAAGTGGAAATTTTGCCGAATAGTCGCGTTAGCCATTTGGTGAAGTCAGGTTCATGGATTAATTCGTTTCATCATCAAAGTGTCAAAGATTTGGCACCTAATTTGATTGCGACAGCGCGTGATGTTCGTGACGGGACAATCGAAGCTTATGAAAGTAAACATGGTGCTCCAATTTTGGGAATTCAATGGCACCCAGAACTTCTTCTAGAAAAAAGTGAAAGTCGTTTGCTGTTCAATTATTTGGTAAAAACATTATAATATAGATAAAGCTGATGTCAGTCAGTTTTTTTGGTATCCAGATATTTAGGAGAACTGAAAATGGGAAAAGTTTTATTGGAATTGGCAGTTTTATTGATTTTTTGATAAAATCTCAGTTGAAACGATTATTAAACAAAAGAATCTGGATTTGACGAGTATTGAGCTGAATACAGATGATAATCCGGATAACTACATCATCTTTTCAAGTGATAGCCAATATCTACAAACAGCTTTTAATAAAGTTGTTTGTAGATGTTGTATAACAATGGGACTCTGGAAAAATTGAGTCAAAAATATTTAGGTGGTAGCTATTTACCAGAAGCATCAGCATTAGAGGTGAACAAATGACAGCAGAACTTTATGAAAAATTAACCAAAATTCGTCGTGATATTCATCAACATCCAGAAGTGTCTGAACGTGAATTTAATACGACAGAATTTCTGAAAAATCATCTTTCCAATCTTGGAATTCGCATTGTTGAAACAGGTTTAAAAACAGGATTTATTGCCGAAATTGGCCAAGGTGAGCCAATTATTGCGCTTCGAGCTGATATTGATGCTCTGCCGATTCGAGAAGCCAATACGTTTGATTACGCAAGTAAAAACGGTGCAATGCATGCGTGTGGACACGATTTTCACCAAACAAGTTTACTGGGAGCAGCTGAATTATTAAAGGCAAAAGAAGCTGAGCTTAAGGGAACCATCCGCTTGATTTTCCAGCCAGCTGAGGAAGTGGGGACCGGTGCTGATGCGGTGATTGAAGCAGGTGGTATTGAAGGAGTGTCTGCAATTATAGGCTACCATAATAACCCTCATCTTAAACCGGGGCAAATTGGCTTGCGTTCTAAAGCAATTATGGCTGCGGTTGAAAAATTTAAGGTTACGGTAACTGGTGTTAGCGGTCATGCTGCGCGTCCAGATTTTGGCATTGATACAATTTTGACCATTACGACCATTGTAAATAATTTGCAGGCGATTATCAGTCGAACGGTTTCGCCATTTGATGCGGCAGTGTTATCGGTGACACATATTGATGCTGGGACGACATGGAATGTTTTGCCGGATTCAGGCTATTTTGAAGGAACGATTCGATCATTTACGCCAGAAAATCGTCAGCATTTGCGTGAGCGATTTACCAAAATTGTGAAAAATACAGCCGAGCAATTTGGCGCACAAGTCACTATCGAGTGGGGAAAAACACCAACGGTGACTTATAACGACGAGACGTTGACCCCGCTTATTTTTGAGCATTCAAAACAGTTTGCGGAAGTTTTAGAAGTTGCTCCATTAACAGGAGGAGAAGACTTTGCGACCTACCAAGAACATATTCCAGGCGTTTTTTGCCTTGATTGGCAGCAACGGTGATGACAATGCAGCAGATTTACATCATGATACCTTTACTGTAAAAGATGAAGCCCTACCAACAGCTGTTAATTATTATGTACAAAATGCTCTGTATCTACTAGACTATTACCGTTCTAAAAAGGATTAGCCGTGTGTGATAAGTTTTATTTATCACTGTGATAGATTTTAAGTATTTGTTAAGTGAGCTTGGTGATGTTAAGATGTAAGCATACCTTTGAAAGGGAGTTTCAAAAATAGGAGACAATTATGACATTAATGAAAAAAATCCTTGGTGTAACAGGTGTTGCACTAGCCTCTATAACCTTTTTAGCAGCTTGTTCATCAAGCTCATCTTCATCATCTAGTTCTTCAGGAAAGGAAGAAGTTGTCTTTGCAACAGTTGGAACAACGGCTCCATTTTCATATGAAGAAGACGGTGAATTGACAGGTTATGATATTGAAGTCGCAAAAGCAGTCTTTAAAGATTCAGATAAATACGAAGTAACATTCAAAAAAACAGAGTGGTCTTCAATCTTTACTGGACTTGATTCAGGAAAATATCAAATGGGTGGTAATAACATCAGCTATACTGAAGAACGCTCAGCAAAATACCTCTTCTCATATCCTATCGGTTCAACACCGTCAGTACTTGTCGTGCCAAATGACAGTGATATAACATCTTACGATGATATCGGTGGTCATTCGACACAAGTTGTTCAAGGAACGACAACCGCTGCTCAATTGGAAGAATATAATGAAGAAAATGCAGATAATACTGTTGACATCAATTATACAAATGAAAACATCACTCAAATCTTGACAAATCTAAATGATGGCAAATATGATTTCAAGATTTTTGATGCCCCAACTGTTAATTCTGTCATTAAGAATCAAAGTTTGGATAATTTGAAAACCATTGATTTGGAATCAGAAGAGCAACCATACATCTATTTCATCTTTGGACAAGACCAAGAAGATTTACAAGAATTTGTTAATAAACGTTTGAAAGAATTGCAAGAAGACGGTACATTGACAGAACTTGCTGCAAAATACCTTGGTGGAGATTACATACCTTCTGCCAATGATTTGAAAGTTCCAACATCAGATTAAAAAGTGTTGGTTATAGTTTTAAACTATAAGAAAACCTTGTTAATAACAATTTGAAACCTAGAATCAAATAGGATAAAATAAAAACACTTATTAAAACGAAAGAGGACATATCTATGAAATTGAAAAAATTATTTGGATTAGCTAGTGTAGCTTTGGCGTCAACTGTTTTGTTGGCAGCGTGTGGAGGTTCTTCAGATTCATCATCTTCTGATGATAAAACACTTAAAGTTGGTGTCATGACTTTAGATGATGCAACAGAACCACTTTGGGATAAAGTTGAAGAATTGGCAGAAGAAAAAGGTGTTAAGATTGAACTTGTTGAATTTACAGACTATAATCAACCAAACGAAGCCCTTCAAAATGGCGAAATTGATGTCAATGCTTTTCAACACAAATATTTCTTGAGCAACTGGAATTCTGAAAATGATGGAACTTTGGTAGAAGTTGCTGATACGCTTCTTAGCCCAATTCGTCTCTTCTCAGGAACTGACAGCGACGGCGATGCAAAATACACTGACGTTAGTGATATTCCAGATAAAGGGACTATTTCAATTCCTAATGATGCTTCAAATGAAAGCCGTGCCCTCTACCTTCTTCAATCTGCAGGTTTGATTGAATTAGACGTTTCTGGTGATGAATTGGCTACAATTAAAAACATTTCATCAAATCCGAAAAACTTAGATATTAAAGAAGTTGATGCTGCTCAAACTGCTTCTACATTGACATCAGTTGACGCTGCAGTTATTAACAACTCTTATGCACAATCTGCTGATGTTGACTATGACACAACACTCTACAAAGAAGCTGTTGATGAAAACTCAAATCAATGGATTAACGTTATTGCAGCCCAAAAAGGTTGGAAAAAATCAGACAAAGCTGATGCTATCAAGACTTTAGTTTCTGTTTACCAAACAAACGAAGTCGGAAAAATCATCGAAGAAGCTTCAGATGGTGCTGATATTCCTGCATGGGATGGCGCAACACCATCTTCATCATCTTCTGATGACGATTAATATAGCCTATTGAAAATGAAAAATTAGAGGCTGGGATAACTTCCCAGTCTCTAAAGCATTATTTCATATTTTATGGAGAGTTAATAACTTCTAAATTGCTTCTTTGTCGGGAGTGGATTTTAAAATAATTAGCAATATGGTAGAATAGTAACTTGGAGAGTTTTCAAAACTGTGCTACCGATGTGTTTTGAATTTTGAGAGGTAGAAAATGGTAGTAAGTGATAGTAATCAGTTGCAGAAGTTTGAAAATGATGACGTTGCTCAATATTATTTTGAGATTTTACGTCAGTTAATTGCTAAAAAATCGATTTTTGCACAGCAAATTGGGTTAGCAGAAGTAGCAAATTATCTAGGCGATATTTTCACTGAAGCTGGTGCTGAGGTGACGATTGACGATACTTGTACGGCTCCGTTTGTTTTAGCACGTTTTAAGAGCAATAGACCTGATGCTCAGACGATTATTTTTTACAACCATTATGATACTGTGCCAGCTGATGATGACCAGCCTTGGTCGTCAAATCCGTTTGAATTAACCGTCCGTGATGGCTACATGTATGGACGTGGTGTTGATGACGATAAAGGCATATCACAGCACGCTTGACAGCCGTTCAGAAGTATCGCCGTGAGTTTGGAGATTTTCCAGTTAACATTATATTTATTATGGAAGGTTCGGAAGAATCAGCTTCTGTGGGTCTTGAAACCTATCTTGAAAAATACGCTGATGAGCTCCGTGGCGCGGATTTATTGGTGTGGGAGCAAGGTATTTCAAATGCCAAAGGTCAGATTGAAATTTCTGGTGGAACAAAAGGTATTGTCACCTTTGATATGATTGTTGATTCTGCTAAGGTTGATATTCATTCGAAATTTGGTGCGGTCATTGAGTCAGCATCATGGTATTTGATTAATGCAATTGCTAGCCTTCGTGATGAAACTGGTCGCATTTTGGTTGACGGGATTTATGACCAAGTCATTGAGCCAAGTGAGCGTGAGTTGTCACTTATACTAGAACATGCCAATCTTGATGCTGATAACCTAAAAACACTATATGGTTTGAATTTGCCGATGTTGACAAGGGATAAGGAAAAGTTAGTTCGAACGCTTTTCTTTGAACCAGCTATCACGATTGAAGGAATTTCAACAGGATATCAAGGGCAAGGTGTCAAAACAATTCTACCAGCTAAAGCTCAGGCTAAAATGGAAGTTCGTTTGGTTCCTGGGCTTGTGCCAAGAGATGTTCTTCAGAAGATTGAACAACATTTGCAACAATATGGCTTTGAGCAGGTGGAGTTGGTTTACACATTGGGTGAAAAGGCTTATCGTAGTGACATGTCTGCCCCAGCTATTCTCAATGTGATTGAGATTGCAAAGGTATTTTCACCAAATGGTGTTTCAGTTTTACCTACGACTGCTGGTACTGGACCAATGCACCAATTCTTTGAAGCATTAGAAGTTCCGATTGCTTCTTTTGGTATTGGCAATCCAGATAGCCGTGACCATGCTGGAGATGAAAATGTTAATTTGGCGGATTATTACACCCACATTGAAATGATTGAGGAGTTGATTAAGAGTTATGACAAAACCGATTATTAATTTAGAACATATTGACATTACGTTTTATCAGAAAAAACGTGAGATAGAAGCAGTAAAAGACGTTTCTATTACGATTGATAAAGGTACAATTTATGGAATTGTTGGTTATTCTGGAGCAGGGAAATCAACCTTAGTCCGTACGATTAACCTATTGCAGGCACCAACTTCTGGGAAAATTACGATTGGTGATGATGTGACATTTGACAATGGTAAGGTGCAGTTAAAAGGCGCAGCTTTACGTCAAAAACGTCAAAAAATTGGAATGATTTTCCAACATTTTAATTTAATGGCACAAAAAACAGCGCGCCAAAATGTGGCTTTTGCGCTTCGTCATTCAAAATTATCAAAAGAGGAAAAAGATAAGAAAGTTGCTGATTTGCTTGAATTAGTAGACTTGTCAGATCGTGCTGAAAATTATCCTGCTCAATTATCAGGTGGGCAAAAACAGCGCGTTGCGATTGCGCGTGCTCTTGCAAATGACCCAGAAATCTTGATTTCTGATGAATCAACATCTGCCCTTGACCCTAAAACGACAAAACAAATTTTAGCTTTACTGAAAGATTTGAATCAAAAGCTTGGTTTGACTGTGGTTATGATTACGCACGAAATGCAAATTGTTAAAGATATCTGTCACCGTGTTGCTGTTATGCAAAATGGGCACTTGATTGAAGAAGGTTCTGTATTGGACATTTTCTCAAATCCAAAAGAACCATTGACGCAAGAATTTATCAAAACAGCTACTGGTATTGATGAAGCTTTGGTTAAAATTGAAAAGCAAGCTCTTGTGCAACATTTGCCAAAAGACGATTTGCTTGTTCAATTGAAATACGCAGGAACATCAACAGACGAGCCTATTTTAAATCAGATTTACAAACAATTTGAAGTAACAGCGAATATCCTTTATGGAAATATTGAAATTCTAGACGATACACCAGTTGGTGAAATGATTGTTGTACTATCTGGTGAAGCCGATGCGCTTGCTGCTGCCCAAACAGCTATTCTTGAAGCTGGAATTGAATTAACTGTATTGAAACGAGGTGCCTAAATGATTGAATGGATTGAGACAAATTTACCAAATGTTTACCGCATTGGTTGGGAAGGAACGAATTCTTGGTCAGATGCCTTTTCAGCAACGCTTTATATGACTGGCTGGTCATTTGTGATTGGTGGCATTTTAGGACTTTTAATGGGATTATTTTTAGTTCTAACTGGACCAAATGGTGTGCTTAGCAATCGTATTGGGTTTAAAATTTTAGATATTTTCACGTCAATTGTTCGTGCCATTCCTTTCATCATTTTGTTGGCTATTTTGAAAGGTTTCACCTATGCTATCGTTGGAACCAACCTAGGTCGAACAGCGGCGCTAATTCCGCTATCAGCAGCGACATTTGCCTTCTATGCTCGTCAGGTTCAAGTTGTCTTTTCAGAAATGGATAGAGGTGTTATTGAAGCCGCACAAGCTTCAGGAGCTACCCTTTGGGATATTATTAAAATTTACCTTAGCGAAGGTTTGCCAGAACTTATCCGTGTCTCAACAGTAACGCTCATCTCACTTATCGGTGAAACAGCTATGGCGGGTGCGATTGGAGCAGGTGGTCTTGGTTATATTGCCATTTACTACGGTTATAACCGCTCAGCAACAGATGTCACTATCGTTGCAACAATCTGTATCCTTATCCTAGTCTTTATTATCCAATTTATCGGAGACTTCCTCACTAAAAAACTAAGTCATAAATAGAAAAAAGCACTTCTGTGAAAACAGAAGTGCTTAATGATTGTTTTGTGCTATTTTATTGTCCATGTCTGTAATGAGACTAGCAAGAGTGATATTCTCGAGAGAAGCTTTAAAATTTTCTTGAACCTCATCAATACGTGGTTGTAAAACGGAGTTCACCACGCGACCAACTGGGCAATTGGGGTTGGTATCATCATTAGCTTTAAAAATAGGCTTGTTTTTATCTTCGACTGCTTGAAAAATATCCCAAAAAGTGAGTTCTTGAGGTGCTTTTGTCAAATGCGCTCCGCCAACACCAGCTTCTACCTTTACGAGTTCAGCTTTTTGTAATTTCCCCAATAAATTTCGGACAATCACAGGATTGGTCTGGATACTGTTAGCGAGAAAGGTAGATGTCACTTTTTCTTTATTTTCAAAATGATAAATAGCTAATAGGATATGGACAGAAGTCGCTAATCGTGCAGAGTAAGGCATTTTTTCTCCTTGTACTAATCTAATTTGTTAAGAGTATTATAGCATATTTTTGTTGTAATTAAAAAACTTACAACTTTTTAGTTGTAACTATTGACATTACATCTGAAGAAGAATATACTATAGATATAGTTGTAATTGAATATATTACAACGAAAATTATTTATATTTTGGAGGAATCATTATGAAAATTGCAGTAGTTGCCGCAAATGGTAAAGCAGGTCAATTAATCGTTGAAGAAGCGCTTAATCGCGGACATGATGTCACAGCAGTTGTTCGTAGTTCTAATAAATCAAAAGCTCAGAAAGTTATTGAAAAAGACTTATTTGACTTAACAAAAGAAGATCTGGCTGGCTTTGATGTGGTTGTGGATGCTTTTGGGGCTTGGACAGAAGACCAACTTCATCTTCACAGCGATTCACAAAAGCATTTAGCAGATTTGTTGTCAGGAACAGATACACGCTTGATGATTGTTGGTGGTGCAGGAAGTCTTTATGTCAATCCTGAACATACCGTGCAATTGGTTGACACACCAGAATTTCCTGCTGTTTTCAAACCATTGGCTAATGCGCAACGTCAATCATTGGCAGAAATTCGTGAACGCAATGATGTCAAATGGACATTTGTTAGCCCAGCAGCAGATTTTCAAGCTGACGGTAACCGTATAGGGCAATATATTCTTGCTGGTGAAGAATTAACTACAAACGATAAGGGTGAAAGTATTATCAGCTATGCAGACTATGCTATTGGCTTTGTTGATGAAATTGAAAATAGCAAACACATCCAAGAACGCATTAGTTTGCTTGGAAAATAAGATAACAAAACACACCAAACTCATTTGAGTTTAGTGTGTTTTGTTAGTAATCATATTATCTATGCTTTTTTGACTTTTGTGATAAATATGCTAAGAATGAAGCCGACGAGGGCAAAGCTAATCCACCCCATTGAGAATTGTCCGAATGGAACAATTGTTGTGAAGAATTCAACGAAGCTCGTTGGAAGTGTGAATAAGCCAGTCATTGTAGATAATGTTGAAAAGGCATCATATAGTGCTGGAATAACAGTGAAACCAATGGTTAAGCGATAAACAATTGGACTATTATTGAAGAATTTATCAAGGAGTACCAAAAGAACAATCACGACTGTAAGTGGGTAGAGAAGGTAAAGAACTGGCAATGACCATTTAATCAACTCAGAAAGACCACCAAAGTAGAAGAATAAAGCAATCAAGGTAAAGATACTTGCCCAAGCAACGTGAGACAATTTTGGTTGTAGTTTGTGGAAATATTCTGCGCAGGCTGTGATTAGCCTGTTGCTGTCGTTAAGCAAGCAAGGAAAATTGCTGCCGCAAGAACTGCTCGTCCAGTGTTTCCAAGATAGAAATAAGCTGCTTGTCCTAAAACGTTTCCACCATCAATAGCAGCGCCATTAAATGTAAATTGTCCGTTAGTAAGTGTAAATAAGCTTTGTGATGTTGCACCGATACGAGACACAAAAATGTAAATAAGCGCAAGCAATATGGTTGCAATGATACCAGATTTGAAGGTCAAAAGAGCGACTTCTGACTGATTTTTGGCACCGTGTTGTTTACTAGCATTGATAACGATAATGGCAAAAGCAAGGGAGGCAAGGGCGTCCATTGTACCATATCCTTGAATGAGCCCGCAACAAAAGGGACGTCTTTAAAGGCATTACTAATATCGTTAGCGGCGTTATAAGCAGTACCAATGTCACCAGCTGGTTTGACAAAGGAAGCAATCACCAAGATTGCAAGAATGATAAGAAGCGCAGGTGTCAAATATTTCCCAATACGATCAGCAATCTTGCTTGGTTTAATGGCTAAAATGTACGAAAGACCAAAAAAGAGCAAACCGTAAGCAATTTTTACACCAATGCTATCACCTAAAATTGGTTGAATCCCAATCGAGAATGAAGTAGCACCTGTCCTTGGAATCGCAAAGAAAGGTCCAATTGACAAATAGAGGGCAATCGAAAATAACAAGGCATAGTGGCGTGAAACAGGGCGTGCAAAATCCTCGACGTCGCTAGCACCAGAATAAGCAACAGCAACGACTCCAAGCAATGGCAAAGTGACGCCTGTCAAGCAGAAACCAAGAATAGCCAAGGTTAAGTTACTTCCAGAATAAATGCCTAAAAAGGCAGGGTAAATAAGGTTACCCGCTCCAAAAAATAGAGCAAATAACATGAAACCGATAATGACATAAATATTTTTAAATGGTTTCATATGTCCTCCTAATAATGAAAAATGCTTACAATTACTTTTTAATTGAGTAAAATTGTATGACAAATATTATAGCGAACCGACAAGCTGTCGTCAATAGAAGAAAAGTTCAAAAATGATAAACAAATGCTCATAAAAAGCTGGCAATCCGTGTCCTAAAGCCGCAAAATACGGTAAATAATGACAAAAGAGGTATCATCAAAAAATTTAAATTGTGAAAATATTTGGGAAATAGTGTATTTAAGTGCTGTTATTTAACAAATCTTGTGAGAAGGATGTTTGACGAAGTAGCGGTTTTGTATTATTATAAAAAAGTTATTACTATATGAGGAGTTACTATGAGACATTTTATTGGGGTTTGGAATAGAACTAGCCTAATCAAACGTATCATTATGGGAGTGATCCTTGGTTTAATTCTGGGAGTATCCTTTCCAAAATTATCAGGAATCGGCATTTTGGGAGATTTATTTGTAGGTGGTCTTAAAGCTGTGGCACCATTACTGGTTTTTGTTTTGGTTGCCAATGCTTTATCACAACATGAAGCAGGACAAAAGACTAATATGTCAACAGTTGTCGGCCTTTACCTTATTGGAACATTGGCTGCAGCGCTAGTAGCAATATTAGTTAACTACATTTTCCCGTTAAAATTGACATTAGCCAATGTAGCAGAATCGGATTTATCAGCACCAGAAGGGGTAGCAGAAGTTTTCAAAGACCTCTTACTCAAAGTTGTGGATAACCCTGTCAATGCTATTGCATCTGCTAACTATATTGGAGTGCTGGCCTGGGCAGTTGTCTTTGGGCTTGCGATGCGCAATGCCAGCCAACAAACTAAAGACTTACTACAAACTATGGCAGAAGTAACGTCGCAGGTTGTGCGTTGGATTATTAATTTAGCGCCATTTGGTATTTTAGGTTTGGTCTTTAACACTATTTCTGATAATGGAATCGGAATTTTAGCTAATTATGGTTTCTTGATTGTAACTCTAGTTGGAACAATGTTTTTTGTGGCTCTGGTGGTTAATCCATTAATTGCGTTTGTGATGATCCGTCAAAATCCCTACCCACTTGTTTTTCGTTGTTTGAAAGAATCTGGTTTGACAGCTTTCTTTACGCGTAGTTCAGCGGCAAATATCCCTGTCAATATGAAACTCTGTGAAGATTTAGGCTTGAATAAAGATACTTATTCAGTATCTATTCCTCTTGGAGCAACAATCAATATGGCTGGTGCAGCGATTACGATTAACGTCTTAACACTCGCTGCGGTTAATACCCTCGGAATTAGTGTTGATTTTCCAACAGCTTTCTTATTGAGTGTGATTTCAGCAGTATCTGCTTGTGGTGCTTCTGGTGTGGCAGGTGGTTCTCTCCTATTGATTCCAGTTGCGTGTAGTTTATTTGGTATTTCAAACGATATTGCTATGCAAGTTGTTGGTGTTGGGTTTATTGTTGGTGTTGTTCAAGATTCTTGTGAAACAGCGCTTAACTCATCAACGGACGTTCTTTTTACAGCAGTAGCTGAAAAATCCGTCTGGGGTAAAAACAAAAAAGCAAAACATAACTAATCACCGTAGTTGGGCAAATTGCTCAGCTATTTTTTATATTAAAACCCTTGCTATAACCTGTATTTATAACTAGTTCAAGAAATAAGCTTCTTTAAATTGAACCTTATTTATGATAAAATAAAACAACATCAAAAAGGAGGAAATATCATTTTGAGCAATCATTTACTTGTTTTACAATCGGATTTTGGTTTGGTTGACGGGGCAGTTGCTGCCATGGTTGGAGTTGCCTTGCAGGAAGAGCCAACTTTAAAAATTCATAATTTAACTCATGATATTACTCCTTATAATATCTTTGAGCCTCTTATCGCCTTTTTCAAACGGTGGAATATTGGCCAGAAGGAACACTTTTGTTTCAGTGGTTGATCCAGGAGTTGGTTCAAAGCGAAAAAGTGTTGTTGCTTTAACAGAGAACAACCAGTTTATCGTGACACCTGATAATGGCACTTTAACCTATATCAAAACACATGTTGGTATCAAGGCAGTCCGAGAAATTTCAGAGGTTAAAAATAGACGCAAGAATACAGAGTATTCTTATACATTCCACGGACGTGATGTTTATGCTTATACAGGAGCAAAACTAGCTAGCGGTCATATTTCATTTGAAGAAGTGGGACCAGAATTACCTGTTGAAGCTGTTTTGGAATTGCCTGTCGTTGAGACAGAAATTCTGGAGAATGCTGTGCGTGGGGCAGTCGATATTTTAGATGTTCGTTTTGGGTCATTGTGGACATCAATTAAACGTGAAGAGTTTTATACGTTATCGCCTGAATTTGGTGACCGTTTTGAAGTGACCATTTTTAATAACGATATGTTGGTTTACCAAAATCAAGTGACTTACGGAAAATCATTTGCAGATGTGCGAATTGGTCAGCCGATTATCTATATTAACTCACTTTATCGTGTTGGACTTGCTATCAACCAAGGGTCATTTGCCAAGGCTTATAATGTTGGGGTCGGATCTAATTGGCGCATTGAGATTAAAAAATTAGGAGTATCATTATGAAAAATAATTCGATAAAAACCGTTGTTGCGACAGGAATTGGCGCAGCCTTGTTCATTATCGTTGGAACTTTGATTAACATTCCAACACCTATCCCAAATACCAATATTCAATTACAATATGCCGTAATTGCTCTTTTTGCTGTGATTTATGGTCCGACGGTTGGTTTCTTTTCTGGTTTTATTGGACATGCCCTGAAAGATGCCCTTCAATATGGTTCACCTTGGTGGACATGGGTGCTTGTTAGTGGCTTGATTGGTTTGGCTATTGGCTTATTAGCTAAGAAAATCAATATTGAAAAAAGTCCTTTGACAGTAAAAGATTATGTTTGGTTTAATGCTGTACAGATTATTGCTAATGTTGTTGGTTGGGCTTTGATTGCCCCTTATGGTGATATTTTGATTTACAGCGAACCAGCAAGCAAAGTTTTTGCTCAAGGTATTTTATCAGCAGCTATCAACAGTTTGACAATCGCTATTGGTGGTTCCCTCTTGCTTGCAGTATATTCTAAAACACGCACGCAATCAGGTAGCCTAACCAAAGATTAATACATAAGTAGAAGCAGGGGTTCCCTGCTCCTAATCATTTTTTAGGAGAATAGTCATGAAGCCCTTTATTCAATTTAAGGATTTCACTTTTAAATATGATATTCAAGCAGAACCAACGTTAGAATCTCTTAATTTAACGATTGAAAAAAGGACAAAAGGTACTCATCATAGGTCCATCAGGTTCTGGAAAATCAACAATTGGTCACTGTCTTAATGGGATTATCCCTAATATTTACCATGGGGAGAAATCTGGGCAGTTTACTATTGATGGTAAAGAAGCATTTGGCTTGTCTATTTACGACAAGTCTCATTTGGTTTCTACGGTTTTACAAGACCCAGATGGTCAATTCATTGGATTAACTGTGGCAGAGGACTTGGCTTTTGCGCTTGAAAATGACTGTGTTTCTTTGGAAGAAATGCAAGAAAAAGTTGCTCATTGGGCAAAAAGGCTTGATTTAACAGAGTTTTTAGACAATCGTCCGCAAGATTTGTCAGGTGGACAAAAACAACGTGTTAGTTTAGCGGGGGTTCTGATTGATGAGAGTCCGATTTTACTTTTTGACGAGCCCCTTGCCAATCTAGACCCAAAATCAGGTCAAGAAATGATTGATTTGATTGACCATATTCATCATGAAGAAAAGGCGACGACGATTATCATTGAACATCGTTTGGAAGATGTGCTCTATCGTCATGTGGATAAAGTCGTTTTGGTGAATGATGGTCAGATTTTATTTGATGGTCATCCAGATGAGCTATTACGGACAGAGCTTTTGATTCAAAATGGCATTCGTGAGCCACTTTACGTAACGGCTTTAAAAGATTTGGGTGTTGATGTGACATCAATGGAACATCTGTCAGATCTAAGTCAAGTTGATTTGACAAATATTACTGTAATGGCGCCTAGTTCAATTCAAGAAGAAGTACCGCAGGATAAGCTTTTAACGGTTGAGCAGCTACATTTTGCTTATCAAGAGAATCGTTCTATTTTGAAAAATATCAATTTTGAGATTAATCAAGGTGAACGGATTGCCATTGTGGGAAAAAATGGTGCTGGCAAGTCAACTTTGGCAAAAGCTATCTGCCAATTTATCACGCCAGAAGGTGATATTCGTTATAGAGGACAATCGATTATGATGGAGTCTATCAAAGAGCGTGCCGAAAAAATCGGTTATGTTCTTCAAAATCCAAATCAGATGATTAGTCAGACGATGATTTTTGATGAGGTGGCGCTTGGACTTCGTTTGCGTGGAGTAGCTGAGCAAGACGTTGAAAAACGCGTGTTGGAAACGTTAAAAGTTTGTGGTTTATATGAATTCCGAAAATGGCCTATTTCTGCGCTGTCTTTTGGTCAGAAAAAACGAGTGACAATTGCTTCGGTTCTGGTAATGAATCCTGAAATCATTCTTTTAGATGAACCGACAGCAGGTCAAGATAAGCGAAATTATACTGAAATCATGAATTTCCTTAATCAGCTCAATAAAGCAGGGCATACCATTATCATGATAACCCATGATATGCAGTTGATGTTGGAGTATTCTGACCGCAGTATTGTAGTGAGCAATGGTGAAATCATTGCGGATTGTTCGCCAGTGGCATTATTCAATCAAAATACTATCCTAGAAAAAGCTAACTTGAAAAAGACTAGCTTGTTTGAATTAGCAGAAAAATTAGCAGTTGACCCAATTGCCTTGACGCATTATTACATTGAAAAAGAGGGAGGTATTCATGGCTAGTCATCTTATTGGTTATCAGAGTGGTCGTGGTTTCCTTTATCAATTGTCAGGTGCCAGCAAATTAATTTTCTTTGTTTTGGTATCGGTTGCTTGTATGACAACCTATGATACGCGTTTGATAGCAGCAATTGGTATTGCTTCCCTTGTTTTGTTTAAAATAGCAGGCATTCGTTGGCAGCAAGTTTTTTTTGTCGTCAAATTTATTGGCTTTTTTGCTTTTTTAAATGTGGTCATGGTGTATTTGTTTGCGCCGAATTATGGCGAAACAATTTATGGAACTAAGACCATTTTGCTACAAGGCTATGGGCGATTTTATCTTACCAGTCAAGAATTATTTTATCTGTTTAACCTTGCTTTGAAATATTTTTGCACGGTTCCGTTGGCTGTCTTATTTCTTATGACAACGCAGCCAAGTCAATTTGCTTCAAGTCTGAATCAAATCGGTGTGTCTTACAAGGTCGCCTATGCAGTTAGTCTGACCCTACGCTATATTCCTAACGTGCAAGAAGAATTTTACATGATTCGAATGTCACAAGAAGCGCGTGGACTGGAACTATCACAAAAAGAAAAACTAATGAAACGTATCAAAGGAAACCTCCAAATTGTCATTCCCTTGATTTTCAGCTCACTTGAGCGATTGATACGGTGTCAACAGCCATGGAGCTACGTCGTTTTGGAAAAAATAAAAAGCGTACTTGGTACACTTATCAAAAATTCACAACAGCGGATTTGTTGACTATTGTGGTTGCTATTTTACTAGTCATTATTAGTTTGTGGCTTTTCCATCTTAACCAAGGACGTTTTTACAATCCTTGGCATTAAAAAAACGTATAACCCAGAACAATTAGCTGTTCAACGGTTTATACGTTTTTTCTTATTTCAAATAACCAAGATAATCAAATTTTTCAAACGTATTGTCATTTGCAATGGCAACGACTTCAGTATTGGCTTCAAAAGCTTGGTTGGGATTGATAGGGGTATCAAGACTTGACGTTGATTTTTACGAATACCGATTAAATTAAGATCGTATTTGTGTCGAAGGTCCAGCTGAACTAGACTTTTTCCAACCCAAGAATCAGGAATAGAAAATTCAATCATAGCAATATTATCCTCGATGTGAATAATATTTTTAATATGGTGTCGAAGCATATTTGAAGCAACTCTTTTTCCAGAGTCGCGTTCTGGTGTGATAACTTTAGTCGCCCCAATGCCGTAAAGCACTTCTTCATAAGTTGCATTTTTGGCTTTGGCCAGAATAGTTTTTACCCCTAATTTTTTACAGTGCATAATGGCAAGAACTGAAGATTCCAGGGTGTTTCCAGTTGCAATTACGACAACATCACATTGCGCAATGCCGACGGCTTTTAAAAATTCAATATCTGTCATATCACCAACAGCTGCCTTAGTTGCCATATCAGCCACATTTTGAACGAGATTTTCATATCTATCTAAAGCAATGACCTCTTGCTCGAATTTATTTAATTCTTCAACAACAGTACGTCCAAAAATTCCTAATCCAAGAACTCCAAAAATCTTTTTTTGTCATAATAATTTCCTCTAACCAACATTAATATTTGTTTGTGCGTAGCGAATATCTTTTTCCTTCTTTTGCAAAAGACTAAGTAGTACAGTAATCGGTCCAACACGTCCGATAAACATAAGTGTCATGATGACAAATCGCCCTGCTTGCGATAATTTAGGCGTTAAATCCATGGAAACTCCGACCGTAGCAATCGCAGAAATGGCTTCAAACAGCAGAGCTAATGGGTCATGAAGTGGTTCGAATTCCAAAAGTAACAGATAGCCGATAGTTAAAATAGTAAAGAAAAAGATTAACACGGTAAGTGTTTGTTTTATAGCTTTATTGGCAATAACACGGTGGCGGAAAGTGACCTCATTTTGCCCTGCAAGTTCGGATTTGAAAAGCAAGAAGGCAATTGCAACTGTTGTCACTTTAACACCGCCAGCCGTACCACCAGGAGCACCACCGATAATCATTTGAATCATATAAAGAACATTCGTTGCTGAATGCGTATCAAGATAAGAAATCGTTGCAAATCCAGCCGTCCGCATGGTTACTGATTGGAAAAAGCAGACCATGATCTGTTGAAAAAAGGTGTAGTGCCCAATTGTCTTAGCATTTTTAAATTCAATTAGCCACGTCAATGCTGTTCCAAGCAGTAAAAGTATTCCCGTTGTAGCAAGCACTAAACGTGTCTGATTGCTTAATGAGCGAGAAAATGCAGAGAAGCGATAAGGTTTGTCTTTGATAAAGTGTTTGATAGCTTTTTTTAAATCCATCCAAACAGCAAACCCGATCCCGCCAGATATGATTGCAGTGGTAACCGCCAGATTAACCAAGGGCTTTAGAGCGAATTGTTTAAGGCTGGCATCGCCAAAATTATCAAACCCAGCATTACAAAAGGCAGAGACAGCAAGAAAAATGGCATTAAAAATACCGTGCCCCAAGCCAAAACGTGGAATAAAATCAAAGAGCAATACAATAGCAACCAAGGACTCAATAATAAAAGTGATTTTGTAAGCATTAAAAAGGTAATGCCTAAGGTCATTGTTATTGTCATAGCTAAGCGCTGATTGCAGCAAACTCTGCTCTGATAAATTCATGCGACGACGTAAAAGGTAGGTACTGATTGCAATTAAAGTAACCAATCCTAGACCACCAATTTGCATGAGACACATTGCAATCACTTGACCGAGTCCATTATAAACACTTGCGACAGGAACGACTGATAATCCCGTCACACAAACCATTGAAACCACATTGAACAAGTGGTCAAGGTAAGTAGTGCTAGGAGCATCGGCATAGTGAACTATCGGGAGTGAGAGTAACAAACTCCCAAAAAAAATGACGATGACAAACTAAACGTTAACCGTCGCGTACTTGTTAAAGATTTAAAAATGCTATTCAAAGAGTATTCCTCCTAAACTCCAAAACGGTTTTCAAAGCCTTCTAAAAGACCTTACGGCTCATAATATATTAAAGAGGTTTTTTATTTGGACATCCCAGCCTTACGTGGGTATTTATTTGGT
>ENA-OPZM01000200-OPZM01000200.1-human-gut-metagenome-genome-assembly--contig:-NODE-200-length-25700-cov-2.949634_pt1 | contig 25700 bp, 35 predicted proteins | sample MGYA00242478_ERZ504493 | MGnify/ENA primary metagenome ERZ504493 (study PRJEB26092, sample SAMD00036227) | human gut metagenome | host: Homo sapiens | study: EMG produced TPA metagenomics assembly of... | reverse complement strand
ATGTGTCGGCAGTCCCCGGAGGGCTTCAAGGAGTATTACCACGGGCCGGCAGGACATTCCGCCGGAACACCGGATATTTGCCTATCCTGAAAAAGGCCGAGCCTGTCCACTCCATTCTCGCTACACTCAAACAGTTTCAAGAAGCCCCACCCGCTCCGAAAAAGGACAAGGCGGGGCCTTCCCATGAAGAACGATAGGACTTCGGGCCAGCATGGCCCGAAGCATAAAGGAGGTGCATACCATCAACTATTACCCTATCAATGAAGGAGCCGCCCGCCGGGCAAAAGAAATGAACAGCTTTTCCGACTACAAGGAAGGGAGCGCAACGGCGGAATACAGGGCAATGGTGGACAAGGCCGCCGCCATAGCGGAAAAGCAGAAATCCCGGGTGGACCCCATGTACCATGAGAAGATCGACCATCTGTTAGACACCTACGCCCGCAAGCTGGCCGAAAACATGAACCAAGGCTTTGCCATTGACGCGAGGTTCCCTCTGTGCTGATCGCCGGGCCTTCCAATTTCCCGGTGGGAAAGAAGGAAAAACAGAACCGGGCGCGGGACAGCAACATGGAGGAATGGCGGCATATTCAAGGGCTGCTGGATAAGATACGCAGCACCGGCATGGGCGGGATCAGCGCCGATGACCCGGCAGCGATTGAAAAGCTCCAGAAGAAGCTGGACGGGCTGGAACGCTCCCAGCTCATTATGAAGGAGGTCAACGCCTATTACCGCAAGCATGGCAAGCTGGACGGCTGTGCGCTGCTGTCGCCGGACCAGATTGAAAAGCTGAAAGCAAGCATGGCGTCAAGTTGGCGAAGCGACCCGAGGCCCTTTGAAAGTTACCAGCTAACCAACAACAATGCGGAGATCCGCCGGGTAAAGGCCCGTATCGAACAGCTTTCCAAACAGGCACAGCAGGAATTTTCCGGCTGGGAGTTCGATGGGGGTCGTGTGGAAATAAACCGGGAGGACAACCGCTTGCAGGTGTTCTTTGACGGAAAGCCTGACGCGGACACCCGGGCCGAGCTGAAAAGCAGCGGCTTTCGTTGGGCTCCCAGCGTGGGCGCATGGCAGAGGCAGCTCACGGACAACGCCATCCGGTCGGCTGACCGTCTGGAATGTATCAAGCCGCTGTCCGGCGAAAAGCCCTCCCAACTTCAAAAGAAGCCCTCTATCTTGCAGACCATGCGGGAACAGGACGAAAAAGTCCAGACGGAGCCGGAAAAGAAAGCTCCGTCCGGCAGAGATGCCGAGCGGTAAGCCTCGGGCCACATTGGCCCGAGGTTTTCTGTTCCCCGAGATTGTACGGGGGCCTCCCGGATAGCGAGAACCCCGACGGAAAGGAGGTTTTATGCAGGAAGAAGTAAACCAAAAAACGGTTGCCCTTTCGATCAGGACAACGAAGCTCACAGGAAAAGTGCTGGCTGCCGCTCTTGGCAAGGTGGTTCGGGCGCTGCAAAAGCACCACCAGAAGGCGCTGACCCCGCAGGGACGCCAGAGCGTGAAAAAGCTGATGAACCACTATGCGGCAAAAGTGCCATGCCCTATGTGGAGCTCCAAAGGATTTTGACCGGATCGCGAAGGAGTTCCATGTGGACTACGCTTTCCATAAAGTGAGCCCCGGTCATTACCTGCTGTTTTTCAAAGCCAATCAGGCGGACGCTATCACGGCGGCCTTCCAGAAGTACAGCGCAAAGGTGCTGAACAAAGAGCAGGACAAGGCTTCCATCCTCGGTCAGCTTCGGAAATTCACGGAGCAAATCAGGACGCAGGCAAAGGAAAAGCAGCGGACCAGAGAGGCGGTGAAGGACGGACGTTGAGTGACAAGATCAGAAAATATGTGCTCCCAAACCTGCCGTACCTCTTTGTGTTCTGGTTTTTCTCCAAAATCGGGACGGCCTACCGGATCGCCCCCGGCACAGACTTCGGGACAAAGCTCATGGGGATGCTTGATACCTTCCCCAAAGCCTTTGAAACCTACTGGCCGGGGCTGGGAGGTATTGACCTGCTGGTGGGCCTTGCCGGTGCGGCTGGGATGTATCTGCTGATACAGTCAAAGATCAGGCAGGCGAAAAAATTCCGGCGGGATGCGGAGTACGGCACCGCCCGCTTTGGAACAAAGGAAGATATAAAGCCATTTGTTGACCCTAAATTTCAGAACAATGTCATTCTGACCGGGACGGAGTTCCTTACCATGAACACCCGTCCGAAGATACCCGCCAATGCCCGGAACCTAAACGCCTGTGTCATCGGATCGTCCGGCTCGGGAAAGACAAGGTTCTGGCTGACCCCGCAGCTCCTTCAAGCCCATTCCTCGTATGTGGTGGTAGACCCGAAGGGCGGCACTCTCGACCAGTGCGGGCGGTTTCTGCAACGGGAGAAATACAGGGTGCGGGTGTTCAACAGTATCGACTTTTCAAAATCCATGCACTACAATCCGCTGGCCTATATCAAGACGGAAAGCGATGTTTTGAAATTCGTTACCGCTCTGATCGCCAACACCAAAGGCGACGGCAAGGAGGGCGACGAGTTCTGGACCAAAGCCGAAACCCTCTTGTACTGCGCCCTTGTGGCCTACATCGTGTTTGAGGGGCCGGAGGAAGAACGCAACATGAATACGCTGGTGGAAATGATAAACAGCATGGAAGTCCGGGAGGATGACGAAACCTTCAAAAACGCGGTGGACTATATGTTTGACGGGCTGGAACGCCGCAGCCCCCAGCACTTCGCCGTGAGGCAGTATAAGAAATACAAGCTCGCCAGCGGCAAGACAGCCAAAAGCATCTTGATTTCCTGCGGTGCAAGACTGGCTCCCTTTGATATTCCCCAGCTTCGGGAGATCATGTCTTATGACGAGCTGGAGCTGGATAAGCTGGGGGACGAAAAATCGGCGCTGTTCTTCCTTATCAGCGACACGGACACCACCTACAACTTTTTGGTTGCCCTTGCTTTCTCGCAGATGTTCAACCTTCTGTGTGAACGTGCTGACAACACCTATGGCGGGCGTCTGCCCTACCATGTGCGGGTGCTGTGGGACGAGGCTGCCAACACCGGCAGGTGCCGGGGCTGGAAAAGATTGTGGCCGTCATCCGCTCCCGGGAGATTAGCCTGACGCTCTTTTATCAGGCAATGAGCCAGTGCAAGGCATTGTACAAAGACCATTCCGAAACCATCATGGGCAACATGGACAGTATCGTATTCCTCGGAGGCCGGGAGGCTTCCACCCTAAAGGATATTTCGGAAAACTGGCTGGGCAAGGCCACCATCTCTATGCGAGAGCCGAGGCCGAAGTGGACAGTCTGAAAGTTACAGCCAGAATATGCAGCGGCTTGGCCGGGAGCTGATGACCACCAGCGAGATCACCACCATGCCCGGGGATAAATGTATCTTGCAGCTTCGGGGGCTCCCGCCCTTCCTGTCCCCGAAGTATGACTTGAAAAAGCACCCGAATTACAAGTACACAGCCGAATTTGATAAAAAGAAAAACGCCTTCCGCTTGGAAAGCCTGTTCCGCCACCGGCCATTGAGACTAAAGCCGGAGGACGAATACACGGTGTACGAAGTGGATGGCTCCGACACAGACGAAGAAGCTGACCTATTGAACTTCGATGATCTGGACAGCGACGAGTTCGTGTAACTTCGGGCCATGATGACCCGAAGCGCCGCCGATGTGGGCGGCTTTTTTTTGTACCCAAAACCATCAAACAAACAAAATGGAGGAACGTATATGGAATTTTTCAATCAGGCAATCGACATTCTCAAAATTCTGGTTATGGCTCTTGGTGCCGGTCTGGCGGTATGGGGCGTCATCAACCTTCTGGAAGGTTACGGGTCGGACAACCCTGCGGCAAAATCACAGGGCATTAAGCAGCTCATGGCTGGCGGCGGTGTCGTTCTGATCGGCCTTCAGCTTATCCCTCTGCTGTCCGGCCTGTTCAGCTAAGTGTCACCCGTTGTCCCTTTTTCCAGAAAAGGAGCTGATGTATGGACTTTATCATCGACGCAATCGTTGAATGGCTGAAAGGTCTGCTCGTCGATGGTCTCATGGGAAATCTGGACGGCCTTTTCGATAACGTCAATCAGAGCGTTGGCGAGATCGCCACACAGGTAGGCACGACCCCGGCGGACTGGAACGCCGGGGTCTTTTCCATGATACGACAGATCTCTGAAACTGCCATCCTGCCAATCGCCGGGGTCATCCTCACTTTTGTAATGACTTATGAGCTGATACAGATGCTCATAGAACGCAACAACCTCCATGAAGTTGACACATGGATGTTTTTTAAGTGGGTGTTCAAAACCTTTGTGGCTGTGATGATCCTGACGAACACCTTCAATATCGTGCTGGCGGTCTTTGATGTGAGCAGCATGTGATACAGCAGTCAGCGGGCATTATCCAGAACGGGACAGAGATCACGCCGGATGTGCTGGACAGTTTGCGGACAGAGCTTGAGGCGATGGAGTTAGGTCCTCTGTTCGGACTCTGGCTACAATCCTTCCTGATCCAGCTTACCATGATTGCCTTAAACATCGTGATCTTCGTCATCGTATATGGCCGTATGATTGAAATTTATTTACTCACAAGTTTAGCGCCTATCCCGTTTGCCACAGTCCCCAACAGGGAAACCGGACACATGGGGCAGAACTATTTCCGCTCCCTCTTTGCAGTAGGCTTTCAAGGCCTATTGATTTTAGTCTGTGTCGCCATCTATGCGGTGCTGATCCAGAGTATCGCCACCGACGGCGACCCCATCGGGGCAATCTGGGGCTGTGTGGGATATACGGTGCTGCTGTGTTTTACCTTATTCAAAACAGGCAGTCTTGCAAAATCCATCTTCGGCTGCCATTAAAAGACTTCGGGCCATGCTGACCCGAAGCGGAAAGGAGAAATCCATGCAGGAAAAAACTGCGGGCGGAACACCAGCCGCCCCTATAAAGCTGGATGTAAGCGTGCGGGTCATCGAACCTGTGAAAAACCTCATGGGCTTTGCCAGCGTGAAATTCAATGACTGCTTTGTGGTGGAAAATCTGAAAATCGTACAGGGCAGCAAGGGGCTCTTTCTTGGGATGCCCAGCCAGCCGGACGGCAAAGGCGGCTACCGGGATATGGCCTACCCTGTCACAAAGGAGTTCCGGGAACAGCTCAACACCGCTGTTCTGCAAGCCTATGAGGCAAAGCTGGAACAGATGGCGGAGCGCGGCTCTGTGGGGCGTGCGTCCATCAGCGACCAGCTCAAAGCCGGAAAAGCGGCTGCCGAACAGGCAAAGGCAGAACGGCCTCCGAAGGAAAAGCCCAGCCGCAGCGCAGAGCGTTGACCTCGGGCCATGCTGGCCCGAAGCAGAAAGGAGGCGGAAACCATGCCACGCAAACGGACGGGCTATGACGCGGCCTGCTATTACGACGGAAAACTGCTGGGCCGCTGTACCAAAGCGGACAGCGACGCCTATACCCTGTTGATGAACGCCTGCGGTGGGGACGCCGCCCGGGTCCTGCGGGAATATGCCTATTTTTCCCCGGAACTTCGCGCCATATTGGAAAATGCGGCGCTCATGCAGGCGGACCGGAACCGGACGGGCGGAATGTTCCATGCGCCGAAAAGTTCCCCGTGGGGCGAGGTGCAGAGCTGTGAAACCCTCTGTCCAGGGGTGTTTCTGGTATCTACCGCCAGCCACGGCGGAACGATGGTGGCAAACGAGGTAGCCGCCGTCCTCTCTCCGGCGGCGAAAAAATGCGGTTTCAAGGACAAGGCTATATCTGCTATGAGGAGGACGCACAGGAAAGCGTAGTGCTCCGGGAGCTGCTGGACAAAAAACTGTGGAAAATCCCTGACCGCATTAAGGACAAAGGACAGTTTGAAGAAAAACTCAATCAGTCCATCCGGCAGTATCACCCCGAATACTGGCGGGCAAGGCAGAGCGGACGAGAGGCCGCCGAAGCTGCCCGCAGCACAGCCCCGGCCAAAGAGGCCGCAAGATAACCTCGGCCATGCTGGCCCGAAGCAATAAAGGAGGTGTACCAAAATGGCCTATGTGCCAGTACCAAAAGACCTTTCCAAAATCAAGACAAAGCTGGCCTTCAACCTAACGAAGCGCCAGCTTGTTTGTTTTTCCAGCGCGGCGGCGGTGGGCCTCCCGGCTTACCTGTTTTCCCGTGGCAGTATCGGGAACAGTGCCGCCATGTTCCTGATGATCGGCCTCATGCTCCCGTTCTTCTTTCTGGCTATGTATGAACGAGACGGTCTGCCGCTGGAAAAAGTGCTGAAAAACATCATCCGCACCCGGTTCCTCTATCCCCGTGTGCGGCCTTACAAAACCGAAAACTTCTATGCGCTGCTTAGCGCCAGAAAGGAGGCGCAGCCGATTGCAAAACAGCAGAAGGGCCGGAAAGCCCGCAGGCAAAAAGCCTGAAAAGCAGAGCCTTCTCGGCCTGTTCACAAAGGGAAAGAACATTCCCACCACCGCCCAGCAGACCCTCTTACCGGGAAATGTACCGGGACGGGGTGTGCCGGGTAGCGGACCGCTATTACACCAAGACCATTGAATACGAGGACATCAACTACCAGCTCGCACAGTCCGAAGATCAGGCGGCCATCTTTGACGGGTGGAGCGCCTGCCTCAACTACTTTGATAGCAGCCTTCCGTTCCAGCTTTCCTTCCTCAACCACCGGAGCCGCCCGGGCAGCCGGTACAGCGTGAACATCCCCATGCAGGACGATGATTACAACAGCGTCCGGTGTGAGTATGTGGAAATGCTGGAAAACCAGATCGCCAAAAGCAACAACGGCATTGTCCGCACAAAGCTCCTGACCTTCGGCGTGAATGTGGACGACCTTTCCACCGCCAGGGCAAGGCTGGAACGTGTAGAGGCGGACATTTGCGGGAACTTCAAAAAGCTGGGCGTCAAGTGCCGATCCCTTTCGGGGCTGGAACGGCTGGAGCTTCTTCACGGGCAGCTCCACCCCGGCAGCGGCTCCCCCTTCCGGTTTTCATGGGATATGATCCCCAAAACCGGGCTTTCCACCAAAGACTTTATCGCCCCGGACAGTTTCGATTTCCGTTTCAGCCGACTGTTCCGGTGGGGACGACCTGGGGCGCTGCTCCTACTTGCAGATTTTGGCCTCGGAGCTCTCGGACAAGCTGCTGGCGGAGCTTTTGGAAATGGATGCGGAAATGACCATCACCCTCCATATCCAGACCGTCGATCAGGCCGCCGCCGTAAAATCCATCAAGGCCAAAGTCTCCGACATTGACAAGATGAAGGTGGAGGAACAAAAGAAGGCAGCCCGGTCAGGGTACGACATGGACATACTTCCACCCGACCTTATAACGTACAGCAACGACGCAAAGACCCTCTTGGAAGATTTACAGAGCCGGAATGAGCGAATGTTCCTTCTGACCTTCCTTGTGGTAAACATGGCCCCGACCCGCCGGGAGCTGGACAATGATCTGTTCACGGTGTCGGGTATCGTCCAGAAATACAACTGCACCTTGAAGCGGCTGGACTTCCAGCAGGAGGATGGTTTTCTTTCCAGCCTTCCGCTGGGCCATAACGGCATTGAGATCAAGCGCGGCATGACCACCAGCTCCACGGCTATTTTCGTTCCCTTTATGACGCAGGAGCTCCGCATGGACGGCGAGGCCGTCTATTACGGGCTCAACGCTCTTTCCCATAACGTCATCATGGCAAACCGGAAGAAGCTCAAAAACCCCAACGGCCTGTTCCTCGGTGTGCCGGGTTCCGGCAAATCCTTTGCCGCAAAGCGGGAGCTTGTGAATGTGTTCCTTGCCACCCGTGACCGGATTATCGTGGTGGACCCGATGGGCGAATACTCGCCCCTTATCAAGCGGCTGGGCGGTCAGGTCATCGAGATCGCCCCGGACAGCCCGCACCACATTAACCCGATGGACATTGATTTGAGCTTCGACGAGGAAAACCCGATGGCGCTGAAAGCCGACTTTATCCTGTCGCTGATGGAGCTGATCGTCGGCGGCAAGGATGGCTTGCAGCCGGTGGAGCGGACCGTCATTGACCGCTGTGTACGCCAGATGTACCGGGAACACTTGCAGGACCCGGAAACAAGCAAAATGCCGACCCTCCAAACCCTGTATGACCTGCTCTGTTCCCAGCCGGAGGGCGAGGCGGTACGGCTGGCAACTGCCCTTGAAATCTATGTGTCGGGCTCTCTCAACGTGTTCAACCATGAAACCAATGTGGACCTGAACCGCCGCCTTGTGTGCCTTGATCTGAAAAAGCTGGGGGCCGGGCTTCGGACGATTGCCATGCTCATTATGCAGGACTTGGTAAACTCGCAGGTGTCCATGAATTTCCTGCGCGGTATCGCTACATGGTGCTACTTCGACGAGTTCCATGTGCTGCTCCGTGACCGGCTGACGGCAAGCTATTGTGTGGCGATCTGGAAAATGCTCCGTAAGAAGGGCTGCGTACCCAGCGCCTTAACGCAGAACGTGAAGGATTTCCTTGCCAGCCCGGAGATTGAGAACATCTTTGAAAACTCGGACTTCCTTGTGCTGCTCTCGCAGGCACAGGGGGACCGGCAGATTTTAGCCAAACAGCTTGGGATCAGCCCCCACCAGCTTTCCTATGTGACCCATACCAATTCCGGCGAAGGGCTGCTGTTCTTCGGAAACACCACCATCCCGTTTGTTGACCGCTTCCCGCAGAATACCGAGCTGTACGCCATTATGACCACCCGCCCGGAGGACAAAAAACAGGAAATGAACCGGGCATAACACACTTCGGGCCATGATGGCCCGAGGTTTGGAAAGGAGGGATACATCATCGGAAAGAAACCGGACAAACAGAATTTTCAAAGGCCGGGGCCGACGGAGGATACCGGGGGCAATCGCCCCGGACCGGCTGAACGAGAAGGGCCTTCCCCCGCACCATCCCGACGCCTGCGGTTTGAGGACGAGGATACCGGCAGGACAGTCCTTCGGGCCACGATGGCCCGAAGTCCAAAAGCGGCAAGTTTCAAGAGGACAGCCGGAAAAGCCGTCCCTCTGACCGCATGAGGAAGGAAGATGAAGCGGGCGGGCCGCAGGATACCGGCAAGGCACAGGAGCCGGAGGGCTCCGCCGAGAAGGCCGGGAGCAAAAAGGACAAGTACCAGAAAGCACAGGCAAAAGCGGAACACGCCGGGGAAAAGCTGGGAAAGGCCCGGGAGAAACTGGACAAGACCGAGGCAAAACGGGCAGCGAAGAAGCCGCCGGGGCTTGCAAAAAAGGCAGTCCGGGGAGTCCGTACAGAAGCATGGTTCTATATCCACAACAAGATACACGAGGTCGAGCATGAAAATGTGGGTGTGGAAGGAGCCCATAAATCCGAGCTGGCCGCAGAGGCCGGAACCCGGAAACTGACCCGCTATGCCAAACGCCGCTGGCAGGAACACCCGGCCCGGAAGGTGGCAAAGTGGGAACGGAAGGACATAAAAGCCCGGGCCAATGTGGATTTTCAGAAGATGGCCTCCGAGCACCCGGAGCTTACCAGCAATCCGCTTTCCCGTGTGCAGCAGAAATGGAAACTGAAACGCCGGTATTCCAAAGAGGCAAAGGCGGCTGCAAAACAGGGTGCAAAGGCCGCAAAGAAAACCGCTGCCGCTTCGGGAACTGCGACCCGTCGGGCGGCGCAGTTTGTGACCCGTCATCCCGTGGCGGTGCTGGTCCTGCTCCTGCTGTTGCTGCTCTGTTTTCTTGTGTCGGCGGTAAGCTCCATCTTTCCCACGCTTGGCAGCGGCCTTGCCAATGCGTTATCCGGCACCTCCTACGCCTCGGAGGATACGGACCTGCTGGGGGTGGACGAGGACTACACAGCGCTGGAAAACGAGCTGGCGCAGACGGTAGCGAACATCGAAAGCACCCATCCCGGCTATGACGAGTACCGCTATTCCGTGGACGAGATCGGCCATAACCCCTATGAGCTGGCGTCCTATCTCTCGGCAAAGTACCATGTGTATTTCCGTGAACAGGTGCAGGACGAGCTGCGGGAGATTTTCGAGGCACAGTATGAACTGACCTTGACGGAGGAAGTTGAGATACGCTACCGCACCGAAACCAGCACCGACCCGGAGACCGGGGAAACCACCACCGAGGAAGTCCCCTATGAGTATTACATTCTCAATGTGACCCTCACAAACAAGACGCTGCCCGCCGTGATTCTGCCGAGGCTTAACGAACAGCAGCGGGAAATCTACACCGTTATGCAGCAGCTCAAAGGCAACAAACCCTATCTGTGGGAAGGGATTTACAACGGCGGCGAAGATACCGGCCCCAGCTATGAGATACCCGGCGAGGCGCTGGATGACCCGGCTTTTGCGGCGCTCATGGAAGAAGCCACAAAGTACATCGGCTGGCCCTATGTGTGGGGCGGCTCCAGCCCGTCCACCTCCTTTGACTGTTCGGGCTTTGTCTGCTGGGTGTACACGGCCAGCGGCGTCCACAACCTGCCCCGTACCACGGCGCAGGGCATTTACAACCAGTGTGCTATCATTTCTCCCTCCGAGGCAAAGCCCGGCGACATTATCTTTTTCACGGGAACCTATGACAGCCCCGGCCCTGTATCCCATGTGGGGATTTATGTGGGCGACGGGATGATGCTCCATTGTGGTTCGCCCATCCAATACGCAAACATCAATTCAAGCTACTGGCAGACACATTTCTATGCTTCGGGCGTTTGTGAGCCAGAGGAAAGGAGTCCTTGCATGAACAAAATCGACAAGCTCGATAAGGAACTGGAAAAAAGCCCGGGAGAAGGCTGCCGAGTGGCAGGCCAAAATCCGGGAGCTGGAAAAGCAGAAACAGGAGGAAGAAAACAGCCAAATCGTGCAGGCGGTGCGCTCCCTTAAACTGACGCCCGCCCAGCTGATGGCATTTCTGAATGACCCCAAAAACAGCCTTACCGCTTCGGGCCATACTGACCCGAAGCCGGAGGCACTCGAAAAGGAGGACACAGCCCATGAAGAAAATTAAATACCGCAGGCTGGCGGCGATGGCTGCCAGCCTTTTGTGTTGCCTGAGCTTTACGGTCCCGGCCTACGCCCAGAGCAGCGAGCCGCAGCCGGAGACAACGCCCGCCCCGGTGGAAACCGAAGCGGAGCCGGAAACCCAGAACCCCTTTACCCCGGACGGGACGGAACCGTGGTGGACAACGCCACCGACGAGGATGGAAAGGAGTTCTACACCATCACCACCGCAGACGAGAGCGTGTTTTATCTGGTGATCGACAAACAGAAAACCAGCGAGAACGTCTATTTCCTCAATACCGTTACCACAGACGACCTTCTGCCTCTTGCCGAACAGGGTAAGGAACCGCCCAAAGAAGTGACCCCGGAGCCAGAGCCAAAGCCCACCGAACCGGTGGAGGAAGTACCGGAACCCGAGCCGGAGAAAAAGGACAGCCCCCTTCTCTCTCTGCTCCTGATCGGCGCGGTGGTGCTGGCCGGCGGTGGAATTGGTTACTATTTCAAGATTTACAAGCCGAAGCATGAGGCCCCGGATTTGGAAGATGATTACTGCGAATATGAGGACGGGGAGCTGGAGGAGATTGCAGAGGAACCCGAGAACGAAGATACCCCGCCGTGGGAGGAAGATACGGAGGAATGAGAATGAATTTTACAAGCAGCCCTTTTGAACGAATGATGAAGGAAGTACCGCACCCCGGCTGGGACAATGACAACCCTTGTAAGGGATGCCGTTACTACAAGGAGTGCAAAGGAAAGAAAAAACAGTGCCGGAAGAAGTTCCGGGCGCTGATCGTGGAGCCCCGCCCTTCGGGCCATCGTGGCCCGAAGTCTTAAATGGACGCCCGGGAGCTGACCCGTGACGAGAAGAAGAAAATCCGTTCTCTGGTCACGGGGATGTGTGCCAACTATGACAGGGAAAGCGGCCTGTGCCTTCCTCTGGACTGTGCCTGTTATATGCTGCACAAGTGCTGGACAGGGGCGTACTGCCGTTACTTCCGTGAGGCTGTCCTGCCCCTTGACCCGGAGCTTCAAGCGGCGCTGACAACGGAAGGCATCTCCCCGGAGCTGCGGGCCTGTGCGGTCTGCGGAAAGGCATTTCTGCCCGAGGGGCGTCAAGCCTACTGCTCCGACGTCTGCAAGGCCGAAGGAAACCGTCGGAAAAGCCGGGAACGCATGAGGAAAATGCGGGAGAAAAGGCCGGGCGGCTGTTACGATTTGCCGCCTCCAAAGGCTTGACATTCCGGGCTTTTTTGGGGGTGTTTCCGGGGTGGGAATATCTTATTACATTTCTCCCCGGTCTGCCCTCTTATTTCGTAACATCCAGCACTTCGGGTCATGTTGGCCCGAGGCACAGAAAGGAGGGATCTCTTGGAGACAGTACAAGGATATGTGATTTTGAAAGCTGCCACCTTTGAAACCGGACACGGCTTTGCGCTGGGGCATAATCCGGGAGCGCCGAGCCCCTTTGTGACCTGGCAGTTTACCGAGGGGGAAAACGGCCATCGGGATTACTACTGGGGCCGCTATGGAACCAGTCAGGCGTGGGCGCAGCGGGACTTTGACCGCCGGGTGGACGACTATCAGCAGTTTTACCATGCGGCGATCAAGCATACCGAGCTGGGACCGGAGGGCGTTTACCGCTATTATTCCACCCAGCGGCCCGTGGACATAGGAACTTACCCGAAGCCGCCGGATAACCAGCCTCTTTCCATCGTCAACTACGATGACGACAGGCGGCGTCCTGTGGCAGACGGCAGGCTGATGGCATGGGGCGAACTGACCTATGCAAAACCGCTGACCGAAAAGCAGATGGAGGATTATGAACTGAAACCAGCACCGGGCAATCCTGACCGGGTGCGCCCATCCATTACCGCCCGGCTTAAAGAAGGAACCAGAGGCAGAAACCCCCGAAGGAGCCCGGCCAGAAGCGGAGCCATAAAAACCATGAGGAACGATAAAGGAGGAACGCCATGCACGAAAAAGACAACTATCTGAAAACCGCCGAGCTCTCCACGGAGCAGAACTGCAACATGATCGACGGCGTACCCAACAACACGCCCATCCCACCCACGCCCCCGGAGCTGGACGCAAAACCGCTTGATAAGGTAAAGGAACCCAAAGAGCGCCGGAAAGGCCGGGAGCTGGAACGCTGATGGAGAACCGCAAGCGGAATGTCCATCTGCACGTCATGGTAACGCCGGACGAGCTGGCAGCCATCCATGAACGGATGCTGAGGTGGGCATTTCTAACGCCGGGGCTTATGTACGGAAAATGGCTCTGAATGGGTATATCCTGCACATCGACCTTGCGCCCGTAAAAGAGCTGATCTCTCTGCAACGGCGCTGTTCTAACAATCTCAATCAGGTTGCCATACACGCACATACCTATGGCGTGTACCCGGAGGAAATCGACGGATTGAAGCGGGACTATGAAAAGCTGTGGGGCGAGGTGTCAAAGGTGCTGCGGGAGCTCTCCGAGCTGGTGGCAAAGTAAGACGAGGGCGGCAGGTTCCGATGTTGGGACCTGCGCCTTGTTCTTTTTACCATCTATATCTATGTTTCCGAAAATGTAATTCCCGAAGTCCAGCCTCTTTACAAATAGACGATAGAATTTTTAGTATTTCTTCTCGTGTAGAATTAAGCCATTCAGCAAGCTCACGATCATAGAAACAATAAGCGACATCTTCGCCTGTGCCATATGTCGAATAGGCTTTTTCCTTTTTGGCTATTTTCAATCGTCTGCGAATTGCTGTTAGCATATCAGTGATAGTATAGAGTTTTTCTCTCCATAAAGAGTTTTGGACAGAAGATTTTCCATCAGCCTGTTTTAATATGGAGCCATCACGAGTTCTTAGTACCCCTGTATTCAAGGCAATTAGCGTATCTTCAATCGCTTTATCAAAATCCTCCATTCGACCTTCTTGATAAATGTCATCTTGAAAGGCTGGACGATCAAAGCACTCCAAATAAAATTGGACAAGCTCTTTATCTTTTTCAAAGGCAGGTGTGGAAGAAGTAGTTTCGACTTCCAAAATTGCTGTCTGTTCTGCAAGCTGCTTCCAACTTTGTAGCAGTTCTTTAGGATAACGAGTAATATCCGTATCAATCAATTTAGAACAAGACTGGCATAACCAAATTCCATTTTCAAACGACTTTCTTTCTTCGGGTGTCATAGAAGCGTCATAGCGTGGACCGCCTTGAGCCGCTGCACAGATATGAGCTGCTACCCCTATATTTGTAATTTTTTCAGGATTGGTATTTGCCCCACAAGTCAACTTTCGGCAAGCAGGATTACTACATCTTCTACCAACCCGATTTGCCAGTAATTCCTTTGTTGCTGAAGTAAAGTCGTCTCTGCTGTTCCCCATGTTCATCACCTCGTCTAACCAAAATATTGATTTCATTATATCATAACTTTTTAGATAAAACCATCAAGCTTCGGGCCAGCATGACCCGAAGTTTTAGGACAGGATTTACTAATCTTTCGCAACATTTATGTCCCCGGGCAGGCATGATAAAATAGAGGTAGGAAGGATAGATAAAGGAGGTTTTGAAGATGAAGATACTGCTGAAAATATTGGTTGCTCCCTTTGCTTTAGCGTTGTCCCTTCTGGCGGCTCTGCTGGTGTTCCTATTTGATATTTGTGCCGTCCTGCTGACGATTGCCTCTGTGATCCTGACGGTGCTGGGTGTCGCTCTCTTTTTCACGCCGACGCCCATAGGCGGGATTGTATTTCTGTTTCTTGCCTTCCTTCTTTCGCCGTATGGACTGCAAGCGGCGGCGGGCTCCCTTCTTTGGGCGCTGGACGGAGGAAAATCCGCTCTGTACCGGTTTCTGGCAAGTTAAGCAGCCTCGGGCCATACTGGCCCGAAGTCGGGGCGGTCTGAATGGGCCGCCCCTTTCTCATGGAAAGGAGGAATGATTTTTGGCTACCACAACTTTGTTACAGCGCCATGCGGGCGAAGGCGAAACGATTGCTGAGGCTATCCGGGATTGTCTGGACTATGGCAAGGACCCGGAGAAAACAGAAAGCGGAAAGTATATCTCCGCTTATGAATGTGATCCGGCCACCGTGGCGGACGAGTTCCTTTTGGCAAAGGCCAGCTATGCCGCTATGACGGGCCGGGAACAGAAGAAAGAAAATAATGTGCTGTGCTATCAGATACGACAATCCTTCTATCCGGGCGAGATCACCCCGAAGGAGGCGAACCGTATCGGCTATGAGCTGGCTATGCGCTGGACAAAGGGGCGGCACGCTTTTATCGTTACCACGCACACCGATAAGCAGCACATCCATTGTCACATTTATTACAACTCCACCACTCTTGACTGCACCCGGAAATTCCGAAATTTTTGGGGCTCCAGCTTCGCCCTTCGGCGGCTCTCTGACAGGCTGTGCCTTGAAAACGGGCTATCCATCGTGGAGAACCCGAAGCCCCGGAGCAAGGGCAAGTATCGGAACTATGGAGAGTGGCAGAAAGACCGGAAAGGGCCGCTTTCCTATCAGGACAGGCTGCGCCTTGCCATTGATACTGCGTTGGCGGAACGCCCCGCTGATTTGGACGAATTTCTCAATTTGATGAAGCGGGCCGTGTATGAGGTCAAGACGGTTCGGGGCGGCGGTATCAGCTTCCGGCTGACCGGGCAGGGACAGGAACGCTTCACCCGTCTGCGCGCCTCCACGCTGGGGGACGGCTACGACTTGCAAGATGTTCTGGCCGCCATTGAGGGCAAAGAAAAACGCCCCGGGCACTCGGAGCGGAAAATCAGTCTGGCGGTGGATATTCAAGCGAAGCTGGCTGCCGGTAAGGGGCCGGGATATGAACGCTGGGCGAAGGTATTTAACATTAAGCAGATGGCTGCTGCCCTTGCCTATATACAGGACAATGGCCTGACCGATTATGAGCAGTTGGCGCAGAAAGCCACCGAGGCGGCAGACCGTTTCCATGCCATTTCCGAGCAGATCAAGCAGACGGAACAGGCCATGAAAACCAATGCCGGGTTAAAGGCAGCAACGGTTCAGTATGCCAAAACACGCCCGGTCTTTGAGCAGTATAAGGCGACGAAGTACAGCCGGAAATTCCTTGCGGAGCATGAGGCCGATCTTGAACTGTACCGGGGTGCACAAGCGGAAATGCGCTCTCTGCTGGGCGGGGCGAAGCTCCCTAAAATGGATGTGCTGAAGGAGGAAGGCCGCAAGCTCACAGCAAAGAAAAAACAGCTCTATGGAGAATATCAAAAGGCACGACGGGATATGCAGGAGATCGTCACGATCAAGGCGAACATTGACACTCTGATGGGCTATACCGAGCCAGGACGAAAGCAGGAAAAGGAGCGTTAAGGTTATGAAAATAAGGAGCAAAGCGACGCTGACACTTCGGGCCATGTTGGCCCGAAGATACGGGTTTGGGGCGAGCCCCAACAAGCCGCCTTTGTGCCACTTGTGGCCACAGAGGCATTGCTTGCCACTTAGCGACAGCCCCTAAAATGACGCAAAAAAACAGAGGCCCTTATTCTGGAACCTCCGTTTCCCTGGCTTTCTTAATGCCTTCGGCTGTGGCTTCTATCACGACAAGCTCTTTTTCATTCATGGAGTTTAGAAGTACATCAATGTGCTTTCTACAAGAGCTTGACCTTGCCCCTCCGTCCGCATGAATAAACTGGTCAACTGAAACGTCAAACATAGTAATGAGTTTAACAAAAAGGTCGAAGCTGGGATATTGACCTTTGTTCTCAATATTCATAATGGTACGGGAGTCACGGTCTACTAATTCCGCAACATAGGCTTGTGTCCAGCCCTTTTCTTCTCTGGCTCGTTTGAGAGCTGCCCCGAGGCCGTGAAAGTCAAACCTTCTTTCATCTTGGTTCATTCTCATATCACCCTATATCATTGTACATTTCTGGTCAGGTTATGAGAATGTAATCAAATTTGATGTAAGGTAGTATTTTGTTTCATTTCAAAAGTGGTTCTGCCTTGCTCTAATGCAACAGAGACGGTATAATTAAAATAATATGTGAGCTTTAATTCGGAAATCTGAGAAATGATAAGGAGATAATAGTATGGAAACTGGAACACACCCACATCTTCTGATTATTGAAGATGATGTGCTGCTCAATGATATGACGAAGCGGCTTTTGACCCAACATGGTTATTGCGTAACCTCTGCATATTCTGGAAGCGAGGCGCTTCTGTTGATTGAGAAAGGCACTTTTGACTTAATTTTACTTGATTTAATGCTGCCCGGCATACCGGGGGAAACAGTATTGGAAAAGATGAAAAGCACGATGGATATTCCGATTATCGGTGTGTCCGCTAAAACGGATATAGACAGCAAAGTGAACCTCATACGAAATGGTGCAGATGATTACATCACAAAGCCATTCGACAATCAAGAGCTTCTGGTGCGGATTGAAGCAGTGCTCCGGCGCTTTCAGAAGTCTACCACCCCCAACAATAGCAAAATACTTCGCTTTAAGGACTTGTCCCTTGATACAGAAGCTATGGAGGCTAAAATCAGGAATACCCCCATTACTTTGACACGGTATGAATACCTGATTTTGCAACTTCTGATGTCCTCGCCCTCAAAGGTATTCACAAAGAACAATATTTTTGAAAGCGTGTGGAATGAAAATTTTATCGGGGACGATAATGCAATCAATGTCCACATTGGAAATCTCCGCAAGAAGTTTGCCAAGGTCAATCCAGAGGAAAAGTATATTCAGACGGTTTGGGGCCTCGGTTTCAAAATGCAGGGCTAATCCTTAGAGAAATCTTATGAAGTTTGCACACCAGTCTGCTACAATAAGACAGCATGGAAAGGGGATGATTATTTTGGAGACTGCTTTGGAAACAGCCGGGTTGACCTATGTTTTCCCGGATGGAAACGGAATTAAAAATATCGCGTTTCAGGTAAAACGCGGAGAAATCTATGCACTGTATGGCGGCCATCACGCCGGGAAATCTGTACTGTTGCAAACCATTATAGGTACACTTAGACCTCAAGCTGGTACGCTCAAATTATTTGGCAATATAGACTATCAGAAGGAGCGCCGCCGGATTGGGTTTGTACCACAAAAGCCTGTGACAATCGGCTCTCTGTCACCTGCTGATATGCTGCGTTATTTTTCTTCCGTTTTTGGAACCACAGAAATCCATATTTTAGATATACTGCATTTGAACCTGAAAGAGAAAAAGGCGGTACGGCGATTGCCATTATCGACCAGCGTTTAGTGAATTTGGCTGTTGCCCTTTTGGGAAATCCAGATATGATAATTTTGGACGATCCTTTTTCCGGGCTAGATAAGGGAGAATGTGAACACCTGCTTTCTGTTCTGAACTATCTGCATGAAATCAACCATACCACACTTTTAATCTCTGGACAGGATTATACGCTGCTTTCCCGGCTTGCATCCAAATATGGCGTAATGGCAGATGGAAAGCTGCTTTGTGAGCTTACGGCTGGGGAATTGAAAGAGAGCTGCCAGCGGTGCATAAAGATAAGAACTCCACAATTAGAACGGGCTATTACGATTTTAAGCCAGCAGTTCCCGGATTTTGAAGTGTTGGGTCATGACCTGATTAGAATTTTTCATTGTAATGAGCAATCCGGGGAAATCAATACGCTGCTGGTTCATTCCGGGATAGAGGTATCAGAAATCTGGCTTGCCGGTATGGAGCCGACCGACTATCTTTTGAAAATGACAGGAGGTGCAAAGAGTGATTCAGACGATGCAAAGTGAGTTGTTCCGTATCCGCAAAAGCCGCCTGTTTTGGGCCTGCCTCGTATTGGCTGCGTTTTTTGTCTTTGCGCTTGCCCTGACCTTTTATCACAATTCGGTAAATGGTATGCTTCCGGTTATATCACTGGTTTCGTTCACGGAGTTTCTGTTTTCAGATTACAGTCTGATTTTTCCATTGACGCTCTTTTTGTGCCTGTACTTTACAGAAGATTTTCATACCGGCACATACAGTATCACACTTTCTAAAGGTACAAGCAGAGTACACCTATTCTTTGGAAAACTGCTGGCCTCATGGGGTGGCGTTTTATTTTTTCTGTTTGTATGCTTTGGTGTTGCGTATTTGTCAATTCTGATGATGGGAGCATCCCGGTATGACATAAAGTATTCGTTTTCTGCAATCGGAGTCTTTCTTTTGTTTCAATGCCTGTGCTTTTTAGGTTACACTGCATTTCTCAATTTGTTAAGTTACCTGCTCCGGCATCGGATCATTGTTACGATTACCGCATTTTTTATGCTGGGGGTTTTGTATTTATATCTCACAAAGATAAGTACAGCACTGGATATGGATTATTCGCTCTACAAGTATTGGGTTGTAGGGCTATCTCATAGCTTGCAGATCAATACCTTTGGGGAGGATTTAATACCCATTTGTTTGACACTGGTAGTATATCTGTTTTTACCAACAGCTATTTCGCTCTCCCTGTTTCTAAGGTTGGACTTGCGCAATTTGGAAAGGCGGTGATGGCTACATGATGGTGTTATGTATCTTGCTTGCAATGCTTTCCCTGTTTTTGTCCCTGAAACTGATTTATCAGCGAAAGTTGGTTCAGAAGTAAAAAAACAGATTGACTTTCTGATTGACCGTGATACGCAAACCGAAATTATGGTGGAAAAAACGGATGGGACAATACAGGATTTGGCTGCAAGTATCAATCATCTTCTGAAAAAATATCATAGCATGGGGCAGGAAATTGAACGGAGCGATACACTGTTCCGAGATACCATTACCAGTCTTTCCCATGACTTGCGAACGCCGCTGGCAACAGCAAATGGCTATATCCAGCTCTTACAGGAACAGGATTTAACAGGGGAGCAAAAAGAATATGCAACGATTGCGGGAGAAAGAATTTCCGCTGTAAAGCTGCTTCTCGACCAACTGTTTGAATTTGTAAGGATTGAGGCCGACGAACTGAAATTGAATTGTAGAAATACGGATATACACAGTGTACTTCGGGATGTTGTCACCTCATACTACGGCGATTTTGAACAGAAAAAATGTGTCCCCTATATCGTTATCCCAAATCCACCAGCTATCATTTGGGGCGATCCAGATGCCTTGACCCGGATTTTCTCAAATGTGGTTTATAATGCACTTGTTCACGGGGAGGGAAATTATCAAATCACCGCAGCGATAGAAGAAGCTCAAACGGTCATAACCATTAAAAATGCGTCGAGCAGTATTCAGCAAGAAGATATTCCTCATTTGTTTGACCGTTTTTACACCACCGACCAGTCACGAACAAAAAAGACAACCGGGCTGGGATTGGCAATCGCTCAAAGACTTGTGACTCGCATGGGCGGGCAAATTGTCGCTTCCTTGCAAAACGGTATCTTTGCAATTCAAGTCGTGTTTCCCATTGTCAATTCCTAAAGGGCTGCTTCGGCGGCTCTTTTTTCATCCTTAGACTTTCCTTAGACTTTTCTCAAACAAATCTTAAACCTCTTTGGTAAAGTATGAGCCATAGGAGGTATAAACAAATGGTTAAAGTAGCTTTAGTGGTTTCTATCATCGCTTTGGCGGTGTGCCTGCTCACGGCCTTGCATGGCGTATTGAGCGATGGACTAAAAGGACTAAAACAGAGATCAAAACCCATTAGTATTTCATTTTTGATTTATGCTGTGGCCTTTTTGCTTTTCATCTTTTTTCAATAACGGAGGTATTTCATGCTGCAAATCAAAAATGTAAATTTGAATGTTGGAAATACCGCATTGCTGTCCAACATCAACTTGACTTTAGAGCAAGGAAAAATCTATGGTGTACTGGGGCCAAACGGAGCCGGTAAAACAACACTGTTTAAGTCCATGCTGGGTCTGACTGCCTTTTCGGGAGAAATCCTCTCTGATGGACAGCCCGTTTCCAGTAGATGTTTTGGAAGTTTGATTGAATACCCGGCTTTTTACCCCCGGCTCACCGTAGAGGAAAATTTGAAGCTCCACGCACAATATTTAGGTCTGAAAAGACCAAACATCGAAGTGGCGCTCAAACAAGTGAACTTGCTGGATGCCCGAAAAAAGCTGTTCTCTCAACTTTCTTTGGGGATGCGCCAACGACTGGGAATTGCTCGCGCCTTTTTAGGCGATGTTCAATATTTACTGCTGGACGAACCTACCAACGGTCTTGATCCGATGGGGATAAAGGAAATCCGGCTGCTTCTGAAAGAACGCTTAAAATCTCCCCAACACTGTATTTTGGTATCAAGCCATAATCTGACGGAGATTGCTGCTGTCACGGATGTTCTTATTTTCATTCGTGACGGAAAAATCATCAAGATTGTAGAAAATGACTATAACGAAAAGGAACTGGAAGCCCTGTATGAGGATATTATGACTTCCGGCAGAGGAGGAAGCATAATGGGAGTGTTGATTAAAAATGAGTTTTACAAGTTGAAGCGGGAATGGTTTATGGTATTTCTTCTGCTGTTGTCGCTTCTTCCCATCATTACCGGCGGAGCAGGAGCAATTTTCAACAGTAGCACAACATCACTTGCTGATCTGTTCTTCTTTATGAATAACCAGTTTTCCATGTTCTTCCCAATGGTGCTCTTCATTTTGATTGGTTCGCTGTTTTATCAGGAATACAAAAACAAAACTTACATCAACTGGATTACCTACGGGTTTTCAAAGAAGAAGCTCTTTCTATCGAAAGTTACTGTCAGCGTCGTTATTCGGCATCTGTTTTGCGGCTGTCTTATTTATCGCATTTGGCCTATTGGTGGCGATACTCAATGGAGCTGGCAGGTTGACCGGCGGTATTTCCCTGTTCCTCAAGCTGGCAATCGGGTTTGGAATTGAAGCCGGTGTTGTCGTTTTTGTAACGACTGTTTAGGGGCAATCGTTATCAATCTGAGCCGCAATATTATTGTAACAAGCGTTGTCGGAGTTATATATGGCTTTGTATCTTGCCTGTTCATCGGTTCAGAAAGAGGCTTTGTCATTCCGGGTAGCTTTGCATATCGTGTGTCTATGTTCTTCTCGGATAAATCCACTTACTATGAGGTGCCTATATCGGCCACCATTGGCGGATGTATTAGCATTGTATTTTGCTTTATTGTTCTGTTTCTGGTTGGATTGATTGTCTTTTCTCATAAGAAAAAAATAGAAAATTAACTGCCGGACGACGGCAAAAGAAAAAAGCCGTCGTAAAGCAGACACATTCTCGCGCCTATGAAGCGGCGGCTTTGAGAAATCAGAGCCGCCGTTTCTTTTCGCTCCCCCCTAAACCAACGACGACCTAACACCGTGTAAATCCACGGCGGCATATAGGAGGATTGCCGCCGTGTCTATTTTTGCCTTTTTTCACAGCACCCATGACCTGCACCAGCTAAAAAAAGCGTAGCTCCCCCTCCGGGACAGTCTGGTTATGAATGTGAAATTAGGCAGTACATAAATGAATATGTAACTTCATGCGTCCGTGTGGCTTCATGCCTCCCGGGCGCTTTTGTGTTCTTATGGGGCTGCTTCGGGTCATGTTGGCCCGAAGTCATTCCCCGGTGCCGCTCCCCGCCGCCTTCGTTTCGGTCACTCGTCAACCAACAACCGAAACGGAGGTCAATATGGCTATTATCAATTTGCGGGACTATTACCCATTCTATACATCGGATTGCTTCATGGAAGTATCGGAAGAAGTTGCAGAAATGTTCAAAGAGTTTGATCGTAAAGAGGCTGCCTACCGGCTGCGTACATACCGCCACAAAGCCTACTATTCCCTTGATCGGGATGACGGGCTGGAGCATGAAGCTGTCTTTGTTGCCTTATCTCCCCATGAACTGTATGAGCGGAAAGTGACCATGCAGGAGCTTCACGCAGCGATTGCCAGTCTGCCGGACAAACAGGCAAAACGGATTTATGCTCATTTCATTCTCGGCATGACCAAACAGGACATTGCCCGGGCAGAGGGCGTCCATGAAAAAGTGGTTCGTGTCGCAATCGAGCGAGGTCTGCGGCGCTTAGAAAAAATTTTGAAAAATTCTTTGTAAGGCGTACCGATTTAGACCGGAAAATGAAATGGTTTATGAGAGGCAAAACACTTCGGGTCACAATGACCCGAGGTTCAGACAAGCCTCATGCAGATTGAAAATTGAATAAAAAGACACCCGGATACGAAGGGGAACGCGCTGTGTGACAGACCCGCCATGACCTCGGATTTCAGAGAATACAGTCTTTGTAAAACTGAGCGAGCGAACAGGTCCATGCCATAGGTGGGGCAAGGCTGGCTCCACCGGAACAGGCGCAGGCCCCGGATACTTGCGTTTAGTCACAGTCCGAGCGTTGAAGCGGCCTTGCAAGCCGTGAGCCGTCGCAGGCAATGAGAACGCCTTGCCATCAGAATGGGGAGAGTTGAAATACTATGGGGCATGAAGCCTATGTCCGTCCGGTGTGTCTGAAATGAAGTGAAAACCTATGGGGAGCCCCCGGCAATGCTGTCTGATGATAGGCCAACCGATCCGGCGTGGCTCCCCATCTTTTCAAACAAGGAGCATTTTATGGGAAATGCGTTTGGAATGATCCCCGGCTTGGAACCGGACGAATGGAGCAATGACGCCTGCCGTGGTTATGTCATTATGGCAATGGCGGACTGCGGATTTTCAAAGAAGGATATACGGCGTGTTGTGGGGCAGCTTTATGAAGTATTTGACCTCAACAGCGTGGAGGACGCCAAAGAAAAGTACCATTCCGGTCCTTACTGACCTCGGGCCACATCGACGAAGTGGAGAAAGCTCAAAGGGCGGCACCTACGGAGTGCCGTCTTTTGACATTTCCCCACGGGACAAGTGGGAAAGACTGGCATATACACGCACTTTCGCAAAGGAGGTTTTCAATGACGCAAGCTGTCACTTATGAACGAGAAACAAAGTCTGTCGCATTTCAAGGGAAAATCATTGTGCTGGAAAGCCTCACGCCGGTACTTCCCCCGAAGGAGAAAGAACAGCGCAAAAAAGAAATTGAGCGCTGTCTTTTTGAGGTGTTCAGCAAATATGGAGACAGATTTCCCTAATCATTCGCAACATTGTTGTCCGGGGCTGCTGATGGTATAATATAGTTGTAAGGTTGGTAGCTCCATTCCAACAAGGAAAGGAGCCCAATATGGAATTTATCAGAGAAGATTGTATTTACGCAAGACAGTCAGTAGACCGCAAGGACAGTATCAGCATTGAAAGTCAGATTGACTTTTGCAAGTATGAATTGAAAGGTGGGAGCTGCCGGGTATTCAAGGACAAAGGCTATTCCGGTAAAAATACGGACAGGCCGGAGTTTCAAAAGCTGTTGGGCGAGATCCGCAAGGGAAAGGTCAGGCGGGTCATCGTGTATAAACTGGACCGTATAAGCCGCTCTATTCTGGACTTTGCAACGATGATGGAGCTGTTTCAAGAGTACGATGTGGAGTTTGTATCCTCCACGGAAAAGTTTGATACTTCGACCCCGATGGGCCGGGCCATGCTGAATATCTGCATTGTATTCGCCCAGCTTGAACGTGAGACAATTCAGAAGCGTGTCACAGACGCCTACTATTCCCGGTGCCTGAAAGGCTTCCACATGAGCGGGCAGGCACCATACGGTTATCAGTTAGAGTCTACTGTGGTAGAGGGTATCCGCACAAAGAAAATGGTTGCCGACCCCATAGCCGCCGACCATGTACGGCTGATGTTTGAAATGTACGCTGAACCGGAAACCTCCTTCGGAGATATTACCCGATACTTCGAGGAACATGACATAAAAATTTATGGAAAATCCATGTTCCGTACATTTCTTTCCCAGCTTTTAAGAAACCCCGTTTACGCACAGGCCGATTTGGAGCTGTACGAATTTTTCAAGAGTCAGGGCGCAGCGATTGTCAATGACGCTTCCGACTTTGCCGGAACAAACGGCTGCTATCTCTATCAGGGGCGGGATGTGAAGGAGGACAAGGACAGGTGCTTAAAAGACCAGATACTTGTTATCGCTCCCCACGAAGCACTCATTTCCTCTGACACATGGCTGAAATGCCGGAAAAAACTTATGGCAAATACCACCTTCCAGCAGGGACGGAAACCGAAAAATACTTGGCTGGCCGGAAAAGTCAAATGCGGGCATTGTGGGTATGCTCTGAAAGCCACCCATGTACCAAACAGCACCGGATATTTCCGCTGTACCAAACGGACGGAAAACAAAGGCTGTCCGGGCTGCGGGAAAATCCGCAAAGAAGAATTTGAGCAATTCATTTTCTCGGCCATGCAGGAAAAGTTCAAAGACTTTCAGATACTCCACGGCAGAGAGGAAAAAGTCAATCCGAAACTGACCGCCTATCAAGTGGAGCTGGCACAGGTGGAGGCAGAAATTGAAAAGCTGCTGGATATGCTGACCGGAGCCAATGCGACCTTGCTTGCCTACGCCAACAAAAAAATTGAAGAACTGGACACCCGACGCCAGACCATTTCAAAGGCAATCGCCGAATTGAGCGTTGAAACCATATCTCCCCAGCAGATAAAGAAGTTATCCTATTATCTCGACAACTGGGACAGCATAGATTTTGACGACAAAAGAAAAGCCGCCGATGGTTTGATCTCTACGATCAAGGCACCAGCGACCGTGTTCAGATAGAGTGGAAAATCTGACTATTTCCGCTCTATCGCCCCTCATTTCTATTTTATCTTGTTTGTACCCCTTGTACACCGATGTTTAAGTCCACCAATTGATAGGTAAGACCTCGTTTGTCTATTTCCT
>ENA-OPZM01000199-OPZM01000199.1-human-gut-metagenome-genome-assembly--contig:-NODE-199-length-25904-cov-7.857043_pt1 | contig 25904 bp, 33 predicted proteins | sample MGYA00242478_ERZ504493 | MGnify/ENA primary metagenome ERZ504493 (study PRJEB26092, sample SAMD00036227) | human gut metagenome | host: Homo sapiens | study: EMG produced TPA metagenomics assembly of... | reverse complement strand
CCGTAACGTTGCCCCGGTTGGATTCCGGGCAGATAGTTGTGCCAGACATAAGAGTTCTGCTCGGTCATTTTCGATTCGAGTTTCGTTGTCTTCCTCATCGAAAAGGCAAAGCTCGACTTTTTGTGCCACTTGGGAAAAGAGGGCAAAATTCACGCCGGCGCGTCATAGCTTGCGCCGAGTGGATACATCGATCCGGGTCTGATTTGCATGATTCAAGTATCTCACGTTTCAGCCCCCAAATCGCAATTTCGTGTTGTTCGGCGATTATTTTTACGATTCGAAAGACTCTTGCCTGTATTTTGCCGGTTTCGTCGAATTTGCTCGTGAAGAATAGCGATCATGGAATTGGAGGCCGTAATACGGGTGCCGCGCAGCCGCTGCCAGGAGACCCACGCCGATTCGACGTGCTCATCGCCGTCGAAATGACGTTCGACGGGATGCCATGCATGCAGGTGAAGCACCATGATGTTGGCAAGCTCGTCGGTCATGCCTTCGGACGAGTAAAACTGCCCCACATGGTCGAATTCGACACCGTCACGCCCGGCGGGCTCCACACCGGTTTCCTCACGAAGCTCCCGCAGCGCGGCCTCCTCCACGTCCTCTCCCCCGTCGATGAGTCCAGCCGGCAGACCGTAGGCGAAGGCGTCGCAGCCGATACGGTATTCCCGTTCGATCAGATACAGGTCATTCGCGCAATCATGCACCAGCATGACCACGCAAGGCGCGTGACGCATCACCTGACGGCGAATCACCGTTTGCCTCCGTCACGCATCGGCAATGCGATCCGCAGGTCGTCGACGCCGAAGATAGCACCTTGGTACACGTGCCTGCTGTCAAGCACCGTGACCATACCGGACATGTCCACGCCATCGCTGGATTCATCCAGCAATACGTCCACCTGGGTTCCGTCTACCGCCTCGTCACACATGACGCGTCACCGTTCCTGCCCGCTCGAAGGAAATACCATATTCCATGGATCGGTATTCATGGAAATCCAACGCACGGCAGGAATGTCGCCGGTCGCTTCCGCAACCGCATGGGGAACGTCTTCCATCGCATACTGGAACCACATGGATTCGATGGCGCTGTGCGGAGTGTTGACGAACGCCGGACGCACACGCCCGTCACCATGGCCCATGGCAACGCCGGAAGCACGCATGGAAGCCTCATAGCGGGCCTGCTCTATGGCGTCCGTCACCGGATGATGCCGCAGATCACTGGTCACATACACGTCGGCACCAGCCGCACGCACCTCATCGAACAAGGAATCACCGGAACCCGGAAGCACCGCCACCGTGCTGACCGGAACGTCCAGATCACCGCAAACCTGCACGCCAAGCTCGGTGTACGGCAGCGCGCCAGCTACTCGACTGGCGAAATCACGCAACGCCACAGGTTCGGCAAGACGCCCCACACGCCCCAAACCGACCGGATGCTCGGCATCCGGATCATCGATGGGCACCAGCGGACGCTGATCCACCAAACCAAACATGTCAGCCGCAGCCATGCCGACGCACGATACGCCGCATCGGCATTCGTATGCCCCACCCACAACGCACATCCGGCAAGATTGAGCTTACGCACAATCTCACCACGGAAACCCAATCCCGACACCGCATGAACGGAACGGAAGAACAACGGATGATGGCAAACCAGCAAATCAACACCACCGGCAATCGCCTGATCAACCACCGCCATAGAGGGATCAGCCGCAAAAGCGATACCGCGCACAGGCCGACGCAAATCACCCACGATAAGACCAGGCTCATCCCACTGCTCCGCATAGCGAAGCGGATACAACGTTTCCAGCACATCCACAACCTGCTTCAGCGTTGCCATCATTCCTCCTTATGCCATTGCTCGACCACGCACATCCGCAACACACACGAAACCCAGTACCGTATCAGTGCGCGGCAAGCTGCCAATCCGAACCAATACCCGTGGAAACATCCAACGGAACCGCCATATCGACCGCATGCTCCATGGCATCCTTCACCAACGCAGTGACACGCTCCGCCTCGCCCGGCGCAACCTCCACCACAAGTTCATCATGAATCTGCAAAATAATCCGACTGGCAAGACCAGCCTCACGCAACGCATCATCAGCCCGAATCATGGCAATCTTCATAATGTCCGCAGCAGAACCCTGAATAGGCGCATTCAACGCGGCACGCTCCGCAGCATCACGCACCGCACGATTCGGCGACTTCAAGCCCGGAAAATACCTACGACGACCATAAATCGTCTCCGTATATCCCTTTTCACGAGCCGAAGAAACCAACGACTCCAAATACTCATGGACCTTGCCGAACGTCGCAAAATACTGCCGCTTCAATGACTCGGCCTCACCCGGCTTAATGCCAAGCTGCTGCGAAAGCCCATACGTGCTCAATCCATAAGCCAAGCCATAGCTCATCGCCTTAACATGACTGCGCTGATCAGGCGTAATCTCATCCACAGGAACGCCATACACCAAACTCGCCACATACTTATGGAAGTCCCTACCGGAACGGAACGCCTCAATCAACGCCTCATCGCCGGAAAGGTCGGCCATGATACGTAACTCGACCTGAGAATAATCCGAACTCAACAACGACTCAAAACCCTCACCGGGCACAAAAGCCGAACGAATCTCACGACCAGCAGGATCACGATTCGGAATATTCTGCAAATTCGGATCAACCGAACTCAACCGACCAGTCGCAGCCACAGTCTGCTCAAACGTCGTATGAATACGACCATCAGACCTGTTCGTCGCATCAATCAACGTCTGCACAATCTGCTTAAGCTTATTCTTCTCACGATGCAACAACAACGCATCAAGAAACTGACAAGCCCTATCATTACCACACGAACGATCACGCAACACCTGCAAAGCAGCCGCATTCGTAGTATACGAACCAGTCTTAGTCTTCTTCGTAGGCTTCAAACCCATATCCTCAAACAGAATCTTCTGCAACTGCTTAGGACTTTGCAGATTCACGCGCTCGCCCGCATACTGCCATGCCGTTTCCTGCGCGTAATTCGCGTCGGCGGCAAGCTGTTCGCGCATGCTCATCAGCCTGTTCATATCGACTTGCGCACCGGCATGCTCCATGCCGTACAGCACGCGGGATACTGGAATCTCCACAGATTCAAGCAATGAGAACTGCTCACGCTGATCCAATGAATCCGCCAGTTTACGCGCTAACAAACCAACAATCGCAGTATGACGCGGAAGCTGGTTGTCGTTCCGCTGCGCACTATCGTCCGGCTCGTCGAAATCAAGCGTGCCTTGCGTCGCACCCTCGGACTGTTCCTCGATATGCAGGTCAAGGAAATGCGCCGCCGCCTGTTCCAGCGTGTCGGCATGGAAATCGGGATGGACCAGATACCCGGCAAGCTTGGTGTCGAACAGCGGCTTCGGCAACGCCACACCGACGCTTTCCAGCAGGTGGGACTGTTCCTTATACCCATGCACCACCATGGATTGGTGGTGTTCGTCAAGTACCGTTTGCAGCTGGGACGCCATGTCACGGTCAACACGATTGGTACGAATCGCTTTATCATGTGCAGCGATCATCAGCGACGCATAGGCCGCGTTCCCCGGCTTGCTTTCGCCTTCCACCTGCAACACCCACGAATGCGCCACGGACTGCGCACACTGCTTCGTATGATCAATGGCGAAGCCGGAGGGAGTCGTCTTCGGCGCGATTTCACGTTCGTCATGCAGATGCCCGTTCGGCATCGGCAGATTGTCTCGTACCCATGCTTCCAATGCTTCCGGCGAGTCAACCGTTTCATACTGAGGTATTTCGAGCTTGCCGGACTCGTCTTGCTGCACGGGATCGTTGGTGGGCTTCCCCGCATTGAATGTTCTCAGCACACGGTTTTTGGTGCGTATGCCGAATTCAAGTCTGGTGAACAGTTGGTTGAGCTGGTTGGCGTCCACCTGACCGAAAGTCAAATCCTCGATGGACACGCCAAGGTCAAGGTCACGCACCAAGGCATTCACGGAACGATTCAGTTTGACCTGATCGATATTGGCCCGCAACGCCTCGCCTTTTTTGCCGCCGATTTCGTCGGCATGCTCGATAATCTGTCAAGTCCGCCATACAGGTTGATCCATTTGGCCGCGAATCCATCGCCCACGCCGGGAACGCCGGGAATGTTGTCGGCGGTTTCGCCACGAAGCGCGGCAAGATCCGGATATTGCTCCGGCGTGACGTGGTATTTCTCCACCACCGCGTCGGGAGTCATGTGCTTCAAATCTTTGAAATGATGCCCCGGATACAACACGGTGATGTTGTCGTTGATGAGCTGGAACGCGTCACGATCGCCGGATAGCACCAGCGTGCGATAGCCTGCTTTGTCTCCCATGCTTGCCAACGTGCCGATCACATCATCGCCCTCGTATCCAGGTTTTTCGATGAATGTGACGCCAAGGGCCGTCAGCATCCGTTGAATCAACGGCAGCTGGGTCAATAGATCTTCCGGAGCCGCATCTCGCGTGCCTTTGTACTGCGGCAGCATCGTATTGCGGAAGGTACCGCCTTTGACATCGAAAGCGACGGCAAGATGATCCGGATGTTCCGCGTCGATCACCTGCGACAGCATGGTGGCGAAGCCCCAGACGGCGTTGGTCGCCTGACCTGCGGATGTACTGAAATTCTCTACGGGCAAGGCAAAAAAGCGCGGAACGCCAAGGAATGGCCGTCAACGACCAATAGCGTCCCGCGCGTAGTGCCTTCCACAGTTGCTGTGTTAGCGCTCATCCTCTGCTTCCGACTTCTGATCACCGTACTTGGCGATGATGGCCATAGCCAGACGCTTCTTCGGGATGCGCTGGTCCATGGAGGTCTTCTGAATCCAACGGAACGCGCCCTGCTCGGAGAAGTCAGCCTTATCCATCAGCAGGCCCTTGGCACGGTCGACAAGCTTACGTTCCTCGAGGGTTTCCTCAGCCTTCTTCAGCTGCTCTTCCGCCTTCTTCAGCTGCTCTTCGGTTTCGTGCAGCTTGGATTCGCTGCGCTCCACATTGTCGAGCAGATCGTTGATTTCGGCGAAACGGCCCATGGCCACTTCCAGAGCCGGAAGCAGCTTGGATTCCTCATACGGCTTGGTGACGTATGCCATGGCACCTGCACCCGTGGCCTTCTTGACAGATCGGACTGGGAGAATGCCGTAAGCATAACGACCGGAGCGATATTCTCATCACAGATGATGCCCGCCGCTTCGATGCCATCCATACGAGGCATCTTGACGTCCATGCATACCACGCTTGGACGGAACTTGCGGGTCAATTCGACTGCTTCCTCACCGTTAGCGGCTTCGCCCACAACCTCGTAGCCACTATCTTCCAGCATGGCAACCAAATCCATACGGTTCACGGATTCGTCTTCGGCCACGACGACGGTACGCTTGCGAGGTTTGTCATCTTCCTCGATGGACTGCTCAGGCGCTGCGGCAGCCTGAAGTTCATCGTCGGTGAGCACTTCGTCCGGTTCCGTGGTCTTTTCTGCAGACATGTCGGTCTCTTTCCACTGTCACACCCAAAGCCGGTCTCACAAACCCCAACCTGGTCCTGGACTGATTCGATGCCGTTACTTGCAATCGTTCGGATTCTGGAAATCTTCAGCTTTTCACAGCCTTGATTCACCCTCCATCACGCAAGTTGGAACGAACCGGCTATCTTCCTTGTACTTTCATGGATGATACTAGCAGAAGCCTACAAGCGCGTGTTGCCGCAATCCTCTTTTTCCTTCACGTGCAAAGCCGAAAAATCCAAGAAATTCCGCAATCCTGCAAAGTCCTTCTTTCCACAATCCCGCTTCAACGTTGTCTTGTTTATACTGGTCGTATGAGTAGCACTTTCACTATCAGAGATATTGTCAACGAAGACGCAACGGCATCAGTCAGCGATTACGGTGCGCATGTGCTTTCCTGGGCACCTGCCGGCGAACAGACTGTGGTTTGGCGGCCAAAGGCGATTCATCTTAAGGAAGGAACTGCCATCCGCGGCGGTGTTCCGATTATTTTCCCTTGGTTCAATTCCGGTTTCGAAGGCGGGCATGTGGCTTCGAAGAAGCCCAAGCATGGTTTTGCCCGCAATAGCTTCTGGCATTATGACAAGGAAGGTTCTTCCGATGCCTTGTTGCGCTATACATTGGATTCCAGCGAGATCAACGCAGATATACTTTCCCAGTTTGTTTCTGGACCGAATCCTCAATTTCATGCCGTTTACACCATTGAAGTCGGCTGTAAATTGACGATGTCGCTTACCGTATATAACGATGGAGACGAGCCATTGTCTTACGAAGAGGCACTGCATACGTATCTGCAGGTTGGAGACGCCGAACAGTCGCAGGTGTGCGGGCTGGAAGGCACCGATTATCTCGATACCGTATTGGACGGCGATCCCCGTTGCAGCCAAGGTAATGAACCTGTGACCTTCCAAGGCATGGTTGACCGCATCTACTATTCGGCGGATACGCTTGAGCTGCGCGACCCCGTGTTGCAGCGCACCATCATTGTCGCCAAGCAGGGCGCAGCGCAGACCGTGGTATGGAATCCGGGAGAACAAGCCGGAAACGCCATCGGCGATTTGGATGAGGGCGAATGGCGCGGCTTCGTCTGCGTGGAAGCCGTCAACAATCGCGATTGCGCGGTCGTCGTGCCTCCACACGATTCGCATACGCTGCAGCAGACCTTGGCTGTAAAACACTGAGCGACCAGCGGTTTCAGTCGTTTAGACTGTCGCCGAAGACCTGTTCGACGTATTCGGAGAGCTTGCCGTTCTTGGCGAGTTCGGCCAAGTTGGCCTTGACGAAATGCGTCTTGCAGCCGTTGCCGACCTCATCGTCGCATCCGAGGATGTAGTGGGTCACGATCTGGTAGATGATCTCGGTGGGCGCGATGCCGTACACTTGGTGTTCGAGGCGTTCGCGGTCGTCCGGATACGCATCGCGCATGCCTTCGTTGCGGTAGAGCCGTTTGATAATCTCAGTGATGTACAGGCCGGACTTCATGTACAGGTCTGCGAACGTGTGGGTCGGATCGTCGAAGCAGACTGGGTTCTCCTGTTCGAGCATGTCCACCATCTGCACGACCACGCGACGCGGGGTGAAGATCTGGTTGGTCTTCTGCGGCGGCACGTAGTCGAAGATGTCCTCCCGTAGGTTCTCGTCGAAGTAGTTGGCGAGTCTGTGCCGCAATTGGATGCACTCCTTCACGGAGTCGTCGAACACGACCGGGTCGAACAGGTGTCCGTCGAATTGCTCGGTCCCACCGGTTTCCTCGTCCACATAGTCGCCGCCGTCACGCAGGAACCTGAACTGGTCCGTCGTGATGCTAGTCACTTCCTGGAACACGTTTTCCGGAATGATCCGGTCGAAATTCTCCAGTTTGGTGTTCTCGTCGCCGTAGGCCATGAGGAACGATGGAATCGTACGGGAGAAGCCACGCAGGTGGTCGCGGATGATGCCCTCGATGGGCTGCTTCTCCTTTTTCCCTTTTGGCGGTTTCGACCTCACGCACGATGGTCTCGCCGGCCGATTTAATGAGCGTTTCGCTGGATTCTTTAAGAACGGCACCACACCGAAACACGTTCTGGAACGATGCCGCACCTGGATTGGCGATCTGGCGACCTATTACAAGAAGCTAGATAGCAAATTAGACGACCCGAAGATAGACGAGGTTTTCAGGCTGCTTTCCCAATCAGGAGACATCATCCTCAAAAACAGACTGTACCGCTGTGCCGGCACGAACACGCACCAGACGGAACTGGGCCGGACCGTCGTCACAGGACTGTTCGACCCGACCATCGCGCACAATGCTCCGACAACCATTTCTGGTTTAGCCGTCCAATCCGGGACCGCCGGAAAGACCGCAGCCTGGTGGAACGAATCCGATTACAAGATCATCGACGCGAATCACGCGCTCATCACGCCAAACCAGCTGAAGAAATTCAGCCAGCAACATGCCTTCATACTGCACAATTAAGTTCAAAAGCCATCTCACAAATTCAGTTGGCACCGTAAAAAACGCTATAACAGCTGCGGCATAATGACACAAAAGATTGGACGAAAGCGAGGATCGAAATTCGCCTGACACCGCAATGTCGAATGTATTTTCAATGCTTTCACACCGTCTCTGCCATACTTGACAGTACGGAACGCTTAAGCAACGAAGCTGGATCCAACGACGGATACAGTTCCGCGAACGGTCTGAGGAAAGGATGGATAGTTCCATGAACGATAGATTTCCGGGCATCGACTGGTATTGTGATCGCTACAATGCACAGCTGAACAGCTAGTCGGGTTTTGATGACCATCACTACGTATGGAAATGCACTGAATGCGGCCATAAGAACAGTATCTCTTCAGATTCCATCTGTGACTCTGAAGAAGACTTCCGCAGCTACAACAACTGAAAGGAATATGAAATGAGACACGTTTTCAAAGCCACAAAAATCGGCTGGGACGAAGAGCAAGAGGGAGTCTGGTTCGACTCTGACTTCTACTCCAAGGAAGAGGCAGAAGCCGAGTTCAAACCATATCAGGGAACCACACAACGAGGCTACCCATATACTGGTTACGAATACGATGGAGAGCAATATCACGATGTGACTTATATGGGAGAATTCGACGATGACGATCTTCCACAAAACGACACGGAAGCTCGTCAGAAGCGAAAGAGGTAGCTTCACCCCCACTGTCGCAGTATCAGCATGCCAGATAGTTTCCAAAGTTTGTCAGCGCACTATGAGAAGTTTTATGGCCGGAAAACAATTGACTGAGCAAGAGGTGCTGGAGATTCTGGATATCCCCGATTTCCGACATATGTCAAAAGACAAAGTGATGAAATTCGCGTCGGAATTGCCAAACATGGATCCGCAAGTCGCAAAAACTGCATTGTTGCAATTCCCTGAATTCGCCGCCACCACAAGAGATGTTATGTCTTGCTTCCAAGAAACCATGCTGGAAGTGCTGAAAGAGGATCAGGGTAATGTTAAATCATTTAATGAATCCTGCGACGTAATTCTTGCACTGCTGGCAAGCCTCGCTGAACAGAGCGACATATCATTCGAACAGAAAGAAAAAATCATCGATAAGATGATAGCGATAGTTCAACTCAAAGGAAACAAAGACACCGAAACAAAAAAGTTCAAATATAAACTTTTAGCCTTACTGACGGGACTCCTCTCAGTACTCGCACTTGCACTGCTAGCCTCGCTTGGAGGTAAGGCAGAACTCCACGAGGGCAGCGAAGACGAGGACGAAGAAAATTAAACCATTTGATTCAATCGGTTTAGAATAGACCATTCAGAACTAGATACCAAACGGATGGTGAGGTGCGGAGGTAAACTTTCTTCCCCGCCTCACATCCGGTATTTATCTTCGCAAATATCTTCGCTGACTGAAATCAAATTTGACCGTGTTGTCCGGATTTAGAATCAGGCTTGCGGAGAACTTTTTACCGGCTTGTGAGGTGGAACCGTTGACGTGGATCTGGTACTTTTCGAGCAGAGTTCGCACCATCGGATCGGTGAGGTTTTTACTGCAGATGGTTTGGTAGAGTTTCCAGCCGCATCCGCTGACTGTCTGCCATGTGCCGTCGGATTGTTTTTCTCGTTTGTTGGTCGAGCATTGCCAGAATTTGCCTTTTCGGATGACCGGTTGGCCGCATTTTGGCCATAGTCCATATGATTCTGTCTCCGGATTCTGTTGTCGTGGCCGAATGGCGTCCCCGTTCAGTCTGACGATCTCCCCCACTTGCCTGGGAATCCCTGCAACTTCTTTCCTGAACAGGTTCATGACTTCTAACGTAGACCGTTCGCCACGTTCGACCTGCGATAGTTTTTGTTCCATCCTTGCCGTGTACTCCACGTTCCTGAGCTCCGGGGATACAACCGTAATCAGGTTCCGTCCCGTCAAGATGGAACGCAACTGTTTGCCCTTGAGTTTCACGTATTCGGACTGGATAAGTTTCTCAATTACTTCGGCACGGGTGGCAGGCGTGCCGATACCGCCTGAATGCGATTCGTCGTCGTCCAACGCTTCCTTAAGATCCTTGTCGTCAACGAAACGCGAGGCATGTTCCATCGCTGAGAGCAGTGTCGCTTCGGTGAATGATTTCGGCGGTTTCGTCTCGCCTTTCCTCATAGTCGCCGTCCCCTCCGGAGACAAAACCACATCACGCCCCGGTTCGAGATTCGAAGGAATGACGTTACACTATTCGTTGTTTTTAAACTGCGCCACTCTCTTGCTTTTCCGGTTTCCATTCACTCGCTTACATTCATACGCCACGAGGAAGATGCCGGAATCATCAAGCCATGACAGCACCGTCAACCGTGAAAATATCCTATTCAAAAAATCTAAAACACCACGTTTAGTCCCTGTAACCCGTATCGCCTGGTGGATGGAAGGCACTGAGCCACCACGTAACGGCGCATGCGCCAGATGGGTTTTCAAAGAGAAAGCCGCGGCTGGAAATTTCCAACCACGGGCTGTTCATCAATCCGGTGCCCCCGGTGGGACTCGAACCCACACTGTACAGATTTTGAGGCTGTCTCCTCTACCAATTGGGATACAGGGGCCTTCGCACAACTTGACCATGTTAACACAGAAAAATGATTTTGCAAAGTCCTTGAGCAGTCGGCGTTTCGCGCCATACTCGACACCTTGATCGCAACCTGTCGCAGTCTGCAAATCGGCAACATATCAACATCATCCGAAAACAACGGGAAGGCCTCCATCCAAATGGACGGAAGCCCTCCTGTTCGCTAATCAGTCAGTCACTGACCGAAACGCATCTCAGTCGCAAGCACCGACAGTGTGGACGTAGATGGAATCGGTGCGGCCCGGCTGGTGCTCGCCCTGGGCGGAGCTCAGCACAACGATCTTGTCGCCATCGGTGACCTTGCCGGCATCCTTCAGGATCTTATCGGTGAAGATCATCAGGTCCTTGCGGGACTTGTCGTGGTAATCCTCATCGAGCAGGAAGGACTCGGTACCCCAAGACAGAGCCAGCCAGTGATAGGTGTGCTCGTTGTTGGTGATGCCATAGATCGGGGTGGCCGGGCGTTCGCGGGACACGCGGTGCACGGTGGAACCGGTCTGGGTGTAGGCAACGATAGCCTTGGCGTTCAGCTTGTCAGCCAGATCCACAGCTGCGGAAGACACAGCGCCGGTGGAAGACATATCCAGGTTCTTCAGCTCCGGGATACGGTCGAAACCGTGCTCGGTGGCGAAGGAGGAGATACGGCTCATGGTGCTCACGGTGACTGCCGGGTACTTGCCGACGGCGGTCTCGTTGGAGGTCATAGTGGCGTCGGCGCCGTCAAGGATGGCGTTGGCGCAGTCAGATGCCTCTGCACGGGTCGGGACCGGGGAGTTGACCATGGAGCCGAGCACTTCGGTAGCCACGATGACCGGCTTGGCGTACTGGCGAGCGAGCTCGATGCAGCGCTTGGTAGCCAGCGGCACCTCTTCGAGCGGGCATTCAACGGCCATGTCGCCACGAGCAACCATGATACCGTCGAAGGCCTTGACGATCTCTTCAAGGTTCTCAAGAGCCTGCGGCTTCTCGATCTTTGCGACAACCGGGATGCGACGGCCTTCCTCGTCCATGATCTCGTGGGCGCGGTCGATGTCGGTGGCGAAACGCACGAAGGACATGGCGATGATGTCGGCGCCGGTGCGGATAGCCCAACGCAGATCGGCTTCATCCTTCTCGGTCAGAGCCGGCAGGGACACCGCAACGCCCGGCAGGTTGATGCCCTTGTGGCTGGAAACCGGCCCGGCAACGACGACCTTGGTGTACACGTTGTTGCCTTCGACCTTGGTGACCTCAAGACGAACCTTGCCGTCATCGATGAGAATCGGATCGCCAGCATGGCAATCGCCCGGCAGGCCCTTGAACGTGGTGGAAGTGATATGCTCGTCGCCCTCGATGTCGTCGGTGGTGATGACGAACTCCTGGCCTTCGGTCAGCTGGACCTTGTCTTCACCGTCGGCGTTCTTCTTGAACCAACCGCAACGGATCTTCGGACCCTGCAGATCAACCAGGGCTGCGACGTTGCGGCCGGTGGCCTTGGCAGCGGCGCGGAGGTTGTTGTAGACCTTGAGGTGGTCTTCCGGAGTGCCGTGGGAGCGGTTCAGACGAGCAACGTCCATACCTGCTTCGACAAGGCTGGTGATGCCTTCCAGGGACTCGGTAGCTGGACCGATGGTATCTACGATCTTGCTTTACGCATGAATGCCTGCCTATTCTTGTTGATATTGATTTGGATCTGACGACCCTGTTTCCAACCGACCAGTCTACTAGCAAAAAGCGCTCACTTCCACCCTGAAACGAGGCGTGTTGTGAGCGCTCACATTTTTTTGATAAAAAGAAACCGCATGTTTCCATGCGGTTTCTCAAATCGTCACTTTTCCTTTGCTTCGATGGCACGCATCTTCAGTACGCTGGCCAATGCGGCACCACCAATCGCCACAACGATCACCGCCAAAGACAGCCATGTAGCACTTCAGGCACCCAAGCGATCGGTTGACCGCCGTTGATGAACGGCAACGAATTGCCGTGCAATGCCTCCATAATGAGCTTGACTCCAATGAAGCCCAGCACCACGGAAAGTCCAAGAGGCAGATACACCAGCTTGTCGAGCAGCTCGCCAAGCAGGAAGTACAGCTGCTGCAAGCCGAGCAATGCGAACACATTGGACGTGAACACAATGAACGGATCCTTCGTCAAACCGAAAATCGCAGGAATGGAGTCAAAGGCAAACATCACATCGGTGGTGCCGATGGTCAGAAAGACGATCAGCATCGGAGTCCAATACTTGGCACCGTTTTTGACGGTACGCAACTTTTCTCCGTCATACTCATCGGTGATCTTGATCACCTTGCGCAATGCACGAATCAAGCCATTCTCATGATATTCCTCATCTTCGTCTCCCCCAGTGACCAACTTGATGGCGGTGACGATAAGAAATGCGCCGAACAGGAAGAACACCCAGGTGAAGCGGGAGATAATGGCCGCGCCGATGAGGATGAACACGCCGCGCAACACCAATGCGATCGTGATGCCGATGGACAGCACGAATTTCTGCAGCTGTTTTGGCACCGCAAAATTCGACATAATGATGACGAAGACGAATAGATTGTCAATACTCAGCGAATATTCCGTAAGCCAGCCCGAATAAAATTCGATGGCCGGCTTCAATCCCGCGAAGAACCACATAAGTCCGCCGAAGATCAACGCCATGACTACAAAGAACGCGATATGCTGCACGCATTCCTTGGTGGAGGGCACATGGGGCTTACGTCCGATGATAAACAAGTCAACCACGAAGAAGACGGCAAGCACCGCGAACGTGGCGATTTCAAAAACAAGTGGTGTTTCAGCCATAATCCACTATGGTACGGATGCCGTATGACCGGTCGAGAACTATTTGCTCGCCTCCGTCATCTGCCGAAGTTCCTTTTTCAGGTCACGGATCTCGTCACGCAAACGAGCCGCAAGCTCGAATTGCAGTTGTTCGGCGGCGGCATGCATCTGCTCGGACAGTTGTCGAATGAGATCAGCTAGATCCTGCGCGGGCAATCCGGCCTTGAGAATCTCCTCATGCCGTCTGTCAGATTCCTCCTTGCTGGTAGCAGGCACGCCAAGATGCGAGTTGCCGGCTTTGCCTTCATTACGGTAGCCGGTACCGAGCAACGTCTGCGTATCGACATCTTCCTTGGCGAGCATGTCGTTGACGTCGCTGATTTTCTTGATTAACGGCTTCGGATCGATGCCATGCTCTTTGTTATATGCGATTTGGATGTCGCGGCGACGATTGGTTTCATCAATGGCTTTATGCATGGCATCGGTAATGTCATCGGCATACATGATGACGGTTCCGGACACATTTCTCGCGGCACGACCAATCGTCTGGATGAGGGAACGATAGGAACGCAGGAAACCTTCCTTGTCCGCGTCAAGGATCGCAACCAACGATACTTCCGGCAAATCAAGACCCTCACGCAATAGGTTGATGCCGACGATGACGTCGATTTTGCCTTCGCGCAGTTCGCGCAGCAATTCGACACGTCGCAGGGTGTCCACATCGGAGTGCAGGTATTCGACTTTGATGCCACGCTCCAGAAGATAATCCGTCAGATCCTCAGCCATCTTCTTAGTGAGCGTGGTGACGAGCGCACGCTCGTTTCTATTCACACGGTCCTTGATCTCCGCAAGCAGATCATCGATCTGCCCGTCAACCGGGCGCACATCGATTTGCGGATCGACCAATCCTGTCGGTCGAATAATCTGTTCGACCACACCGTCACTCAAGCCAAGCTCATAATCGCCAGGAGTGGCGGAAAGGTAGACCGTCTGGCCGACGCGCTCAAGGAATTCCGGCCATTTGAGCGGTCGGTTGTCCATCGCCGAAGGCAGACGGAAGCCATGTTCGACCAACGTGCGTTTGCGACTGGCATCGCCTTCGTACATGGCGCCGATCTGCGGCACGGTAACATGCGATTCGTCAATGACGAGTAGGAAATCGTCAGGGAAGAAATCCAATAACGTATGCGGCGGCGTGCCCGGCTCACGGCCATCGAAATGTCTTGAGTAGTTTTCCACTCCGGAACATACGCCGACCTGGGAAAGCATCTCCAAATCGTATGTGGTACGCATGGTAAGACGCTGCGCCTCAAGTTCCTTGCCTTGTTTGCGCAATTCGGCGGTACGTTGATCAAGTTCCTGCTGAATGGTAGACAACGCTCGCTCCATACGTTGCGGCCCTGCCACATAGTGCGATGCGGGGAAAATATGGACTTGCGATTGACGCCCGATCACATCTCCGGTAAGTGGATGCAGGGTTGAAATACGGTCGATTTCATCACCGAAGAATTCAATACGGATGGCCAGTTCCTCATATACGGGAATGATTTCGACGGTATCGCCGCGCACACGGAAAGTACCTCTGGTGAAGGCGATATCGTTGCGCTTGTACTGCATGGCGACGAAAGTACGCAGCAAGTCGTCACGGTCGATCTGCTGGCCTTCCTCGAGAAACAGCATACGCCCGGCATATTCTTCCGGCGTACCAAGGCCGTAAATACAGGAAACCGTTGCCACGACCACGCAATCACGACGCGTCAGCAGGTTCGCCGTGGCCGCATGGCGAAGCGTTCCACGTCGTCATTGATGTTGGAATCCTTTTCGATATACGTATCGGTTTGCGGAATATAGGCTTCCGGCTGGTAGTAGTCGTAGTACGAAACGAAATAGCTCACCGCATTGTCTGGCATGAGTTCACGGAACTCGGCGCACAGCTGCGCTGCCAACGTTTTATTCGGTTCGATGATCAACGTCGGGCGTTGCAGACGTTCAATAAGCCATGCCGTGGTGGCAGTTTTGCCAGTTCCGGTAGCGCCCATGAGCACCACATCGTTCTCACCGTTTTCAATGCGTTCCGCAAGCTCTTCAATCGCTTTAGGCTGGTCGCCGCTCGGCTTATATGGCGATTTGACCACAAACGGCTTGTTCGTGCGTTCAATATTGAATCCCATACCTACCTCGCTTCCGTGCGCCATTGTTTCATTAGCATATCAATATGCTCGAACATTTGTTCCAACGACTGTGTGGAATCGATGATCTCATCGGCAATGGCAAGACGCTGTTCCACGCTGGATTGATGGTTCACACGATTCCATGCCTGGCTTTCGCTCATGCCCCGCGTTGACATCATTCTGCTGACCCTCACCTGTTCAGGCGCTTCAACAGTTACGATATGGTCGAATTCAAAAGGAATGCTGTCAATTACTTCGGCGAGTAACGGTATGTCATGCACCACTACTGCTTGGCAATCAACTTCAACAGCCTCATGTTCGAGTTGCACTGCAAGTTCATAAATCAGTGGATGCTCGATTCCGTCCAGCATCTTGCGTTTTCGTTCCGCATCAGCGCCGGAAAACACATGCTCTGCCATCCACGCTCGATTGAGCTCGCCTCGATCGGTCAAAGCATCGGAGCCGAAACATTCCACTATACGCTGAAGGCCGATGCTGCCTGGTTCCACCACTTGACGCGCAAGCAGATCATAATCGACAAGTACTGCACCAAGCTCACGCAGTCTTGCGGATACCGTGCTTTTGCCAGCCGCTATGCCGCCGGTCAATCCTATTCGAATCACCACAACCGCCATTGTAATGCGCTTCGCATGCGCGCTTGCCGTGCACATACGAAAAGACCCCGAACCTGAATCAGGAACGGGGTCTTTTCTAAAATCTAGCCTGAGCTGGATTGGATCCTAGCTCAGGATACAATCACTTGCCGAGCAGCTGGTCGCGCAGAGCGGCGAGCTGGTCGGAGTCGGCGAGGGTGCCGGCGGAAGTGTTCTCGGAGGAGTAGTTGGAAGACACCTCTTCGACCTTCTCTTCCTTCGGAGCCTGGCCATCTTCAGCGGCGGAAGCTTCAGCGTTCTCGAGCTCCTTGGCCACAAATTCCTTATGCTGCTCCCACAGATCGTGAGCGGTGGCGTACTGGGACTCCCACTCCTCACGCTGCTTCTCGTAACCAGCGATCCACTCGTTGGTTGCCGGGTCGAAGCCTTCCGGATACTTGTAGTTGCCCTGCTCGTCGTACTCTGCCGGCATGCCGTACAGAGCCGGATCGAAGTCCTCGGAAGCCGGATCGACGGAGTCGTTGGCCTGCTTGAGGGACAGGGAGATGCGGCGACGATCGAGATCAACGTCAATCACCTTGACGAAGACTTCTTCGCCCGGCTTGACGACGGTCTCCGGGTTCTCCACGTGGCGGTTGGCCAGCTCGGAGATGTGCACGAGGCCTTCGATGCCGTCTTCGACGGAGATGAAGACACCGAACTGGACGATCTTGGTGACCTTGCCCTTGACGATCTGGCCAGGAACGTGGGTGCGAGCGAAGCGCTGCCACGGATCTTCCTGGGTAGCCTTGAGGGACAGGGAGATGCGCTCACGATCGAGGTCAACGTCGAGCACCTCGACGGTAACCTTGTCGCCGACCTTGACAACCTCGGACGGGTGGTCGATGTGCTTCCAAGACAGCTCGGAAACGTGGATCAGGCCGTCAACGCCGCCCAGATCAACGAATGCACCGAAGTTGACGATGGAGGACACGACGCCTTCGCGAATCTGGCCCTTCTTGAGCTGGGACAGGAAGGTTTCGCGCACTTCGGACTGGGTCTCTTCGAGGTACTGACGACGGGAGAGCACCACATTGTTGCGGTTCTTGTCGAGCTCGAGGATCTTGGCTTGATGGTCTGGCCAATGTACGGGGACAGGTCGCGGACGCGACGCATTTCGACCAGGGATGCCGGCAGGAAGCCGCGCAGACCGATGTCGACGATGAGGCCACCCTTGACAGCTTCGATGACGGTGCCTTCGACAACGCCATCGGCTTCCTTGATCTTCTCGATGTCGCCCCAAGCGCGCTCGTACTGTGCACGCTTCTTGGACAGAATCAGACGGCCTTCCTTGTCTTCCTTAGTGACGACAAGGGCTCAATGGTGTCGCCGACCTCGACGACTTCGTCCGGATCAACGTCCTTCTTGATGGAAAGCTCACGGAGGGGATGACACCCTCAGTCTTGTAGCCGATGTCGAGCAGGACCTCGTCGTGATCGACCTTGACGACGGTACCTTCGACCAGATCACCATCATCGAAGTTCTTGATGGTGGAATCGACTGCTTGATGAAGTCCTCTTCGGTGCCGATGTCGTTGATGGCGACCTTGGTGACTTCAGTGTTGTTCTCTGCCATGTAAATATATGGTTTCTAATAGTGGATGGATAATTTCTCGATATTCAGTTATACGCACACCCTACAGGCATACAGATACTCACGATACAAGCAACTCTGCCAAATTTTCTAGGAACTCTAGGCGTGTCGTTCGGCCATTTCCACGACGTTGGCTAGGAGCATGGCTCGGGTCATGGACCCACGCTCGGGTTGGGGTGTAGGCGGAGGCCTTGTCGTAGCAGGCCTTGTCCACGTCGCCCTTGATGCGGTAGCGACCGGCTTCTTCGTCGTAGACGCGGCTGACGCCCACATCGACCAGCACGGCGCCGTCCTTGATTTTGTCGGGCGTCACGAATCCGGCCGAACCCATTGCGGCGACGATCACGTCGGCGCGGCGCATGTGGTCGGCCACATCCCGGGTACCGGTGTGGCACAGGGTGACGGTGGCGTTGACGGCGTTGCGCGTGAGCATTAGGCCAATCGTGCGGCCAATGGTGATGCCGCGGCCAAGCACGCACACTTCCTTGCCGTTCAGATCAATGTCATAGGCGTCGAGTAGCTCGAGCACACCGCGCGGAGTGCAAGGCAGCGGCGTCGAAATGTCGCCGCGCACATGCAGCACCAGTTCGCCAAGGTTGTACGGTGCATGCCGTCGGCATCCTTGGCCGGGTCGATCATGTCGATGATCGCGTTCTCGTTGATGCCCTTGGGCAACGGCAGCTGGACGATGAACCCGGTGCAAGCCGGATCTTCGTTGAGTTCGCGTACGGCAGCGGCGATGTCGTCGAAGCTGGCGTCCGCCGGCAGTTCCTTCTTGACTGAGGTAATGCCCACTTCCTGGCAATCGGCGTGCTTGCCGGCCACGTACTTCATCGACCCGGGGTCCTCGCCCACCAGCAGCGTGCCCAGCCCCGGTTGGATGCCCTGCGCCTTGAGCTTGTTCACTCGCTCGGCAAGGTTGGTCTTGATTTCGGCCGCAATCTGCTTACCGTCGATTTTTGTGGACATCAACGCCCTCCCCTGTAGTTTCGGTGCATTCTATCGAACGATAGGCTATCGTTGGAACAAGTCAGGATTATATATCGTTCGCTCTCACGAAGAAGGCGTGCCATGGGGACTCAAATCACACGACTTACGCGACTCGCCGCAGCCGGCCTGAGCGCCGTCCTGTTGTTCGCGACCACCGCATGCGCAGCCACCTCCCCCGCTGAAACCGAGCCGGACAACAAGACCAGCGTTCCCGCACCGACCGGGCCGATCAATGTGGTGGCCTCCCTCAATCAATGGGGCTCGCTGGCCGCCGAGCTGGGCGGCGATGATGTGGAAGTCACGTCCATCGTGAACTCCACCAATGTGGATGCCCACGATTTCGAGCCAAAGACCTCGGATGTCGCCAAGCTGTCCAAGGCCCAAATCATCGTGGCCAACGGTGCGGGCTACGATTCCTGGGCCACCAAATCGATGACCAAGACCACGAATATCGTATCCGCCGCTTCCGTCATGGGTGCCGTCGAGGGCGATAACCCGCATCTGTGGTTCTCCAAAGACGCTCGATCCAGCATGGCCACGGCCATCACCGATGCATATATAAAGGCACTCCCCAGCAAGAAGAAAGCCTTCCAGAAGCGGCTCAAGGCATGGCAGGCGGACGAGAAATCGTTGGAAACATGGGCGTCCGAGTTCACCAAGTCCCACTCCAACCTCACCTATGCACCACCGAACCCGTGGTCTATTATCTGATGGCCGATCTTGGGTTCAAAGATCAGACGCCCAAGGGGTATACGCAATCGACCGCTTCCGGCGGCGAACCGGCACCCGCGGACCTGCAGTCTTTCCAGAAACTCATCGAAGACAAGGGCGTGGATGTGCTGGTCAACAACACGCAGGAAGCCAGTGACGCGACCAATATGATCACTGGCGCTGCCGGTCGCGCCGATGTGCCGGTAGTCGACGTCTCCGAACAAATGCCCAAGGACGCCGACACGCTGAACGCCTGGATCAACCAGCTCATCAACACCATCATCGACGCGGTGGATCCAAGCTATGGCTGCGAAGACGCCACGGACGGCGATACCGCGGACAGCAACGCGAATTCCGATGATTCCAGCGCCGAAGCTCCGCCACGGATGATGCCAATGCGCAAGACTCCAAGGCCAGCACCGGTTCCAGCACGGACCCCAAGTACATCCGTCAGTGCAAGGCGGCCGCATCCAGTGACTCATCTCAGGATTCGGCAAAGGCCGATGCCGCCAATGGCGATTCCGGCGATGCCTCCGGCAACGACCAGACCGACTCCGGCAAATAGTTAGAAGCAAAGGACACCGGCATCGGATTCGTGCCAATGCCAATAGACGCCTTGCATGAGAAGGGTTGTGCGACCATTGTCGAGATGGCCGCACAACCCTTCTCTTTGGTTATCACCATCCGTACACGATATTGAGAACGATTGTCAGCATCGTTTGCCACAATCGGGCGTTATGAGTGAAACTTCCGATTGCATCGTGTTCAGCGATGCGCCATCAAGCGTGGCGACCATATCATCTGGCAGCATGGCACCTTCGCCATTCCCACCGGTTCGGTCACGGCCATCGTCGGCACCAACGGCACCGGCAAAACCACGATGATGAGGGCCGAGCTGGGCCTTTTGCCGCTCTGTCATGGCAGCCTGACCGTGCTGGGCAAGCCGCAGGCGAGATGAACAAACGCATCGGATATGTGCCGCAGAGCTATGTGGCGAATGTCGATTCCAATCTCACCGCCGAACAATCCGTGTTGCTGGGCCTGACCGGCACCCGATTCGGCATCCACCCCATCACCAAGGCCCAGAAAGCCAAAGCGCTCGAGGCGATGGAGTTCACCGGCATCGCCGACAAGGCGCGGTACCGTCTGTCCGAACTGTCCGGCGGTTTGCGCCAGCGTGTGGCCATCGCCCAGGCGTTGGTGTGCGACCCACAACTGCTGATGCTTGACGAGCCGTTGGCCAACCTCGATCTGGCCAGTCAGCGCGCCACCGTACACGTGCTGGCCAAGCTGAACCGCGAACTGAACATGACCATCCAGGTGGTTGCGCACGATCTCAATATGCTCTTGCCGATTCTGACCGGTGCCGTCTACTTGCTCGACGGTCACCCGCACTACGCCGATATGCACAAAGTGCTCGACTCCGACCTACTCACCCACCTCTACGGCACACAGGTGCAGGTGGTCACCACTCCGCAGGGAGACATGTTCGTGACCCCGACGCCGGATGAGCTCCAGGACCAGCCGCAGGATATGCACACGGCAGCCGAAGTGGCGCAATTGCACCATCACGAGCACGGCAATGCCACCAATGGCAGTGCGCCATCAGCGCGAGAATCGATAACATCAAGCGAGCCGACCCACAGCCCATCAACGGACTGCAGCTCAGGCATGGAGAAAATACAGAGACATGAGCACCATCAACTTTTCGTATGATCCCGAATGGCTGGATACACTGTCCGCTCCATTCATGACCAACGCCTTCATCGCCGGCCTGTGCATTGCCCTAGCCGCCGGTGTCATGGGATACTTCACCATCGCCCGTCGTTCCACCTTCGCGGCCCATGCGCTGGCCCATATCGGTCTGCCGGGCGCGACCGGCGCGGTGTTGCTCGGCCTGCCCGTGTCACTGGGCATGGGCGTGTTCGCACTGGGCGGCGCACTGGTGATCGGTGCTTTGGGCAAGCGCGTTTCCGAGCGTGAAATCGCCACCGGCACCGTGCTGGCCTTCGCCACCGGCTTGGGTCTGTTCTTCGCGCGATTGTCGAGTTCCGCCTCCCAGCAGATGCAGTCGATCCTCTTCGGCTCGATCCTGACCATCACCACCGGCCAGATCATCGCTTCGCCGTGTTCGACGTACTGCTGCTGGCATTGTTGGCCATCATCTACCGCCCGCTGCTGTTCAGCTCGCTGGATGAGCAGGTGGCACAAGCCAAGGGTGTGCCGATCGGGCTGATGAACGTGGCGTTTATGGCGATTATGGCCGGTGTGATCACCATCGCCGTGCCGGCAGTGGGCACCTTGCTGATTTTCGCACTGGTGATTACGCCCGCGGCCACCGCCAATATTCTGGCCGGCTCCCCATTCAAGCAATGGTGATCGCCAGCGTGCTGTGCTTGGTGTCGATTTGGGCCGGACTCGTGCTGTCGGCGATGTTCCCCGCTCCCCCGAGCTTCATCATCGTGACGCTTTCCACCCTGTTCTGGGCTATCGCCAAAGCCGTGGAGACGATGCGGAAGTAATCTCATCCATTTTTTTCTTGCCCCCGCTGGCGAATTCATAGCGGGGGCTTTGTTATATCTTCTCCACCAAGGCATTGGCGATGGCGGCGATGCCTTCGCCGCGGCCAGTGAATCCCATATGGTCGGTGGTGGTGGCGGTAACCGATACCGGGCAACCAACCGCCGCAGACAGGGCGGCTTCGGCTTCAGCACGGCGTGTGCCGATTTTCGGGCGGTTGCCGATGATCGCCACCGAGGCCGATGCCGGCGTATACCCGTTGGATGCCAGATGCGCCACAACTTCTTGCAACATATCGATGCCATGCATTCCGGCACCATGCGCGTCCGCACCGACACCGAACAGTGAACCAATGTCTCCCAATCGGGCGGCGGCAAGCAACGCGTCAATCAGAGCGTGCGCGGCCACATCGCCATCGGAATCGCCTTCGATACCCTCGTATTTGGCGGCATCGGCCTCGCTGCATGAATCAGGCACCGGCCAGTAGAGCCCGGCAATCCACAGTTCACGGCCTGAGCCAGCAGGCGCAAAACGGTGAGCGTCAAAACCTTGCCCTATCAGCACTCCTACAGACCCCATGCAGTCCCCTTCGATGGCGTTGCCCAGACGAACGGCAGCAAACGATTATGAATCACGAAGCCCCGGCGCATCGCATAAGGACACGACCGGGGCCTCAAAACAATCAAATCACTTCTTCTTGGACTTCTTCTCGGCTTCAACACGAGCCAAAGTATCGGCCGCGGCCTCTTCGGGCTCGGCGGTGTGATGCTTGTCGTCACCGGGCTGAGCGGCTCGTAGCCAGATTCACGTCGAGCAGACGCTGGGCTTCCGCCTCGTCGATCTTCTCGGACAAGGCGATCTCAGAAGTCAGAATGGCGCGGGCTTGGTGAGCATGCGCTTCTCGCCCGCGGACAGGCCGTGCTCGTCGACATCGCGCTGGGCGAGATCGCGAACCACTTCGGCGATCTTGTTGACATCGCCGGTGGCGATCTTTTCGACGTTCAGCTTGTAACGGCGAGACCAGTTCATCTCTTTCTCGATGATCGGGGTCCGCAGGATGTCGAACACCTTGGCCACTTCGGATGCGGAGACGATGTCACGCACACCGACCTTCTTGGCATTGTCCACGGGAACGTTGATGACCAAACCATCGGAAGAGAGTACGGACAACTGCAGATATTCGCGCGTCACTCCCTTGACCGTCCGCTCGGTAATGGCCTCCACCTTCGCTGCACCATGACGCGGATAGACGACCATATCGCCGACTTTGTAAGACATGTACCCTCCGAGAACTGACGGCTTACACACGAAAACTCGAATAATTATGCCATGCGGTCTGGACCACCCCTATGAGAGCGCTCACAACCACGGAAACACAACGAAAAGGGCAAGAATTCGCCATTTTCGACGCGCCAATGTAGCGTTTTCGACTTCAACGCACGTAGACTTTGGGACATGGCTAAAGAAACGAAGATCAAGGAAGATACCGTCACCGTGCCTGTCGCCCAAGGCGACCTCGATGCGACGAGCAATGCTGAATTCTACAACCCCCACGGAGTTCTCGGCGGGCATCTCGGCATCGGCAAGCATGCCGACACCGCCACAATCCGTGTGCTGCGCCCGCTTGCCAAGTCCGTGACCATCCTCACCCAGGATGGCGAATACCCGATGACCCACGAATACAACGGCGTGTTCGTGGTTACCGTGCCGGCTTCCGGCACTAAGAAGCAGCCCACGATTCCCGACTACCGTGTCAGGACCGAGTGGGAAAGCGGCGCAGTGCTCATTGAGGACGACCCATATCGCTATATGCCCACAGTCGGCGACATGGACACCTATCTGTTCGGCGAGGGCCGTCACGAGAAGCTCTGGGAGACGCTTGGCGCGCATGTGCTGCGCTATGACGATCCGATGGGGCGGCGCAGACGGCACGCCCGGCGAACAGTGGTAGGCACCGCATTCTCCGTGTGGGCCCCGAACGCCCATGCCGTGCGCGTAGTCGGTAACTTCAACGCTTGGGATGGCCGCCGTCATGCCATGCGCGAGCTCGGCTCCTCCGGCGTGTGGAGATCTTCATCCCCGGAATCGCGCGGGCGAGACCTACAAGTTCCAGATCCTGAACGCCAATTACACGTGGAGATGAAGGCTGACCCGATGGAGCGTCAGCACGAAGTTCCGCCGAACACCGCCTCCATCGTCACCGAATCCACCTACAAGTGGAACGATGACGCCTGGATGCAGCACCGCCGCACCACCAACCCGCATGATGGCCCGGTCTCCATCTATGAGGTGCACGCCGGCAGCTGGAGGCAGGGACTGACTACCGCGACCTGGCCAAGCAGCTCGTGGACTACGTCAAGCAGGAAGGCTTCACCCACGTGGAGTTCATGCCACTGGCCCAGCACCCGTTCTCCGGCTCCTGGGGCTATCAGGTCACCGGCTACTATGCGGTCGACTCCCGTCTCGGTTCCCCCGACGACTTCCGTTACCTGGTCGACCAGTTCCATCACGCCGGCATCGGCGTGATCATGGACTGGGTGCCCGCCCACTTCCCGAAGGATGCCTTCGCGCTCGGCCGCTTCGACGGCACCCCGCTGTACGAGGACCCGGACCGCTGCGCGGCGAACACCCTGAATGGGGCACCTATGTGTTCAACTTCGGACGCCGCGAAGTACGCAACTTCCTGGTGGCCAACGCCCTGTTCTGGCTTGAGGACCTGCACGTCGATGCACTGCGCGTGGATGCCGTCAGCTCCATGCTCTACCTCGACTACAGCCGCGAACCCGGCCATTGGCGCCCGAACATCTACGGCGGACGCGAGAACCTGGAGGCCATCGACTTCCTCAAGGAGGCCACCGCCACCGCGTACAAGAACAACCCCGCGTCATGGTGATCGCCGAGGAGTCCACCGCATGGCCGGGCATCACCGCCCCCACTTCCGCCGGCGGCATCGGCTTCGGCATGAAGTGGAACATGGGCTGGATGCACGACACCCTCGAGTATCTGCACGAGGAGCCCATCAACCGCAAGTGGCACCACAACGAGATCACCTTCTCCATGGTGTACGCCTACTCCGAACACTACGTATTGCCCATCAGCCACGACGAAGTCGTGTACGGCAAGGGTTCCCTGTACGGCAAGATGCCGGGCGATGACTGGCAGAAGCTGGCCGGCGTGCGTTCGATGTTCGCCTATCAGTGGGCTCACCCAGGCAAGAAGCTCTCCTTCATGGGCAACGAGCTGGCCCAGTGGGGCGAGTGGGATCACGACGCTCCATCGATTGGGATTGCCTGAACTGGCAGGAGCACCGTCAGGTCCAGACCATGGTCGCCGACCTTAACGCCTTCTACAAGGCGCATCCGGCACTATGGACCAGGACTTCGACCCGGCCGGCTTCCAGTGGCTGACCAGCGACGATGCCGACCACAACACGCTGAGCTTCCTGCGCATCGGTACCAAGGGCGAGACCTTGGCTGTGGTGGTCAACTTCTCCGGTGAGGCCTGGTCCGATTACCAGGTGGCGCTGCCCACCGGCGGCAAGTGGACCGAAGTGTTCACCACCGATGACGCCAAGTACGGCGGCTCCGACATCCACAACGGCACCTTCGAAGCGGTCGAGGGCGAATATCATTCACGTCCGTTCTCGGCGAAGATCACCGTTCCGGCTCTGGGAGTTGTATTCTTGAAGCCGGAAGACTGAACTGGTCAACAGGCTGAAAGGTAACCGGTTTATTTATGCTCAATACCACAGCGCGTCAGAATACGACACCGCGCACGGTGCTGGTGGTCGAGGACGAGCCCACGCTCGCCACGGCCATCGCCCAGCGCATCACCGCTGAAGGATGGACGCTCGCGTGGCCGGGGACGGCCGGCTTCCGCCGTCCTAGCCGCCGTCCCA
>ENA-OPZM01000198-OPZM01000198.1-human-gut-metagenome-genome-assembly--contig:-NODE-198-length-25976-cov-4.039731_pt1 | contig 25976 bp, 27 predicted proteins | sample MGYA00242478_ERZ504493 | MGnify/ENA primary metagenome ERZ504493 (study PRJEB26092, sample SAMD00036227) | human gut metagenome | host: Homo sapiens | study: EMG produced TPA metagenomics assembly of... | reverse complement strand
GGATCAGTATCCCCAGGCTATAAGGTTGCCACTGACATCTGTAAAAACCTGGAAGGATGTATTGGACATAAGCTGGATGAAACAGAGACAGGATATCTGGCAATGCATATCCAGAGAGTGTATAAGGATGCGGTATGATAATCAGTAAAGAAAGAAATTCCCTGCCCGACCGGAAATATTTTATTTCTGGTCTGAACAGGGAATTTTTTATAATTTTGGCAGAGTATCCTTATATTTCATATATTTACCTTCGGTAAGTAACTTTTCATATGCATTGTAAGCGGCTTCTAAAGTAGAATATTCTTGTCCTTTTTTGAGAATATTTCTGAAAGTCACTGACCGGATACGAGATGATCTGAAATTGCGACATATTCATTTGTTTTACTGCCAGGATTGCGAGTGGCAGTTGTTGTTTCGGAAATATAGAAATTGTTACCTTTATTAATAAGCACGGGGATAGTCTTGTCTGCTCCAACGTCATCAGTATTGACGGAAGTCCAGAACAGATAGCTGTCTTGAGTGCCGGGGCGTTTCAGATATGCCCAGGTACCATGTTGTAGTAAGCTATCATCTTCTATTTTTTCTTTGACTTTATTAACCATATCATTCGTTGACTTTTTACAGCGAGAATCAATTTCATAGTTAGTCTTTGGATCCAGTAAATTTAATACATTACTCTTGTAGGAGAGGAGACCTGTAGGTCTTCGCCAATATTAAACAGTATATTTTTTCCCCGCCACTTCTCATTTCCACCTGACCATGTAAATCTCACACTGTTATCATCATTAAGGGAAATCTCACATGTTCCATTGGCGACTGGAATCCTTTCCAATTGGCAGTATCTTCGTCACCTACAGTATGGGAAATCCCGGCGATGGTGATAGTTTCTGCAGACTGCCAGTCATCTATTTTCTGTTTCAGCTTAACTGTTCTCTTAGCCTTTTCGGGATCTTTGCCATCCAGATTTATATCTGCCATCATTTCACCATACTCAGTGCGGACATTTGCCAGATCTGTTGATTCGCGGCTTCGTTCCACATATTTTGTGTAAGAAGGCGCCAGAAGTCCGACAAGAATTGCCAGGATTGCGACCACGACTATAAGTTCAACCAGGGTAAAGCCTTTATCTTTTCTTTGCATATATTATACCTGTAAATAAAATAATAGTTATGCCAGGGTAAAATATACACTACTTTACCCCTTAAGCTTTTTTAGAATGATAGCACAGAATCTGTTACTGTGCAATATTTGCAGAAAAAATATTGTTACTGTTCACTGGTAATATTCCGCGAGGTGTTTTTTGTGAGCGAAGGTCACAGAAAACCCGAGACATACCGCGCGAATTTATGCGATTAGCATAAATTCTGTGCATCGCGAAGCGTGTTGCTGTGAACGGAGTGAACAGTAACATCATCAATCCATATGGTTCTTTTTTTCGCATCATATTTTCTTGTAAAACAGACAGTATCGCGGTATAATATGGGTATATAATTTTAGCAGGCTAATCACTTGTTATGCTTGATAAAGGAGGCCGAAAATGAGTAAAAACAAGCACAAATTTCTTACATTTGCTGCTCTGATGACCGGCGCAACTGTTGCTGTTCATTTCATTAACCACACGATTGCTACTGCTGCACAATTAAAACAGATGCTCCACATTTCTAATGACAATTACTTTGAATGGCGCTTTGGGAACATTTATTATACCAAAAAGGGAACTGGGTCACCGATTCTTTTGATTCATGACACTTTACCTGGAGCTTCCGGGTATGAATGGAGCAAAATTGAAGACGAACTGGCAATTGACCATACCGTATATACTGTTGATCTGTTAGGATGCGGACGTTCGGACAAATCCAGCATTACCTATACAAATTTTGTTTATGTTCAGATGATCAGTGATTTTATCAAAAAAATAATTGGTCAGAAAACAGATGTGATTGCAAGTGGTTTTTCAGGCTCTTTTGTTACTATGGCCTGTCACAATGAGAAAGAACTTTTTAACAAAATCATGCTGGTAAATCCGCCCAGCCTGACTCAATTAAAACAGATGCCAAACAGAAAGGACCGCCTGTTAAAAGCAGCTCTGGAAATTCCGATTTTCGGAACTCTGGTTTATCATATGATCGTATCACGTGCTAATATAAATAATCTTTTTATCGAGAAGATGTATTATAATCCATTCCATGTGGATAATCAAATGGCAGATGCTTATTATGAAGCAGCTCATAAAGGTGGATATTATACCAGATTTTTGTACTCCAGTCTTGCAGCTAAGTATATAATAATAAATATCTGTCATGCACTTAAGGCACTGGATAATAGTATTTATATTGTTGAAGGTGAAACAGAGCCAAACGGAAAGGCTGTCACTGATGATTATTGTGCCTCCAACCCGGCTATTGAAGTTTCTGTTCTCAAAGAAACAAAACATCTTCCACATGTTGAAGCACCTGAAGCGTTTCTTGAACAGGTTAAAATCTTCTTTTAAGCCTTATATTTAAGCCAGAATGAGTCGACGAGTTGATTTTGAGACAGTTTTGAAGGATAAATTTTTTTATTTCAAGTCGGAAGAAGGCGACGTTGCGGTGACTACAGCAACCGAATTCGGACAAAATATACCGCAAAATGGGGCGTGCAGATTGTGGGAATGATTTTTCAAACACGCTCTAATACAACAAAAAGTGAGGCAGGCATATGGAAGAAATTCTATATGCCTGCCTCACTTTTTTTATAGATTCGTTTATTCTTTTACTCTTCTGTACTGTCCGTTTCCTGAGAATCTGTATTCTCCTCTTCGGATGTATCAGAATCGTTTGTTATGCCGGCTGTTTCAGATGTACTGTCATCGGACTCTTCTATGCTCTCACTTGGCATATCTGTTGAATCTGATTTAGTATCATCTGTTGTTGCTTCGTCTGAATCTGTCTTATCTGAACTATCTTCTGTTCCAACAACTGATTCAAATGCTGTGAACAGTTCTTTTACACTCATCTTATTTACGAGATATACTTTATTATCCACCACTGCTGCATAATAGTTTGTATCGTAGCTATAGTATGCAACTTCCTGTGTATCACCGTCTTCTTCTGTAAATGTAGCTGTCAGTTCTGCATCACCGTCAGGTTCATATTTATCTGTCAGACGTTTCTGAGCCGTCATGTTGATCAGTTTATTGTAGAATGTTGTAAATGTTGTTTCATCCAGATCAGAGCCATTCAGTTTATAGGTAACTGTTTCTGTATCGTTTCCATCATCATCTGTGGATGTTTCACGTGAAACATTTACTTTATAATCACTGCCCTGATAATTTACTTTGAGGCTTCCGAGGCTGTTTAAAGATACATAACTTACTGTCATATCCCAGAAGTCTTCTTCTGATTTATCAGTTAGCGCGGACAGAGTATCCGTTGACATCGTATAGACTTCATTGCTGTCATTTACCATGACATATCTGCTGCTGTCATCTGTTTCATTTCCAACAAGAATTGTAAGCTGCTTATCTGCCATCTTAGTTTCTTCTTCCGAAGAATCCTCATTGTCTGATGCACTGTCTGAGTTTTCTGATGTTTCATCTTCTGCTTCTTCACCGTCAGTATCTTCAGCCTCAGATGTTTCATCCGTAGTTTCACTTACACTTTCGTCTGATTCTGTATCCTGTTCAGCATCGTCACTGTTTTCTTCCACAGATGAAGCATCTTCATCTGCCGTCTCACCGGAAGCTGTCGTATCATCTTGTGTGTCTTCATCAGTGTCATCATCAGCAACTTCTTCCTGATAATCTACTGTGATTGTTGCATATGGTTTATCCAGACCATATTTGCTCTTGTCGTCACATTTATAATCTGCAAGTGAACTATATGCCATGCTTCCGAATGAAGATACCAAAGAACTTACGGTAGCTGAGTCTGCTTTTTCTTCATCCTCGCTGCCTTTTACTGACCAGGTACTTGTATCTTCGTCTTTTGATAATTCATAGGAATTATCGCCGTCTACAGAAATTTTTGTAATGGTATCTGTATTGGAAATTGCAGGGAAATCTTCCATCTGCGCATAATCATTCAATGATTTGGCAAACGGCTCTACGCAGGAAGAATCTATCAGGTATACTGTCTTCTCATCATCATCTTTTCTTACATAATACTGACTGGTGGAGGAATTTTCATCTCCCACATACAGTGTAGTTGTTATGTCATCGCCATCTTCCTCATCAGATTTTGTTACAATCTTAATCGTGTTTGACGGAGAGTCCAGACCATATTCTGAAAGATCATCTACGTCCTCCAGAACTCTGTCTGAATCGACAGATGCAATAGCAGATGCTGCACTGTCCAGAGTAGTCTGATTTACCGGAAAATCTGTTTCGTCTTTCTTTACCCAGCTGTCATCATCTTTTTCAAATGTTGTCTCTGTATCATCAACCATAAAATCCAGAGATTTAATGTTATCTGTTGATGCAGTAAATACAGTTGTGCTTTCTTCAGAATCTTCTTCGGATTCTTTCTGCTCCTGATGGGCTACGTAGGTTTTTACACCTGCGTAAGCCCCGCAGCAGACACCAAGAACTACAACTGCAAGAACCATTTTTACAGTTTTATTCTTCATTTAAGCTTTTCTCCTCTTCATCCAAACTGCAAACCCTACAACAAGGAAGAATCCAGGAATCAGACCGATGGTGCAGATCTTCCAGAATGCAGCATCATAGTCTGTAAGTGTCAGATTAGATACAGACAGGCTCTTGGATGGGATAGATACGGTTGCACTGTCTTCTGTGTCTGTCATCCACTTCAGAGATTCGATGATCAGCTTCTCATTTCCGCCGGATACCATCTGATTTACCTGTGATTCCATCAGATTGGAAGTTGAATAGTATACGATCTGCGTTTCTTTGTCATCATCCAGAGTCTCTGTGATGCTTACTCCCAGATCAAATGGGCCAGCTTCGTCTCCGTCTTCTTTCTCCAGAGTATCACTGTTCAGATCTGTCTTGGAATATGCCTGGTCTGATGTGGTGAGGATACTGTTGATCGTTACGGTATCTCTTACATCATCCATTTTTTTGATTCCCTGTGCATATGGTACAAGTACATAATATCCTCCGGAAACAGTCTCAGAGCTTGCATCTGTGCTGTTTATAGTCGGAACCAGATAATATGGCATCTGCATTGCATAATGCTGATTATCACCTTCAAATACGATTCCAGCTTCTCTCTGAACACCATAGTTTTCCAGAACTGCATCAAAGTTTGGCAGGTCTTCTGTTGTATATCAGAGAAAATCATCGCCTTTCCGCCATTTTCAAGATAATCAATAATAGCAGTCTTTTCATCTTCTGAAATATCTGTGGATGGAGAATCAATGAACAGGCAGTCTGCATCATCCGGAACACTTCCCTCTGTAAGAAGATTCAGAGACTGAATATCCATGTTTGCCTTCTCGATGTCTTCTTTGATAGTAGAATCCATCTCCTTCTCACCATGTCCCTCGAGTGTATAAAGGATCGGGAGATCTTCGGATGTTACATATCCGATCGCACTTGTGATCTGACCTTCACCGTCGAAACCGGTGGTCTGAGAGCTGTAGGTCTGATAATCAATTGTGCTCTCATAGATATTGTTGTAATCAATGACTTTATTTCTGTCGCCGCATACAACGATCAGACTGTTTGCAGAAAGATCATCACTTGTATATTCCGTTACAAATTTAGGATTTACTACAGGATCCTTCTGCTCTACTTTAATATGCTTGGATTCATCTTCATATTTCTTAAGCAGATTGGTAATATTCTCATCTTCAGAACCGCTCTGTGCAATCTGGTAAATTGTTACGTCCTTGTCCAGATCTTTCAGCATTGCTTTTGTATCATCACCAATACTGTAGAGTTTCTGGCTGCTGATATCAATTTCTGAATATTTGGACGGAATCGCATTTACGATCATGTTGAGCACTACAACTACTGCAATAAATATCACTGACATAACCATTGTGTAAGAGCCGTTTTTGATATGCTTCTTACTGATGGTGCCAATCAGTTTCTTTTTGTCAAATTTTTTATGGTTATTATTTTTCATCTTTTCTTTCAGTTTCATTTTCTTTCACCTCCCCACTAATTCCAGCGTCTCTTCAAAATAGACTGTGTTGTAAGGAACAGGCATACTGCGATCACAGAAAGAAAATATACAATTCCTTTTATATCAAAGATGTTACTTGTAAAATTATCAAAGTGTCCGCTCAGATTAAACACATCCAGGACTTTCTGAATACCGCCCTCAAAAATACTGGATTTTACTACATAAATAATAATCAGTGCCACTTCTCCGATCACACCGATCACTGCTGAGATCAGAATATTCTTGATCATGGTATAGATAATGATGGCTGCTGCCAGGATCAATAACCCAAATGTCACGCATGTCGACATAGATGTCTGAGAGAAGAATGAAGAAATACCATTCATCATGTAAAATGCAAATAAGAAAACAAATGTGAGTACCGCTGCAATTACCTGGCTCTCAGTTAATGCTGACATAAATACACCGATTGCAATATTTGCACATCCCAGGAGAAAGAATCCCAGGACTGCTGTATATGCAGATGCAAACTCTACTGTGCCAAACCTGGACATAATCAGCGGATAAGTACACATAACTGCCATCGGAACAGCAAATACAGTTACCAGTGCAAGATATTTACCTATTACAATACCGCTCACAGAAACCGGTGCTGTCAGAAGCAGCTGATCTGTTTTCTGTTTTCTTTCCTCTGCAAGTACACGCATAGTCAAAATCGGTACTCCGATCAGGAATGCAAAGGTAATTGCACTTAAGGTGTATTCAAATTTCGGATATGCTGCTGAAAGCTGATATGCTGAAAAATAAATACCTGTCAGTACAAGAATGAAAAAGATAAATAAATATCCTACCATGGATGTCAGGTAACTTTTCAGCTCTCTTTTATATATAGCTGTCATGGTTATTTCTCTCCCCCTTTATCATTATTCTGTTCTTCCGGTATTTCTGCTGATGTCTGTTTTACGTTTGTCTCGTTTGATTTACCGGCATCAGTATCTTTATCTTCAGGTGTATTTGGGACTTCGTCTGCAGATATTGGTTTATCAGATGCAGTAAGTTCAAGGAAGATTTCCTCCAGTGATACTTTCCTAGACTTCATCTCATAGATTGGGCTGTTAATCTCCGACATTTTGTAGAATACTTCTTCCCGAATGTCATTCTGCTCCTCTGTTGAAACTTTCACACTCCAGAGATTCTGTTTCTCATCTTTTTCCATTGTTACGCTGTTGACTCCCTCGATTCCCTCGAGAGCCTGCCTGATCTGTGTTTTTTCACCTTTAATAAGCATCTCCAGAGTATTGGATCCTTCTGCAAGTTTTCCAAGATTCTCAGGAGTATCGCTTGCTACCAGTTTTCCATGAGAAATGATCAGCACGTAATCGCATACCGCGCTTACTTCAGAAAGTATATGCGAGCTGAGAATAACGGTATGTTTCTTTTTTAATTCTTTAATTAAGGTTCGGATTTCAATAATCTGTTTAGGGTCAAGACCTACTGTCGGCTCATCCAGGATGATCACCTCCGGATACCCCATAATCGCCTCAGCAAGACCAACTCTCTGTCTGTAACCTTTTGACAGGTTCTTTATCAGACGGTTTCTCATGTCTGAAATCTTTACCATATCCATGACTTCTTCGATCATGTTTGCTTTTTTATCTTTTGGGATTTTCTTGAGATCTGCCACAAATTTCATGTATTCCAGGACAGTCATATCAAAATAGACCGGCGGCTGTTCAGGCAGATAACCGATACATTTCTTTGCCGCTTCCGGTTCTTCGAGGATATCGTGTCCATCAATTTTGACGGTTCCTTCGGTGGATGCGATGTATCCGGTTATCATATTCATTGTAGTGGATTTTCCTGCACCGTTTGGTCCCAGAAATCCATAGATTTTGCCTTTCTCTATTTTAAAGGAAAGGTGGTCAACTGCCGTATGGTTACCATATCGTTTAACCAGATTGTTTACTTCAATCAATGTGTTCTCCTCCTCTTAATTTTTGCCAAAATAAAATATAGAAAATGTCCCCAGGTGAAACAGAGAATGGGGGAACCCGAGGACATCTCTATAAAAATAGTTTATGATGAAGTTGTGATGAAATTAGGATAAAAGTGTGATTATTCTGTGATGTTTGTTTGAAAAAATAGCTGTCCCGAAATCTCGCATTTTTTGCCAGAAGATTTCATGAGACAACTATACATAGATTTATTATGACAATGGTTCTTTTAATGGTGTTCCTGCTTTACGCGGATACTTTCCAGGTGTAGATTTTTTCTTATTTATAATGACAAGGGATCGGTCAATCTCGGAGTCCGGCAATTTAAAGTATGTGATGTCTTTCACCTGACCACCGAGGATATTGATTGCTTTCTCTGCTTCTTCTGCCTCTTCCTGTACAGTTCCTGATTTATAGGAAATGAAAGTTCCTCCTGTCTTTACATAAGGAAGACAATATTCTGACAGAGTTGCAAGGTTTGATACTGCCCTGGATACACAGAGATCATATTTCTCACGATACTCTTTATTTTTTGCATACTCTTCTGCTCTTCCATGAATCGCCTTAATCCCTTCTAATCCAAGAAGCTCAAAACTTTCCTCAAGGAAGTTTACCCTCTTTTTCAGAGAATCCAGCAGACATGCCTCCAGATGTGGAAAAGCAATTTTCAAAGGCACACCTGGAAATCCGGCACCTGTACCGATGTCCATAATTGTTTTTACTTTTGTCATATCAATGGCTTTTACACAGGCAAGACTGTCAAGAAAGTGCTTTGTAAGTACTTCCTCAAACTCAGTAATACCTGTCAGATTCATAACCTTATTTTTTTCTACCAGAAATTCATAAAACTGGATAAACTGATTTTTCTGCTTCTGGCTCAGCTCTATACCCAGTTCTCTGCATCCATTTTCCAAATGTCGTCAGATTATACGGCATGTATTATTCTCCTTTTTCTACCTTTATTTATTATTTTGTATATTTTACAGGTTGTTTTATGTGCTTTTATGATTTTATCTGTTATTTATAGTCCGTTATTTTTACTCTTTTTATGTACTATTTTAATATTTTTTGCCAATTTCTTGTTTTTATAAGCACATTAAAGCGTATTATATTAATTATTTCGTACTGGAAAGATACACCAGTAAAACTGATATATCAGCAGGAGAAACTCCTGAAATTCGGGAAGCCTGTCCGATTGAAATCGGTCTGTATGCTTCCAGTTTCTGACGTGCTTCGATTCTCAGGCTTCCAACTTTCTCATAATCAAGATCTGTCGGGATTTTCTTTGCTTCCAGTTTCTTAAACTGTTCTACCTGTTTTAACTGTCTGCGGATATATCCATCATACTTGATGTTAATGTCAACCTGTTCCTGTACATCCCATGGCAGCTCCGGACGTTCTTTATCAAGTGGTTTGATTGCTTCATAAGAAAGTTCCGGACGGCGGATCAGTTCTGCCAGAGTGGTTCCGGATTTCAGCGGTGTGCTGTTATAGCTTTCCAGAAGGGTCTGAACCTCTTTGTTTGCTCCGATATTTGTATGTTCTACTCTGCTGATCTCTGTTTTTATCTGTTCTTCTTTCGTAAGGATTTTCTGATAATCCTCTTCACTGATGAGCCCTGCCTGATATCCCTTTTTACGAAGTCTCAGATCCGCATTATCCTGTCGGAGAAGTAATCTGTACTCCGCTCTGCTGGTCATCATTCTGTATGGCTCATGGTTTTCTTTTGTTACCAGATCATCAATAAGAACACCAATATAAGCCTCAGAACGGTCAAGAATCAGCTGTTCCTGACCTTTAACTTCCAGAGCAGCATTAATTCCTGCGATCAGTCCCTGCGCCGCTGCTTCTTCATACCCTGAGCTTCCGTTAAACTGACCGCCGCTGAACAGTCCTTTGATTTTCTTAAATTCCAGTGTAGGATATAACTGACGTGGATTAATACAGTCATATTCGATGGCATATGCATTTTTTACGATTTTTGCATGTTCCAGTCCCGGTACGGAATGATACATTTCTTCCTGCACATCTTCCGGCAGAGAACTGGACATTCCACCAATATACATCTCATTTGTATAGAGACCTTCCGGCTCAATAAATACCTGATGACGGTTCTTATCTGCAAAACGGACTACTTTATCTTCAATTGACGGGCAATAACGCGGACCGGTTCCTTCGATCATACCGGAATACAACGGAGAACGGTCAAGGTTTGCACGAATGATCTCATGAGTTTTCTCATTTGTATATGTCAGCCAGCAGGATTTCTGCTCTATCTGAACATCTTCCGGATTAGTTGAGAATGAAAATGGTACAACTCTCTCATCTCCAAACTGTTCCTCCATTTTGCTGTAGTCAATTGTATTTCCGGCAATACGGGCAGGTGTTCCTGTTTTAAAACGGAACATTTCAATTCCCAGCTCTTTCAGAGAATCAGTCAGATAGTTGGCTGCCTGCAGTCCGTTTGGTCCTGTATAATTACTTACATCACCGTAAATACATCTTGCTTTTAAATAAGTTCCTGTACAGAGGACCACAGCTTTACAGTTATAAGTTGCACCGGAATATGTTTTTACCCCTGTAATCTTTCCGTCCTCGACCAGAAGTTTTGTTACTTCTCCCTGTTTAATAGTCAGATTAGGTGTATTTTCAAGCGTTTTTCTCATTTCATTGCTGTATGCCTGTTTGTCAGCCTGCGCACGTAAGGAGTGCACTGCAGGTCCTTTGGAACAGTTAAGCATTTTGGACTGGATAAAGGTCTTGTCAATATTTTTTCCCATTTCACCGCCCAGGGCATCAAGCTCTCTTACCAGATGGCCTTTGGAACTGCCACCTACGTTCGGGTTACATGGCATTAATGCGATACTGTCTACACTTACAGTAAACATCACTGTATTCAGGCCCAGGCGCGCACCCGCAAGTGCTGCTTCACATCCGGCATGACCGGCACCGACTACAACAATATCATAATCTTCTACTAACGTTCTCATTTTGTCTCCTTTTATTTTACAACTGCTCATTCTATTCTTTCAAAAATCGCCGAAGGCGATTTTTTGATTTTTATTTACCCATGCAAAACTTGCTGAATATCTCATTTACCAGATCTTCACCAACAGACTCTCCGAGGATTTTACCCAGATTTTCATATGCATTCATAAGATCTATAGAAAAGAAATCTTCCGGCATTCCCCTTTCGATACTGTTTCTGACCAGATCAAGCTTCTGTCAGCCTCTTCCAATGCTGCTTTATGACGGGCATTTGTAATATATACCTCATCATTAAAGGAAATCTCTCCTCCAAAAAACATATCTTTAATCTGTTCTTCCAGTTCTGTAATGCCTTTTTCTTCTTTTGCAGAAATCGGAATTACAGGATGTCCTGTTTTTTCTTTCAGGATTTCCGGCTGGATTTCCGGCTGAAGATCAGTTTTATTATACAGGATAATCGCCTTTTTTCCAGTAAGCATTTCCATGATTTCTTCATCATTTTCGTCAAGCGGAACAGAAGAATCCACTACATAAAGAATCAGATCTGCTTTCTGTGCCATTTCTCTGGCTCTGTCTACCCCTATTTTTTCCACAATATCCTTTGTTTCCCGGATTCCGGCTGTATCAATAATCTTCAGAGATATTCCATGAAGTGTGATATATTCCTCCAGAATGTCTCTGGTCGTTCCTGCAATATCTGTCACAATAGCCCGGTTTTCTCCGATCAGAAGATTTAACAGTGAGGATTTTCCGGCATTTGGTTTTCCAAGGATAACTGTCTGGATTCCCTCCTGGATCATCTTTCCGTCAGAAGAAGTTTTCAACAGGCGCTTCACTTCTTTCTGTTCATTATCCACAACTTCCAGAAGTTCCTGGGGATATCCATCCAGACTGATATGTTCCGGATCATCCAGTGCCGATTCTATATATGCAATGTGATAAATCAGCTTTTCTCTGATATCTCGGATTGCTTTCTGCACAGAACCTCTTAACTGATCCATGGAACTGCGAAGCGCATATTCATTTTTCGCCTGTATAACATCCATAACAGCCTCTGCCTGGGATAGATCCATCCGTCCGTTCAGGAAGGCACGTTTGGTAAATTCTCCTGGTTCTGCAATTTCGGCACCATTTTTCAGCACTGTATCCAAAACCCTCTGCATAGCATATACACCACCATGACAGTCTATTTCTACTGTATCTTCTCCTGTAAAAGTCCTCGGTGCATGCATGATCATTACCAGAACCTCATCAATCAGTTCCTCTCCATCATAAATATATCCATAATGAATGGTATGAGTCGGAACTTCTTTTATTTTTTTCTTCCCGCCTTTTGATCTGTAGATACGGGAAATCACATCCATGGCATTCTCGCCGCTGATACGGATGATTCCGATTCCGGACGCACTCATGGCTGTGGAAATTGCTGCGATTGTTGTTTCCATTTTTTTCTCCTCACTTGCCTGTTCTATAATAGTTCCGCCCCTGCGGAACAGTAGACTGTTACAATAATTCTGTCATCTTATATACATAACAGGAAAATCACACTGACTACTGTTATTTTTTTCTGCAAGTGTGTAATCTCTCTGGTATATATACAAGACTTTCCGTAAAATAAAAATGTTACTCCAGGCAAAAGTACACACGCAAAGTTACGTGCTATTCACGCTTTCACCTAGAATAACATTCTTTTTTCATATCTGCAATGAAGCAGTCATATTATTAATTTCTTTTTAATTTTACCACTACATGACGGTAAGGCTCTTCACCCTCACTGACTGTCTCAACGAATTTATTTCCCTGAAGAGCAGAATGGATAATTCTTCTCTCATAAGGATTCATTGGCTCAAGAATAACCGGCTTGCGGGTTTTTCTTACTTTATAAGCAATACCTCTTGCAAGGTTCTCAAGAGTTTCTTTACGGCGCTTGCGGTAATCTTCTGTATCAAGTTTTACACGAATGTAATTTGATTTACCTTTATTTACCACAAGACTCGTCAGATACTGAAGAGAATCCAGAGTCTGGCCTCTCTTGCCGATAAGGATTCCCATATCTTCGCCTTCAAAGTCAACTTCCAGACTTCCGTCCGTTGTGTTATATTCAGATGTAATCTCTACTTCTCCAAGATTCATGGACGCAAATACATCACGAAGGAATACCTTTGCTCTGTTTTCTACTTCTTTAATCTCTTCCGGATCTGTAAGGATCTCAACAGGCTTTACCGGTTTAGTCGTCTTTTCTCTGACTTGTTTCTCTTTTGGCTCTCTGAATTCTCTCGGCTGTTTTTCTTTTGCAGCCCTTTCCTTTACAGGTTTTGGCTGTCTTGGTTTCTCAGAAACAGCTTTCGGCTCTTTGATTTCTTTCTTTACCGGTTTTATAGCTTCCGTTTTCTTTTCTTCCTGAACCGGGGCTTCCTCTTTGAAGGAATCGAGTTTCACTGTCTCTACGATCTCCTTCATTTCTTCTTCCTCAGAAACCGACTCAATCTTACGAACCTTAATTACTGCAGGCTTGCTTCCGATTCCGAAAAATCCGTTGCTGCCTTCACTTATTACCTGAATCTCAAGCTGGTCACTGGATACGCCAAGCTCGATACATGCTTTTGTAATTGCTTCACTCTTTGTTTTCGCTGAAAACTGGATATAATCCTCCATGCCAACCCCTCCGTTCCTGACTACTTCTTCTTATTACGCTCATCAAATGCTTTTACCAGATTGGCCTTTGCAGTAATGCTGCCAGGTTTTGCATTCGCAGCGTCTTTGTAAGCTTCTTCAACCTTCTTGGCTCTTGTCTCAACATTTGTATTGCTGCTGCCTTTTTCAATCTTATTGATATTCTTGGCGCTCTGATGGGCCTGATTTGTAATCTTCTGAGGTGGAAGTCCCGCTTTCTCACGCTTCTTTTCCATCTTCTTCATATTCTCACTGATCAGGTCTTCAATCTGGATCTTATCCATCTTTTTATTGATAACAACCTGCTGCACACTTCTTACTGCAGCACTTGCTACCCAGTAAATACCAAGACCTACAGGGAATGTGAAACAGAATACTGCTGACATCAACGGCATTACCATATTCATTGTCTTCATGGAGTTCATCATTGCATCCTGCTGTGAATCGCCGCTCTGCTGTGCTGCCTGAGGCATCAGTTTTAAGTTGATCATCTGTGTAGCCCACGCAAGAATCGGGATAAGAATCGCAACGATAGCAAGAAGAGCAGATCCACCTACAAAAGCTGCTTTAATATAAGTCAGTGGCTGATCAGCGATATTCAGACCAAAGAAATTCTGCACATGTGAAATCTCTTTTGCAGTGCTGTTCAGCGTATCAGTAAATCCTGCAAACTGGCTTGTCTCAGCAAGTGTTTTCCACTGGGAAGGTGATAATGCATACAAAAAGTCTGTGACTGAATTACTTGTAGCTTTACTTCCATCCATAATAAGCTGAACTCTTGTCATCTTATTATCTGTGATAAACTGCTGAAGGATATCTGTATATCCGTTTACACCTGTAATACTGGTAACTGCAGATGCAAGGATATCCCTTACACTTCCTACATATGCCGGAATTTTATAAATTACCTGATATAAGGCCATCAAAATAGGGAACTGGATTGCAAGCTGTACACAGCTTCCTGTAGGAGATACGCCGTATTTCTGATATACAGCCTGTGTTTCCTCCTGCATTTTCTGCATTGCAGCAGTATCGTTGTTTTTTCCCTTGTACTTCTTTTGAATTTTCTGAAGTTCCGGCTGCATGATTGCACTCAGCTTAGAGAATTTCTGCTGTTTGATCTGCAGTGGGGTCATAAGAGCATAAATAAGGATACTGAAGATGACAATACAAAGACCGATATTCTGAATTCCAAAGATATTCAGCAATCTGTAAATACCATCCATGATCCATCCCATAACGGTCGCAAGCTGACCAATGATAGGAGTGCTGCTCTTTGTCGCTAAAATCATTTCCAAGTTCATTTCCTCCTAGAATCCATAAATGACAGGAGGTTCCTTCGATCGATCAATATTCAATTTTCAAGTACATTCCTGTCTTTACGGTACAGGGTCATAGCCTCCGTGGGAAAAAGGATTACAGCGAAGTATCCTCCATACCGCAAGAAGACCACCCTTTAATGCACCATATTTTTCGATTGCTTCTAAACCATATTGAGAACATGTGGGAATATAAGGACATTTTGTTCTCTTCATCGGTGATATATACTTTTGATAGAGTTTAATTATTCTGATCAGAAACTTCTTTATCATTGTTCTTACCTGCTATGCAGTGCTTTCCCGCCAGATGCATCAGCGCACTCTCTATCTCTTGATAGGTTCTGTCCTTTGCCTGTGGGCGTGCAACTACTACAATGTCCAAACTGTTTTCAAATTCCGCTTCATTCAACCGATAACTTTCTCTTATCAATCTGGTGAGTCTGTGGCGAACCACACTATTCCCTACTTTTTTACTTACTGATATTCCCAGACGATTCTTCATGTACTGATTTTTCAGTACGTACATCACCAGATACCGATTACCTTTTGATGTTCCATTTCTGTATACTTTTTGAAAATCTTGATTTTTTTTTAAGGACTCTGATCTTTGCATAGAATCCCCTTTCCTGATCTCTTTTTTAAGAGAAGAAAAGACCACATAATTGCGGTCTTATTCTTAGGCTGATAAATGCTTTCTTCCTTTTAATCTTCTGGCAGCTAATACTTTACGACCACCCTTTGTGCTCATACGAGCTCTGAAACCATGAACTTTTGCTCTAGATCTCTTTTTTGGCTGAAATGTCATTTTCATAGGTAAAGCACCTCCTTTATCTATTATCCATGTTAAATTTTGTAACTTTTTAAGTATGACAGACACCGGATTCTACAGCTCTCCTGCCCGCCAACTTTACTTATTAGAACATCATTTCAATTATATTCATAAAGGGTGGATTCGTCAAGTATTATTTACACAAAGATTTAAATGGTTTTTTATGCCATTGTGGATTACATAATTGGTTTACGTAATATTATCCACATTTTGTGGATAACTTGTGGATAACTTGTGGAATACCTATATATCTTTCCACTTTCTCCTGTCTATTTTACACATATCTTCAAAAAAATGCTTTTATTTCTACTTTTCTTACTGTGCATAAAATTATCCCCATTTTTTATCGTTTTTAAAAGAATAACGTCACATTATGGTAACCGGAATTGGCTTTTCCACTGTTATCCACACTAATCCACATAAAAAGTGGGGATAACTTTTTTCCACATTTCCCTCAAATATACATTGCGAAAACAGGCATTTTATTATAATATATATAAGGATATTTATGTCTTTTTTAAGAATACGGTCAGAGTTTGTGGAAAACTCAATATTATCAATACACACTTAATATAGAAGTAATACGAACCGGGAGAACCAGAAAATGAACAAAGTTGTGGAAAAATGGGACGAAATCCTGCAAATCGTCAAGACAGAACATGATCTGTCCGACGTTTCTTTTAATACCTGGCTAAAACCACTTACTGTTTACGAAGTAGTTGACAATGTTGTCACTATTATCGTGCCTTCAGAGCAGGTAGGTCTCAATTATATAAGTAAAAAATATAAACTTCCACTTCAGGTAACGATCAGTGAAGTTACCGGAATGGAAAACTGTGACATCAATTTCATATTGCCGGAAGATGTTCCAAAAAAAGAGGAAGTTTCTCCAAAAGCGCAGTCTCAGGACGCACGCTGCGAGGAAGCTCATTTGAATCCAAAATACACTTTTGATACCTTTGTAGTCGGAAGCAATAATAAATTTGCCCAGGCAGCAGCTCTTGCAGTTGCCGAATCCCCGGGTGATACCTACAATCCGCTCTTTATCTATGGCGGTGCAGGTCTGGGAAAAACTCATCTGATGCATTCTATTGCTCATTTCATTATTGATCATGATGAAAACAGCAAAGTACTTTACGTTACCAGTGAAGAGTTTACCAACGAACTGATCGAAACAATCCGTAATGGAAATAACTCGGCAATGACCAAGTTTCGTGAAAAATACAGAAACATTGATGTTCTTCTTGTCGATGATATTCAGTTTATTATAGGAAAGGAATCTACACAGGAAGAATTTTTCCATACCTTTAACAGCCTGCACAGTGCCAAAAAACAGATTATTATTTCGTCAGATAAACCTCCAAAAGATATGGAAATCCTGGAAGAACGTTTCCGTTCACGATTTGAATGGGGCCTGATCGCAGATATCACACTGCCGGATTACGAAACCCGAATGGCAATTCTTCATAAGAAGGAAGAAATGGATGGATATGATATTAACGAGGAAGTAATCAAATACATTGCAAACAATATTAAATCCAATATCCGCGAACTGGAAGGCGCGATCAACAAGGTGATGGCTTTTGCCAAACTTGAAAAAAAGGAAGTTACACTTGAACTTGCCGAACAGGCGTTAAAAGACATTATTTCCCCTGATGAAAAGAAAGTCATCACGCCGGATTATATTATTTCCATGGTTGCTGAACATTTTGATGTTACAGTGGATGACCTTTGTGGAAATAAGCGTAACTCCAAAATTGTAACCCCCCGCCAGATTGCCATGTATTTATGCAGAGAAATCATCTCAACTCCGCTGAAATCTATCGGAAAATGTCTTGGAAATCGTGATCATACTACCATTATGCACGGTATCGACAAAATTGAAAAAGAAATCAACAACGATGAAAACCTTAAAAACACCATTGAAACTTTAAAGAAAAAAATTAATCCACAGGGATGAGGATAACTGACTGTATAACATGTGTATAAGATGTTGATTGAATGTGTATAAGTGTGTATAACTTTTCGCCACTTTTTGGGCGCTTCGGTTATACACAAGTTATACACATACTTTAAGCACACCTTTACACGAAGTTATCCATATCCGAACTCCTTGAAAAATCAACCTTCAATGGAGTTTTTCACATATTCACATCCCCTACGGCGGAGACGACGAATTCCTTTTATATATTTATCTATAAAAAACCACATCACCCAAGAAAGGAAGTTATACACATTATGAAAATCATTTGCCAGAAAATCAACTTGCTCAAAAGTGTAAACATCTCACTGAAAGCAGTTCCCTCTAAAACAACAATGCCAATTCTGGAATGTATTCTGATTGATGCTACTACAAACCAGATCAAATTTACTACTAATGATATGGAACTCGGTATAGAAACAATTGTTGATGGAATCATTGAAGAAAAAGGAATCATTGCGCTGGATGCAAAAATTTTCTATGAAATCATTCGTCGACTGCCAGACAATACGGTAACTATTAAAACAGATGAGAAACTTACTGCCACCATTACCTGTGAGAAAGCAAAATTCACGATACCTGGTAAATCCGGAGAAGATTTTGCATATCTCCCACTGATTGAGAAAGAAGAAAGTCTTACTATCTCTCAATTCACATTAAAAGAGATGATTAGACAGACTATTTTCTCAATTGCCTCCAATGAAACCAATAAGCTGATGACAGGTGAACTTTTTGAAATCAAAAATAACTACCTGAAAATAGTATCTCTCGATGGACATCGTATTGCAATCAGACGTATGGAACTGAAAAAAGATTATGCTGACCGCAAAGTGGTGGTACCTGGCAAAACACTTAATGAGATCAGTAAGATTTTATCCGGTGAAATTGATGATATTGTAAATATTTATTTCTCAAAAAATCATATTTTATTTGAGTTTGACCAGACTATTGTTGTTTCCAGATTAATCGACGGAGAATATTTCCGTATTGATCAGATGCTTTCCAGCGATTACGAAACCAAAATTAAAATTAATAAAAAAGAATTTCTGGACTGTATCGACAGAGCCACTCTGTTGGTAAGAGAGGGAGAAAAGAAACCGATCATTATTGAAATTACAGATAATTCTATGGAATTACGTATTGATTCTGCAATGGGTTCCATGAATGAAAATATTGATATTGATAAAGAGGGCAAAGATATCCTTATTGGCTTTAATCCAAGATTTCTGATCGATGCACTCAAAGTAATTGATGATGAAACAATCAGTATCTACCTCGTAAATCCAAAAGCACCATGTTTTATCAGGGATGACGAGGAAAATTACACATATTTGATTCTGCCTGTAAATATCAACCAGAATCAGGCAAGATAGGGAGTAAATGAAAATGGAAGAAATTAAAATCAGAGATGAATTTATAAAACTGGGGCAGTTACTGAAACTTGCAGATATGGTTCAGGACGGGGTTGAAGCGAAATATGTGATCACTGACGGACTGGTAAAAGTAAACGGAGAGGTAGATGACCGTCGTGGCCGAAAGGTTTATGAAGGTGACATCGTTTCTTATGATGGAAAAGAAATTAAAGTGATCAGGTGAATAAATGTATATTGAATCTGTTCAGTTAAAAAATTTCAGAAATTATGATTCTCTGGAACTCGATCTGGCACAGGGGACGAATATATTTTACGGCAATAACGCTCAGGGAAAGACCAATATCCTGGAGGCACTTTATCTTTGCGGAACTACAAAATCGCATAAAGGAAGCAGAGATAAGGATATGATTCAGTTTGGAAAGGATGAATCTCATATCAGGATGATGGTAAAAAGAGATGAGCTTTCCTACAGGATTGATATGCATCTTAAAAAGAATAAAGCAAAAGGCGTTGCGATCAATGGTCTTCCTATCCGGAAGGCCAGTGAGCTTTTCGGAGTAGTTAATCTGGTGTTTTTTTTCTCCTGAGGATCTGAATATTATAAAAAATGGTCCGGGTGAGAGAAGGAGATTTCTTGATCTGGAACTGTGCCAGTTAGATAAAATATATCTTACAGATCTGGCTTCATATAACCATATTGTAAATCAGAGAAATAAATTGCTGAAGGATCTCAGTGTTCAGCCTTCACTTAAAGATACACTGGATATCTGGGATATACAGATGGCTGAATATGGACGGAAGATTATTGACAAGCGCAGTGAATTTATTAAAGAACTAAATGAAACGGTTCGAAAAATACATGGTAATCTTACAGGGGGATTGGAAGAACTGAACGTTATTTATGAACCGGACTGTACAGCAGAGAAACTGGAAAGTACCATTTGTGCCAACAGAGAAAGAGATATGAGGATGAGACTGACATCCGCAGGCCCACACAGAGATGACCTGTGTGTAATGGCAAATGGGATTGATATCAGGAAATACGGTTCTCAGGGACAGCAGAGGACAGCGGCACTTTCACTTAAATTATCAGAAATATATATAGTAAAGAGAAAAATAAAAGACACACCGGTTCTGCTTTTGGATGATGTTCTGTCCGAGCTGGACAGCAGCAGGCAGAATTATCTTCTGGACAGTATCAGTGATATCCAGACATTGATAACATGTACAGGGCTGGATGATTTTATCAGTCATCAGTTTCAGATAAATAAGGTATTTCAGGTAGTTCAGGGAACAGTATCACAGCCTGTGTAAGAAGAAACAATCTTTTGACAAGGGTACGGGCTTATGATACACTGAGCGTAATTATGGAAAGTTGGTGAATGCATTGGATAAAGAAGAATTTCGGATAAAACTTGAAGAGATTAATAAGCTGGTTCAGGACAAAGATTATAAAGGTGCCATGAACATTGTAGACAGCATAGACTGGAGACGCGTCAAAAATGTCCGCACCTTATGTGTTGTCGGTGAAATATATGCAGCAAACGGAAGATATGAGGACAGTAAGGAGATTTTCCTTCTTGCATATCATAAGGCATCTATTGGAAAAAATATTCTTTACCGTCTGATTGAGATCTCTCTGCGAATGGATGATATCAATGAAGCAGAAGAATTTTTTGAAGAGTATAAGCAGGTGGCTTCGAATGACAGTACACAATATATTCTGCAGTACAAGATTGCAAGGGCAAAAAATTCTTCATTAAATGAGCAGATCAGAATCCTGGAAGAGTATAAAGAACAGGAATTTACAGAGAAATGGTCATATGAACTGGCAGCCCTGTATTACAAAGCAGGAGAAAAACAGAAATGTCTGGATTTATGCAATGAAATCATTCTCTGGTTCAGTGAAGGCAAATATGTTATGAAAGCCTATGATCTAAAAATGAGAATGGGTGAGCTGACAGGTGCTGAGAAAGCAAAATTTGAGAAACAGTTTGTTCCGAAACTTCTTACACCAGAGCAGGCGAAAGAACTGGAGAAGAAAAAAACGGAAACAGAAGTAAAAGCGCAGGAAGAGCCTGAAGCTGAAGAAGTGGAAGAAACGACAGAAAACAATGAGCCGGAAGTTCAGGTCAGCATGGAAGGCATTCAGGAAAAGATTTCAAAGGGGATCAGGGATGTCTTTGGAGGTAAGACTCAGGAAGAGAAAGAAGAGTTTCCGGAAGAATCCATGGATATGGTTAACGAGGCCGGTATCACCAGGGAAGATGAGATTCCGGAAGAAATCATAAAGAGTGATGCGTCGCAGAAAGAACCTGAAAATGTTCCGGAATTGGAGGCAGAACCTGAAAAACCGGGGGCAGAACCCATGGCTGCAATTAAGATGCCTGAATTAAATATTCCGGCATCCATGAAAAATATGGAACTGAGCAAACCGCCGAAAGTTGAGGAAGTTGCTGAGACGAAACTGAATATGGATTCTTTTGATCTGGAAGGGAAAGAGTTGAATCTGGAGGATACGATCCTTGCTGCTGCCAGTGCGCAGGGAATTGAGATTCCGAAGGAAGAAGAGTCAAAAACAGAAGAAGTACAGGAAGAAAGTTCAGAAACTGATGTTGATGATAAAGAAATAAAAGCCCATGATATTTCAGAGGAACTGGAAGAACCGGATTTCCTCAGCGGAGATATACAAGATATAAAGGTTGCTGATCCAAAGCCGGATGAAGAACCGAAAAAGGAAATACCGGTGCAGCCGGAAATAGAAGAAGCTGAAGAAGAAGATGAGGTTACAGAAGAAGATCTCAGAAGAGCTGAAGAGGAATTTCTCCATGGACCGATGGGGAATACAGATCTGAATCCGGAAGATGATACAGAGGGAACGGAAGAAGCTCAACCTCTGACAGAAGAAGAGGAGCTGGAACGTTTTATAGAATCTATCCAGCCGGAAAATGGAGCAGATCCAAGGGATATCGTACCAAGAGAAAAAGAACTTACAGATGATGAAAAGCAGTTATTTACATATTTTGTAAAGGTTCCGGGTATGAAAGAGCAGCTTGTGGATACTTTATATGATGTACAGATGGCTGCAGCAGACAAGACTTCTAAAACTGGAAATATTATTGTGATGGGCGGTAAGGAATGCGGAAAGACCAGACTGATCTCAGGCCTGATTCCGGCAATCTGTAAAGAACTGAATCTGGAAGCGTCAAAAGTAGCATATGTTTTTGCAGATCAGATCAACGGAAAAAATATTTATAAGATTTTTTCAAAGCTGGCAGGTGGCTTTCTTGTGATCGAAAATGCAAATCAGCTGACACCGGAAACAGTAGAGATGCTTGACAAAGCATGGAAGTTAATACAGACGGACTTACAGTAATCGTGGAAGATGAGAAGATTGGTATGCGAAAACTGATTGCCAGATATCCGAAATTCGCAAAGAAGTTTACTTCAATGATCAATATTCCTGTGTTTACCAATGATGAACTTGTCAATTTTGCAAGGGTTTATACAAAAGAGAATGGTTATGCTATTGATCAGATGGGAATGCTTGCGCTGTATAATCTGATTGGAATTAACCAGAAAGAGGATTCTCCTATGAATGTTGGCGCAGTAAAAGAACTGATAGATGCTGCGATTGCAAAATCACAGGAGGAATCCGTAAATTTAAACGAAATGTATCTAAGAAACGTATAGACAGAGATGGATATATTGTTCTGTACGAGAAAGATTTTACTAAATAATGCGTATTTGTACAGTTACAGGTAATAAAGAAAAAGGAGTAAAGATTATGCCCAGACCGTATCTAGGAGATCCAAAGTATACCATAGAAGTGCTTCAGAAGTATAATTTTGCATTCCAGAAAAGGTTTGGTCAGAACTTTCTGATCGATACTCATGTTCTGGATAAGATTATAGATTCTGCACAGATCACAAAGGATGATTTTGTATTGGAGATTGGACCGGGAATCGGAACCATGACACAGTATCTGGCTGAAGCAGCAATGGAAGTGGCAGCAGTTGAGATTGATAAAACACTGCTTCCTATCCTGGACGACACTCTGAAAGATTGGGATAATGTGACAGTCATCAACAACGACATCCTCAAAGTAGACATCCGCCAGCTTGCACTGGAAAAAAATCAGGGGCGTCCAATCAAGGTTGTTGCCAATCTGCCATATTACATTACTACCCCGATCATCATGGGATTGTTTGAGAATCAGGTTCCTGTTGATTCTATTACTATTATGGTACAGAAAGAAGTTGCGGACAGAATGCAGGTAGGACCGGAACAAAAGATTACGGGGCGCTTTCACTGGCTGTGCAATATTATGCGAAACCAAAGATCGTGGCAAATGTACCGCCCAACTGTTTTATGCCAAGACCTAAAGTGGGAAGTGCCGTGATCAGACTGGAACGATATGAAAAACCGCCGGTTGAGGTAAAGAATGAGAAGCTGATGTTTCGTATTATCAGAGCATCTTTTAACCAGAGAAGGAAGACACTGGTGAATGGTCTGAAGAATTCACAGGAGATACCATTTTCTAAAGAACAGATTGAGCAGGCGTTGGGGATGTGTGGACTTTCCCTGAGTGTCAGAGGAGAAGCACTGACACTGGCACAGTTTGCACAGCTGGCAAATGCATTTACAGAAATTTCATAAAAAGATAAATATAAAAGCATCCGGTGGCTAAGCGGATGCTTTTTATATTACGTTCAAATTTATTTTTTAAAAGGAAGGAGAGTTAATTGCCTCTTCCGGCAATCAACATATGAAAAAGAAATTTTATAAAAATAACGTTGGCTTTATTATTTTTATGGCTTTAGTATATCCTGCAATTATGAGAAAATCGTGTTTAAGATGTGAAAAAAATTTGAACAAATGTCGAAGGAATTATGAAGAGAGAAATTGGGATATTTATTTTACAGAAGGCATAAGATTTCTGATATAATGAGCCGGTAAATGAAAATGCCTGTTCATTGTCTGTAATCTGCTGACAGTGAAAAGACAGAGACTTATTATTGACTGGCAAAAGTATGGAGGTAATTAAATCATGAGAATAAAAAAAAGCAGGAATACTTATTATTGCGGCAGCAATTACATGTACAACACCGGCAGTACCGGCGATGGCAGCAGATACTTCGGAATCTGTACAGGAGATTATTTCTGATAATGAGATTGATTCTCTTGTATCAGATCCGGACAAAGTAGTTGATATCATTATGTATGTGAAAAATGAGGCAGCAAAACAGGATATTTCAGATGATCAGATCAGATCGCTGATCCAGACTGCGGAGAGTACTGCAGGAGTTAGCCTTTCGGAGGAAGAAGAGAACAGAATCATAAAGATCGTTAAACAGATCAAGGATTCTGATATTGATGAGGAACAGCTCAGGAGTGCTGTGACGAAGGCATATGATAAACTGGAAGAAATGGGGATTGGTAAAGAAGAGGTAAAAGGAATCCTGCATAAACTGGCTGATTTTGCAAAGAGTCTTTTTGAGTAAAATCTGCTCATTCTCAAATCGTAACTGTGAAAAGACGAAATAGTTATGGAAGATTATGGGAGATATACAAGATAGACAAGCATAAAATAAAACAAGAACTATAAATATGTGGTAATTCTATAAAAAATATTAAAAAATATAAAATAATTGTGCAAATAAACGAAAAGTTAACTGCGAGTTCATAATTTGTTCATAAATGATTGCTACTATATAGATAGTTCGAAAGAACCTACGAAAGACGTTGTAATGTGTTATCATTACACATAAATTTTTTTCATAATAATAGCCCCGGTAAACCACTGCGGGGCACTCCTCGTTTTATAGAGGATTTTTTTTCCCATATTTCTGGATTTCGTTATTGAGTTCTTCCATGCGGGCATCCAGCTCGGCTACATATCTGGCACATTCTCTTAATTCCTTTGTGATGTAGTCTGGTCCGTCTCCCTCAATTTGTAATGCATTTTGTGCTCCAGAGTTGCCCAGAAATCCTGTGCTACTGTACGAATCTGTATCTCTACTTTGGTATCAATGATACTGTCGGAAAGAAAGACAGGTGTGGTAACCAGCATATGGTAACTTCGGTAACCACTCTTCTTTGGGTTTTTCATATAGTCGCGTCTTGCGAGAATTGTCAGATCATTCTGTTTGGAAATCATATCTGCAATCAGATAAATGTCAGAAGTGAAGGAACAGCTGATTCGGATTCCTGCAATATCGTTAACATATCGAACCATATTTCAATACTGGATTCATATCCATGTCGTTTCAATTTCTTTACAATGCTCTCCGGAGTTTTGATCCTGGATTTTACATGTTCGATAGGATTATATTTATGGCGGTGTTGAAACTCACCATTTAAAATATTAATCTTTGTTTCAATCTGCTTAAGAGCAGACTGATAAACGAAAATAACAGTTTCCCAGTCATTTAGCTCTTTAAAGTCCCTCAATGGGACAGAATCATAATTCATATACGAAAGTCCTTTCTATGCTCAATTATATTTTTCTATGCGATACCTTTGAAGTCATTGCTGTATTTATTTTCTGCTTTTTTGTATTTCAGAGGTAAGTGAATTAAAAAAAAATAGATTAAAAAATTAACTGCCTGACAAATTGTAAAATACTGGTAACTATTCAGCAGTCAGCTATTCCGCGAGGTGTTTTGGCATGAATATGCCAAAATCCCGAGACATACAAGTCAAAATCCCATCGCCAAAGGCGATTTTTAATGGATTTTTGACTCGT